>CEVE01293991.1_pt1 | contig 20848 bp, 21 predicted proteins | sample 356431 | NCBI WGS metagenome assembly CEVE01 (sample SAMEA2622764, study PRJEB7988) | marine metagenome | isolation source: saline water (ENVO:00002010), including
ACGGTCATGGTGACGGTCATGGTGACGGTCATGGTGACGGTCATGGTGATAAACACGAAGCAGCAGGGGGTCACTATGACGACGGTCATGGGGGAGGACACTCAAGCCCGCTAATTCGACCGGTCATATCGACGTTCTCGCAATGGTGGTCGAACTCGGGTATGGACTTCGCCGTCGGAACTCTTGTTGACGGCCAGACCGTCCTTCTACTCATGGTCGTCGCAACCATCTCGTTACTGGTTCACATCTATTCGACTGAATATGTCAAAGGTGACCGTAGATACGTTCACTACTACGCGTTTTTAAGTCTCTTCACGGCGGCGATGCTCTTCTTCGTGATGGCTCAAAACATCATCCAACTCATAGTCGGGTGGGAACTTGTTGGTGTTTGCTCATTCGCATTAATCGGTCACTGGTGGGAAGAGAAACCCAATACCGATGCAGCACTTAAGGCCTTTCTTACTAACCGCGTAGGCGATGTCGGACTTCTCGTTGGAATGATTGTGCTCTGGGGCACCTTTAAGACTTTTGATATCGATGCGATCAACACCCTCATATCAGCCGATCCCGGCGCTCACCACTTTGCGCTGCTGATCGCAGCATGTTGTCTCATGGCTGCGGTCGCATCGAAATCGGGACAGTTCCCGCTCCACACGTGGTTGCCCGATGCTATGGCCGGTCCAACCCCGGTGTCAGCACTAATCCACGCTGCCACAATGGTTGTAGCTGGCGTGTACATGATCGCTCGTCTATATCCAGTCTTTTACGAAGGCTTTTCAATTGGCACCAGTTCGATCAACCTCATGGCTTTCATTGGTGGATTCACAGCACTAATCGGTGCAGGGCTTGCTTTTGCTCAATGGGATATCAAAAAAGTTCTCGCCTACTCAACCGTCTCCCAACTCGGATACATGGTCATGGCGCTGGGAGTTGGGGCCTGGACTGCCGCGATATTCCATCTATTTACTCATGCCTTCTTTAAAGCATGCCTATTCCTTGGGGCGGGCTCGGTGAGCCATGCAGCTCATCACACCTTCGACATGCGCAAAATGGGTGGCCTCAAAAAAGAGATGCCGCATACCTACAAGACGTTTGTTATCTCTACCCTTGCGTTAGCAGGCGTCTTTCCTTTCGCGGGCTTCTGGTCGAAAGACGAAATCTTGCTTGGCTCGCTAGTAGGCCAAGAAAATGGCTATCCCCTAATGCTTATTTTCGGTTGCGCGGTTGCGTTAATGACAGCGGCCTACATGACACGCGTCATTTGGTACACGTTCCACGGAGAGTTCCGAGGTCATGGGCACCCGCACGAATCGCCCAAAGTAATGACGATTCCACTTTGGATTCTCGCAGGGATGGCGGTTCTAGCGGGCGCCTTCAATCTTCCTGCACCGGTCCTTGAGCCAATAGGTCTCGAAGGTCTAGCCCATCGAATCCAGACATATGCAGAGCCCTCGGTCTATCTCAGCGGTCTAGGGTTATCGCACCCTGACCCATCGCTTGCTATGGCGCTAGTTGGTTTGGCGCTCGCCATCACAGGCATTTTGGTTACCTACCTCTACTACTGGAAACGTATCGGTCTGCATGGGCTCACAGAACGGAACCGGTACGCACGAAATGGATATACCTTCCTCGAAAATAAGTACTACCTCGACCATCTCTACAACGACATCGTGGTAGAGACCGTCAAACGACCCATCGCCAAATGGGCAAATAATTTCAACCAGAACGTTCTTGATCGAGCGGTAAACACTGCAGGAGAAACCGCTAGAGATACAGGTCGATGGGTTTATAAGTGGATCGACCAGGGCGCAATTGATGGATCTGTCAATGCCGCCGCTCGCGGCGCAGATTCCTCAGGAGAGAGTCTTCGCGCTATTCAGTCCGGAAAAGTCCAGAATTACGGCCAGCTACTCTTCGGAGCGGCTGCCGTGCTGGCCATAGTCTTCGTGATCGTCGTATAGGAGCAGCACAGTGGAAGTGACAGGATTTGATACCTGGGTCTTGAGCCTGGCGGTGTTCTTACCTTTGGTAGGAGCACTAGTGATCATGTTGATCCCTAAAGCTTATGAAACAGAGCTAAAGCTCGTCGCGCTAGGTTCCTCGCTTTTAGCGCTCGTTGTCGGGGCATACATAGCAATTCAATTTGATTACGGCGCCGCTGGAGATCTTCAGTTTGTCGTCGACAAAGGCTGGATAGACGTTATAAATAGCCGGTATATCGTTGGACTCGACGGGCTTTCTTTGCCTCTGTTGCTTCTCTCACTCGTCGTGGTGCCCCTTTGTCTTATCTATAGCTGGAATCACATTCCTGAACCGGGCAACCCCAAAGCGTTCTTCGTCCTATTACTCATCCTGTCTACGGGCATGAATGGGTCTTTCGTAGCCCAAGACATGATTCTCTTCTTCGTCTTCTTCGAAGTTGTACTCCTGCCCATGTATTTCCTTATTGGTGTGTGGGGCGGAGAAGATCGACGATACGCATCACTCAAATTCTTCCTCTATACGTTGTTCGGCTCAGCGCTCATGATCATTAGTTTCTTGGCGCTGTTCTTTCTCTCCAAAGACGCGTCCGGCGAACTCTTACAGACCTTCGACATGAGAATCCTGACCGATGTAGCCGGTGTGGGGATCATCAAAAGCACCCAAGTCTGGATATTCGCAGGGCTCTTCATGGGCTTCGGCATCAAAGTACCGATGTTCCCATTTCATACCTGGCTGCCCGATGCGCACACCCAAGCGCCAACGGTGGGCTCCGTCATTCTCGCCGCTGTGCTCCTGAAATTGGGTACCTATGGGTTCGTGAGAATCGCCATTCCATTCCTTCCCGAAGGCGCCATCGCATGGGCCCCATGGATAGGACTTCTTGCTGTGATTGGCATCATTTACGGCGCGCTTGGATGTCTCGCACAAAAAGATATGAAGCGCCTCATAGCGTTCTCCTCAGTAGCTCACATGGGTTTCGTAATGCTCGGAATAGCTACTCTCACTGACTTTGGTATTAACGCCGCAATATTCGGAATGATCGCCCACGGGCTCATTACCGGAATGCTGTTCTTCGTTGCCGGCTCGGTAAAGGAGCGTTACCACACGCTCGAAATATCTCGATTAGGGGGCCTTCTGAAATCCGCTCCACGAATGGGATGGATTCTCGGATTTGCGTCAATGGCTTCACTTGGGCTTCCGGGTCTTGCAGGCTTCTGGGGTGAATTCCCTGCGATCCTCTCTGCATACAACCCCGGCGCTGGCATGCCCGAAGAAACTTTCCGAACCTATATGGTTATCGCCGCCATCGGTACGGTCCTCGCAGCTGGTTACTTACTGTGGTTGTACCAGCGAACTGCGTTCGGTGAACCACCAGAAGAGTTTGCCGGCGCGTCCATAGCGGATGTCAACAGAGATGAGTGGATCGCGTGGACGCCTTTCCTAGTTGGGATCGTACTTTTTGGTATCTGGCCTAACCTCATCTTCAACGTAACTGACGACGTAGTAGGCGGTATAACCGCGAGCGTCGAGGCGATAGCGGCCGGTAACTGACCATGGACGTCCTGCTCGCCTTCTCGCGCCCAGCGCTTGACTGGCATGCCCTCGCGCCTGAATTAACTCTTCTAGCGTTCGGAACGCTGATTACTGTCGTTGACATCATCTGGGACGATCGTTCCAAGCAAGCGATGCCGACCTTGGCCGGTATGGGGCTTTTAGCGACGCTAGTGCCCATCCTGACCCTTGCCGTAGATGGCACTGATCGCGCGATGTTTGCGGGGGCCTACGTTGTAGACGACTTCTCGCTAGTACTTAAGGCGCTCTTTTTAATCTCGGGTTACATCGTGATTTTGATGTCGGTGGACTACATCCGCGAAGGTGACTACTACGAAAATGAGTATTACACGCTGATCCTTACCTCGCTTCTTGGCATGGTCATGATGAGCAGCTCCCGAGATCTGGTCAGCGTCTTCGTAGCTCTGGAGTTACTTTCCATTCCGGCGTACATGTTGGCAGCATGGAGAAAAGGTGGACCGCGTTCGAACGAAGCTGGTCTCAAGTACTACCTAATGGGCGTATTTGCCTCAGCTGTGATGCTGTACGGCATGTCTCTCGTCTACGGACTCGCAGGCTCGACAACCTTTGACGGTATAGCTCAAAGCATGGCAGCCGACGCGACAAACCCAGTCGCAATTCTTGGGATTCTCTTCATCTTGATCGGCTTCGCCTTCAAAGTTTCGGCAGTCCCATTTCACACATGGGCACCCGATACTTATGAGGGCGCACCAACCCCTGTCACAGCGTTCCTCGCTGTCGCATCAAAAGCCGCGGGAATGGTGGCGCTAATCCAACTTGTGTTTGTTGCCTTCCCGGGCCGAGACGATGTCGTTCAACCATTCTTCTGGGTCATTTCTGCGCTCACCATGACCATCGGCAACCTCATCGCTCTTCGCCAAAACAACATTGTCCGGCTACTCGCATATTCCGGCGTAGCCCAAGGCGGATTTATGTTGGTCCCGTTTGCCGTAGCTGCTGAAGCCCCAGCTCGCGCGTTTGAGGCAATCGTTATTTATTTGGCTATCTACGCATTTATGAACCTGGGCGCATTCACCGTCGTTCTAGCCGTTGCTAGAAAGACTCGATCAGGTGAAATTGATAGCTACGGCGGTCTCTTTCAGTACGCACCAGGGTTGGCTGTCGCCATGACTGTTTTCCTAGCGGCTCTCGCAGGCATTCCGCCCGCTGGTGGTTGGTTTGCCAAGTTTGGGCTGTTTAGAGCCCTATTGGACGCCGGCGGGGCCTGGGCGGCAGCGCTGGGTGTAGTAGTGGCTGTCAACACAGTCATCGCTTTTGCTTACTACGCACGAATTCTTGTTCAAATGTGGTTCCAACCTATTCCCGACGGCGACAACCGCCCTATTGCTGTAACAGGCTCATTGGGTGCCGCCCTTGCGGTGACAATCGCAGCAACCATGGCTTTCGGAGTATTGCCCGGGTTAGTGGGGCACTTTGGCGAGGTATCGGTGCTGTCGGCCTTAGGCGGATAAGGAACCAAAATTGAACCTAACGAACGGTCGTCTTCCATGACACGATTCGACCACTTCGTTGAAGAGGCTCTCTATGGTCAGCACGGCTTCTACAGCACTGGTCAACGGGCAGGATCAGAAGGCGCTGACTTTATAACTTCTCCAGAAACGAGCACGCTTTTCGGAGCTTGTGTCGCCGAATACCTAGATCGCTTGTGGCAACAACTTGAGCGCCCGAATCCCTTTGTCGTCATCGAGGCCGGTTCAGGACCCGGGACGCTGTGCAGAGACATCTTCATGTCCGTCCAAGAATGTTCAGATGCAATTCGATACGTCATGGTTGAACGTTCTGATTCGCAGCGTGAAACGGCCTTTAGAGAAGTAACGACAAGGTGTTTTATGGATCAACAAGAGGTGCCTCTAGCAGTCCTACAAGACTTACCAGCGGGATCCTTTACCGGTGTAGTTCTTGCCAATGAACTGCTCGACAATCTCCCCCCGAGAGTCGTGAAGAAAACGACAAAGGGTTGGCTAGAACTCCACGTCGAACAAGGAGTCCAAGTGTGGCAAGCGGCTCCTAGCGAGGCGGCAACAATGGCGTCAGCCATCGCTTCAACAGCTCAAAACGGGAGTTGTCTCCCGTTGCAACTGAAAGCAGCTGTGTGGATTAACCGCGCACTTGCGACCCTAAAAAGAGGTCGCCTCCTTGTCTTTGATTACGGAGTTCAAAGTTCTGAGATTTTCGCTCAACGGCCGATGGGTGAATGGTTACGAACATACCGAAACCACCAACGCTCTGGGTCGCCGTACCAAGAGCCCGGAAGCCAAGACATAACCTGCGATGTCGCATTTGATCAACTCCCGGGAAACCCCTCCATTTCCACGCAAGCTGATTGGCTTAAAGACCAAGGTTTGTATTCCATGACAGATTGGGCTCGCAAACAATGGCAGAGCGCGCTTCCGTCACCTGATGCCGCTGCAGTAGCCGCTCGATCGGTTCTCGACGAAGCTGCGGCCCTCACTGACCCTGAAGGCCTAGGCGGATTCCTCGTTGCTGAGTGGCGAGTAGGGGATAAATGAATTGTCTTCCGAATAGAAGCGAACGAGGAGCTAGGCTCCCAAGCTGTTAAACCCAAGCCGGAATGCCTTCCACGAAAAGGGGATCATCATGTCCGAGCCGACCATTGAGGACTACTACGTAGAGGACCGCACCTTCCCACCGTCCGATGCGTTTCAAAACAACGCGCTCATCGCAGACAGGAGCCTTTACGAAGAAGCACAAGAAGACAGACTTGGCTTTTGGGCGCGTCAGGCCAGAGAACTAGTCACCTGGTTTGAAGACTTTGAGACCGTTCTTGAATGGGACCTTCCGTTCGCCAAGTGGTTTGTTGAAGGCAAGCTGAATATCTCCTACAACTGCTTAGATCGACACGTTGAGGCAGGTCGAGGGGACAAGGTCGCTTTTCATTGGGAAGGTGAACCGGGAGATATCCGAACGATCACCTACAACGGTTTACTTGAGGAAGTATCCAAATTTGCGAATGTTCTGAAATCGCTCGGTGTCACAAAAGGCGACCGGGTGTGTATCTATATGCCAATGATCCCCGAACTTCCGGTTGCGATGTTGGCGTGCGCGAGAATTGGTGCCCCACATTCAATCGTCTTCGGCGGATTCTCGGCTGACTCACTGTCGGATCGAATTGACGATGCGGACGCAAAACTTCTTATAACCGCAGATGGTGGATATAGACGAGGTGAACCATTCCCGCTCAAAGAGACAGCTGACGCTTCAGTTGCCGCGACATCAACCATTGAAAACGTTGTTGTTGTGCAGCGGACTGGTCAAGATGTTGAATGGAACCAAACGACTGATCACTGGTATCACGAACTAATGGAGTCGGCGTCGCCTGACTGCCCCCCTGAACATCTCAATAGCGAAGATCTGCTCTATCTCCTGTATACCTCGGGTACCACTGCTAAGCCCAAAGGGATCATGCACACCACCGGTGGATACCTAACTCAAGTCGCGTTCACCCACAAATATATTTTTGATTTACAAGCCGATTCCGACGTGTATTGGTGCGCAGCTGATATCGGATGGGTAACTGGCCACAGTTACATCGTTTACGGCCCGTTGGCTAATGGCGCCACCTCAGTGATGTACGAGGGGACCCCCGACACTCCACGGCCCGAATTTCGAACGGGTGATAGAGCCGACTGGCCAAAGGATCGACTCTGGGACATTGTCCAACGGTACGGAGTCACCCAGCTATACACAGCCCCGACAGCAATCCGAACCTTTATGAAATGGGGTGCTCAGGAAGTCGAACAACATGACCTTTCGAGCCTTCGAGTTCTCGGAACAGTAGGAGAACCTATTAACCCCGAAGCGTGGATGTGGTACCACAAAAATATCGGCGGCGAGCGATGCCCAATTGTTGACACCTGGTGGCAAACCGAAACCGGGGGCCACATGATTACGCCTATGCCCGGTGTAACGACAACCAAACCAGGGTCAGCCACACATGCCATCCCAGGTGTCGTGGTGGAAGTCGTAGATGATGCTGGTAACAAAGTTGAACGCGGAGGTGGTTATTTGACAATCACCGAACCGTGGCCATCGATGCTCCGAGGCATTTGGGGTGACCCGGAAAGATACAAAGAGACATATTGGTCCGAATACCCCGATCGGTACTTTGCTGGTGACGGCGCCAAAATCGACGATGACGGATACCTTTGGCTTTTAGGCCGCGTTGATGACGTTATGAACGTTTCGGGCCACCGAATATCCACCACTGAGGTGGAATCGGCACTTGTTGACCACTCATCGGTAGCAGAAGCAGCGGTAGTTGGGGCAACAGATGACACCACCGGCCAAGCAATAGTTGGGTACTGCATTTTGAGAGGAGGCAACGAACCAAGTGACGACCTCCGCGAAGAGATCAGACAGCACGTGGCTAACAAATTAGGTGCCATTGCTAGACCTAAAGCTGTGGTGCTTGTCCCCGATTTACCCAAAACCCGATCAGGGAAAATCATGAGACGGCTACTTCGTGACGTCGCTGAAGGACGAAAGCTCGGCGACACCACAACCTTGGCCGATGAAAGCGTCGTTGATGAGATTCGCGATCGCGCCGCAGAGGCACCTCAGGAGGACTGACTCCTGATCACGACTTCATGAATTCATTTCGACGCCATTGGCAATGGAGACATAAGCCACGACCACAAGGGGACTGTGTCGTCGTCGATATTGACGGAGTGCTCGCAGATGCCGCACATCGGCAGCATTACCTCGACCCTCCTTGGCGCGACTGGGATGGCTTCTTTGCTGAATGTGGTGGAGATGGCGTATTCGAAGAAAACAAAACGTTCGTCAAGCTACTTAATCCCGAACTAGTCGTTGTGCTTCTTACGTCCCGGCCAACGTGGATCCAGAAAGCAACCACAGAATGGTTGGAACGAAAAGAAATAAGGTACGACCTTCTGATCATGAGACCTCTCGGAGACTTTCAAGCTTCGCCCGGTTTTAAGCGTGACGAATTGAACGGCCTCCGCAGCCTTGGGTATGTACCTTTACTCGCCGTTGATGATGATATGAGAAATGTTCAGATGTACCGGAGCGAAGATGTGCCCACGATCTTTCTTGACAGTGGCTATCACCCCCATTAACTGAAAAACTTTTACTTGCATAGCGAAGCTCGAGGCCAATACCTTCTTGCGCGTCGACAGCCTCACCCAAACACGCTGGTACGATCACGACCACATCACTGCTCATGAAATTCTTCTTTTCCATAGCCGTCCTCGCCTGTATCGCTTTTGTAGCGGGCTGCTCCTCGCCAGATGAACCCGCTACGCCGACAGTCACGACGCTTGTCGTGGCTGACACGCCGGAAAAATCTCCAGAACAAGAGCTCATCGAAAATCTATGGGACCAGCAGGCTGCTCGGCCTGGATCTGATATCGAACGGGTTTTCCGGCTTTACCAAAAGAAAGTTGCTATCGGGCCACGAAACATGGCTTGCTGGGACCCGGAAATGGTCAAGGAAGACCTCTGCGTCGAGCTAGTGGACGCGATGGCTCTGCTTGATGTTCCAGCCAGAGAAATTATCCCGCTATTAGATTCACTGCAGCTGCCATGGCGGTTTGTTGGTCGAGATTGTGAACCGCAACCCATCACGCTTGATATTCAAGCGGGTCGAGTGAACCTAGAAACTATTGACGATGTTGTCGTTGCATACACAGTCGAAAGAGCTGAAGGCAGCTGGGATCGACGAGCAGTCGACCGGGAAATCTGCCCTGAAGCTGCAGAACCCGACAACGAACTTTTAGACGAGTAACTCCTACTAATTTTCTATAGACCGAAGATTTCTGATAGCACAAATTCCTTAAACGGTCTGTATGTCATGAGCTACCACGATCATGAAATGCGAGACCTCTGATGGGATTGCGCTGCTGAAAGCCGATACGTTTAAAGACAAGCAACAACTGTGGAGGGACCCCCCAATGAAAAACACCCTCAAGACCACCATGCTGCTCGCCACGATGGGCGCATTAATCATGTTCATCGCCAGTTTCTGGGGCTCAGGCGGACTAACAATCGGGCTATTCCTAGCCTTGGCCATGGTGGGCGGTAGCTATTGGATGAGTGACAAACTTGCCATTCGGTCCGCTCGCGCAATCGAAGTTGAAGAGGGACAACTGCCGGAGTACTGGACAATCATGAAAGAGTTATGTCAGTTGTCCGGACAACCAATGCCACGGATCTATGTAAGTCCCGACCCGCAACCCAACGCTTTCGCAACCGGCCGCAATCCGAGCAACGCAGCCGTCTGTATCACCGAAGGGCTCATGCAACATTTGGCGTGGAACGAAATTAGAGGTGTGTTGGCCCATGAAATGGCCCACATAAAAAACCGCGACATCCTCATAGGCTCGGTTGCAGCTGCAGTAGCTATGGCAATTAGTTTCGTTGCCAACATGGCTCAATTCGCAATGATTTTTGGTGGAGGAAACAGAGACCGGGATAGAAACCCGCTGGTCGACCTGTTACTTATCATCGTCGCACCGATCGCTGCGGCTCTTATACAGATGGCAATAAGTAGAAGCCGAGAATTTCAAGCAGACCGAACGGCAGCCAGGATGATCGGAGACGGTGAACCACTGGCAGCAGCTCTCGAAAAGCTCGACGTCGCCAGCCGCTCAATCCCCAGTTTGGCTAACGCTAATCAAGCGCAGATGTACATAGCGAACCCGCTCGCCGGACGACAAATGGCGTTCCGAAACCTTTTTACAACCCACCCACCCATGGACAAAAGAATCTCTCGGTTACGTGACGGCAGCTGGCGAGACGGTATCTAAATCAGTCCCGAAAATTCTCAAACTGTAGAGGAAGATCGAAGTCTGCTTCCTTCAGCTCACTAATTACTGTCTGTAAGTGGTCCCGCTTTTTAGAAATAACCCGTACCTGCTCACCCTGAGTTTGAGACTGGACACCCTTAATGCCCAGACCCTTTATAAATTTGTTTAGCTCTTTAGCTTTATCGCTACTAATCCCCGCTTGAAGAAGGACGAGTTGACGAACGGAAGCACCGGTAGCGTCTTCCACTTCGCCGTAGCTAAGCGCTTTAAGGCTAACTTTTCGCTTCACAAGCTTTTCCTCTAACACCTGACGAAGAGCATTCAAACGGTCTTCGCTACTGCTTACCAACGAAATATTTGCGTCATTTAACTTGACTTCCGATCCCGTGTCCTTGAAGTCATACCGGGTGCTTACCTCCCGGGATGCTTGGTCCACAGCATTGCGAACTTCCTGCATATCTATCTCTGAAACAACGTCAAATGAAGCCATGCAAGGAAATATACAGACCTCGTTTGAGCTCGAGTGTCGACTAAACCAATGAGGATTATTGGGCTAGTGACGCCCAGCCGATAACGTGACGGCCGTTGGGTCGGTGCCCGAGCGGCCAAAGGGAACGGGCTGTAAACCCGTCGGTTCACACCTACGGAGGTTCGAATCCTCCCCGGCCCACAACGAACGACCAGCCTTCAAGCTGGTCGTTCGTCGCGTCTGTAAGGAAAACTCCCTACAGAGCCTCCTCAAAAACTCTCCTCCAACGACCTTAAAAGTGAATAGCCACATGACAGATAATGAAGTTTGGACGCTCCATGAGACACATGGAGTAACTTCTCACCATGGCTGAATCTTGTTTTGCAGAACGCGATGGAAGAATTTTTACCATCACAATTAACCGTCCCGAGCGGATGAACGCATTACATCCCCCAGGTAATGCAGAAATGGCTGAACTCTTCGACGAGTTCCAAAATGATCCTGAACTTTGGGTTGCTATCGTCACGGGCGCCGGAGATCGAGCCTTTAGCGCGGGTAACGACTTGCGCTACCAAGCAGAGGGCGGTGATAGATCCGCGATGCCCGCAAGTGGGTTTGGTGGACTCACCTCGAGGTGGGACCTGGATAAACCCGTAATCGCTGCCGTCAATGGTGTCGCGATGGGAGGAGGATTCGAGATTGCTCTCGCATGCGACATCATTATTGCCAGCGAAAATGCCCGAATGGCCCTCCCCGAACCCAAAGTTGGTTTAGCTGCGCTCGCAGCGGGAGTCCATCGTCTACCAAGACAAATTGGGCTTAAACGCGCTATGGGCATGATGCTCACAGGCCGCCATGTCCAAGCTCAAGAAGGATATGAACTTGGATTTGTCACCGCTGTTGCACAAGAAGGCGAAGCGCTTAGCGAAGCTCGCCGCTGGGCGGAAATGATCCTCGAATGCTCCCCAATGTCCATTCGAGCCACAAAGCAAGCGGCCATGATGGGCTTAGACCAGGCCGGTGTTCGTGCTGCACATGAAGGCAAATATGCAGCAGTCAAGGCAATGACCAAAAGCGATGACTACATCGAAGGTCCCGTGGCATTCGCTGAGAAACGGCCTCCGGAATGGAAGGGCCGCTAGATATCAGGCACAACGGACAGAAATGATCCACAACCCCGAACGAAATCAAGCAGTCGCGGAAGCGATGTCAGATATTCGAGCGATTGACCTTGCTGGTATTACTCGTGAATCCGTCGAACAAATACGGATTCGGCTTATCGAACTAGCCAACCAACGGGATCTTTTCCCTTGGGACGATTTCCCCCCCGCGGAATCGGGAGACGGTAGCACCCTCTATTTGATCTCCCAAGACGATGATCACCGTTTTGCGCTTTACGTGCAGTCGGTTGCGGAAAGGACCGAAGCGCCACCTCACGACCATTTGACCTGGGCCTGCATCGTTGGCCTTGAGGGTGAGGAAGTAAATCGCAAATACAAAAGAGCGGCCGGTCACGGGCCTCCAGAGGTTTCCGAAGAATTCGTAGTAAAGCGCGGCACAGGCATTGGGTTCTTGCCTGACGATGTTCATTCCATAAAGGTCACTGGAGGATCACTCAATTTTCACTGCTACGGACACGACCTGCTTGACCTCCCAGCCCGGAATTATTGGGATGAGAAAAGCCGCCAGTGGAAAACTATGAAAGTTCGCTTTCCGATCTTTGATGCCCGCTCGTGACCCTTCCCAAGATTTCCGTTCAGCAACTTGCTGAAGCCATCCAAGCTCCTGAAGAACTAGCGGTTCTTGACCCGCGTGACCACAACGCATACCACGCAGGGCACATATTTTGGGCGGCTAGTCTGCGGCCGGAGAACGCGGAGTCGGAGGCTCACAAGCTTGTGCCACGAAGATCCGCGCGAATCGTTGTAACCGACGACGGAAATGGAGAAGGGCGCGAACTCTATGGTGTTCTTAAGCAAAATGGATGGACGGATATCGGTCTTCTCGACGGCGGTACCCAAGCTTGGATCGAAAAAGGCTATGAGGTTTACTCAGGCGTAAACGTCCCGTCGAAGCTTTTCGGTGAACTTGTAGAGCGCCATTACCAAACACCCCACGTACAAGCGCAACAACTGAGCGAGTGGATTAGTCAGGGTCGAGAACTCCTCATTCTTGATTCTCGAACTCAACGAGAATTCAACCGCATGAACATTCCCGGGGGACGCTCCTGTCCCGGGGGGGAACTGGTGTACCGGATATTCGACCTATTGAAAGAAAACACGACTGTTGTCGTCAACTGTGCAGGACGAACAAGAAGCATCCTTGGAACAGCTTCGCTAATTCGGGCAGGTATTCCCAACCCTGTAGTTGCCTTAGAGAATGGAACGATGGGCTGGGAGCTCGCAGGACTTCAATTAGAAAATGGCTCTACGACAGTTGTTGGACCTCCAAGCGAGTCAGCCCAACAAAAAGCGGCGGCCGCGGCGCAGCAAATAACCGACCGTTTTGGAGTAACTCGAGTTACTGAAAGCACGCTTCAGTCCTGGCAATCTGACACTTTAAGAACGCTCTATCTCTTTGATGTGCGCTCACCATCTGAATACGAAAGAGGCCACCGTCGACACTTTAGGAATGCCCCGGGAGGGCAGCTCATCCAAGCAACCGACGAATACGTGGCCACGAGAGGCGCCCGAATAGTTCTAACTGATGACGATCTAACGAGAGCCACGGTGACAGCGTCTTGGCTGTTAGAGATGGGGTGGGAAGCGTATGTTTATGAAGCCGGACTTAACGAAGACCCCTTAGAGGTTGGCGCCGATGAACCACCCACCCACAGTCCGCAAGTTGTGCTGCCGTACGATCCTGGCGATGTTCATGTGGCTTATCAGGCCATGCAGGACTACCTAGATTGGGAAGTAGCGTTGGTTGAACAGTATGACCGTGACGAACTAGTGAACTTCACTGATGACAGTTGGGCGTAAAGCTCTATAGATCTGCGTACTTTGCGATGATTTCACCAAACCTCAGCGCATCCTCAGGCGAATCGATCAAAGTCGGCATCCCGGCCATAGCAGTTACTGGCACGACCAGACGGTCAACTCCTCGCGCCTTCATATTGGGGATGTCATCGGGATCTTCCGGCATAGGCATTGTTATTTCAAGGGCATCGGGGTCGCGTCCGCATTGTTCCGCTGTCCGACGAGCAAGGTCAATGCGTTCCTGAGGAGTGTCGCGAGCTGGGAAGTAACCATCTCCTAAACGACCGGCTCGTCTAGCGGCATAATCGGTGTCACCTCCGACGATGATTGGCACCGAACCGTTTATGGGTCGCGGCAGACAATAAGTATCTTTGAACTGAACAAATTCCCCCTCAAAAGAAGCACAGTCGTTAGCCCACAGTGCGCGCATCGCCGCAACATATTCGTCCGTTCGAATACCTCTGCGTTCGAAAGGAGCTCCAATAGCGTCAAATTCTTCTTTGAGCCAACCAACGCCGATTCCAAGGAGCGCCCGTCCGCCAGACATGTAATCCAATGTCGCCACCTGAGCGGCGCACACAACGGGTGAATGTTGAGGCAAGATCAAAATTGCGGTGCCGAACTTAATACTCTTAGTAGCACCAGCCATATGGGCCATCCAAATCAGAGGATCAGGCAAAATCAAATCTTCGGCTCCGCCCGCAATTTTCCCTGACTCGCTATACGGGTACACCGATTCGTAACCCGAAGGAATAACTGTGTGCTCAACCGTCCAAGCTGATTCGAAACCAGCTTCCTCACCCGCTTGTACCAGCTCCACCGCTAACGCTGTGTTCGCTGCATACTTATCGGTATTGCAATACCTAAGACCAAACTTCATGGTGTTCCCCTCTGCATCCGCCTCTAATCTACGACTACAACCACCTACGGTTCAGGAGTCCTATGTCTTATTTGCCGAATGTCTCAGAGATCTTTGATCCTTCGCTATGGACCGAGGTTGAAGGATTTGATTTCAAAGACATCACGTATCACCGAGCAAAAAATCAGGGCACAGTGCGCATAGCGTTTGACCGGCCAGATATTCGCAACGCATTCAGACCAGGAACCGTCGACGAGCTCTATACCGCTCTGGATCATGCACGTATGAGCACTGACGTTGGTGTTGTGTTGCTTACTGGAAATGGGCCATCAACAAAGGATTCTGGATGGGCCTTCTGCTCTGGTGGAGATCAGCGAATCCGGGGAAAAGATGGATACAAATATGCTGACGGGGAAACGAGCGAGACTATCAACCCTGCTCAAGTGGGGCGGTTACACATTCTCGAATGTCAAAGGCTCATAAGAATGATGCCCAAAGTCGTCATATGCGTCGTACCCGGATGGGCCGTGGGCGGAGGACACAGTCTTCATGTGACATGTGACTTAACTATCGCCAGTAGAGAACACGCTCGCTTCAAGCAAACTGACACTGACGTAGCAAGTTTTGATGGGGGCTTTGGCTCTGCATATCTTGCAAAGCAGGTAGGTCAGAAGAAGGCCCGTGAAATATTTTTCCTCGGACGTACATACGACGCTGAGGAGAGATTTGTTATGGGCGACGTCAATGCAGTGGTCGATCATCAGGACTTGGAGAGAGTGGCTTTAGAGTGGGCACAAGAAATCAACTCAAAGTCGCCGACCGCGCAGCGGATGGCAAAATTTGCTTTTAATTTGACTGATGATGGGTTGATTGGCCAACAAGTATTCGCTGGCGAAGCGACTCGATTGGCTTATGGCACTGATGAGGCAGTCGAAGGTCGAGATGCATTTTTGGAAAAGCGCGACCAAGATTTTGGACAGTTCCCCTGGCATTTCTGAATTGGTAAGGCTTAGGCCCCACTAGCCAGTCGCTGCATCACAGTGACGTCGAGCCATTGTCCGAATTTGCGCCCAACTTCGCGTTCAACTCCAACCATTTCGAAGCCATGCTTTGAGTGAAGAGCTATTGAAGCTGGGTTCTCGCCCGCTATTCGAGCGAATGTGGCATGAAAGCCGTGCTCATCGGCGAGATGCACCAACTCGCTCAATAACACCGATCCGACGCCGACGCCCTGATGCTCCGGGTGAACATAAATAGAATCCTCAACGCTAGTTCCGTAGGCAGGACGATCGCGATACTTCGACAGGCAAGCCCAACCTACGACTTTCCTGGAATCATTCAAGGCGACTATGCATGGTAGAGCTCCTGAGCGTTCTCGAAGCCACTCTCGTTGCTCGTCCAAAGTTTTGGGGACTAAGTCGAACGTTGCTACGCCAGACAACACCTCGTGGTTGTAAATATTTGCTATCTCTTCAGCATCCGACAGATTGGCTAAGCGAACCTTCACAGATATAAAGGTACCCCTGAAGAGGTTGTGCATCGTTGGTGTTGATCCGTAAGCTTTCAAGCCTGCGCGGGTTCGCCCGTTCATGGTTGCCGCGATAGCTCAGTTGGTAGAGCGCCTCCATGGTAAGGAGGAGGTCCCGGGTTCGAATCCCGGTCGTGGCTCGCTCGAAAGAGCATGGCGGGATAGCTCAGTTGGTCAGAGCGCACGGCTCATAATCGTGAGGTCCCGGGTTCGAGTCCCGGTCCCGCTACCACCACCCAAATCAAGAAACAGAGCGGTCGCAATTTCGACTGCGAGCTATACGGGTATGGCTGGCTGCGTTGCTGGGAAATGAGGGCTAGCGTCACGTTATGCCGACAACGCAAATTCGGGCGGATGTTGCCGCAGCCCAAGATGGCGATAATCGCGCCTTTGCCCGTCTAGTCGATCAAACATACTCAGACGTTTTTCTTCTAGCCGCCCGTTTAACGCGCGACCACGACGACGCCCTCGATGTTGTTCAGGAGGTTTACTTGCGCGCCTACAAAGGTCTTATCGATTATCGAGGCGAAGCGAGGTTCACTACATGGCTTCATCGAATCACGATTAACTGCGCGAGTACCTTGCTAGCTCGCCGTCGGCGCGACTTGCACGATCCAATCCAACGAGACGTTATCGATATGAGTGATGAGTATCACCCGGAGCGGCGAGTAGAGGAGAGCGAAATTAGCGACGATCTAAGAAGAGCACTTGAAGAATTGCCTCCCAACCTCCGTTCGGTGTTGGTGCTCAGCGACGTTTACGATTTGTCACACCAGAAAATTGGCAAGCAGTTAGGAATTTCGGCCACGGCAGTCAAAGTGCGGTTACATAGAAGCAGAAAGCGCATTCGGCAAGCCATCCAAACTAAACACCGAACTCGTGAATCCGTAGCCCAAGTGACCACGACTCGGGGGACGCGAAATGCGATGTGATCGGAATCAAAGACAAATTAGAGCTATGGCTCGAGGCGAGACCATCGGCGCCGCAAAACTCAGGCAGCATGTCCGACAGTGTCTTCGATGCCAAGCTGAAATGTCACGTGAGAGACGTATTCAGCGCGAACTTCACTCTCTCAAAAATGAAATACCGATACCTGATGGTTTAAATGACCAAATTCTCGAATCCATTGAAACAATTGATCGACGTCCGATTATCGTGCGGCGGCAACGATCCAAAGTCGCTGGCTTCTGCGCACTTGGCGTTGCACTTGTGCTTGGATTGGGTTCTCGACCCGTCCGTCGTCTCACAGCCCGGGCAAGCTAAAGAAAGTCCAAACTGGTTTACGAAAGGAAACTCCCGAGCCCGCTGCTATCGTTTTTCACTGCCTCATCGTAAGGAAATTCCTTTCCGCTGAGGGCAGTAGCTCAATTTGGTAGAGCACCGGTCTCCAAAACCGAAGGTTGGGGGTTCAAGTCCCTCCTGCCCTGCTCCGCTGTTGCCCTCAACAGCTCATACACTCAACTCTTCTACGGATCCAAACTCATGGCAATGAATCGACAAACTCGAAGGCACCTGCAAAAGCAGGGTGAAATGAGTGCCGACGGCGCTCCTATTGCCAATCGTGATCGACGTGCTGGTGCTGCGGGTAGCGCGCCTGACTCCGAACGTGCAGGGCCGCGTCAATTCGTAGGTGAAGTTAAGGGCGAACTGCGCAAAGTGGTGTGGCCTACCAAGGACGAAATTGTCAACTATTCAATAGTTGTGTTCGTCACCATTGTCGTTCTGACCGCACTTATTGCGGGTCTGGACTACCTGACCGGCGAAGGGGTGCTGCGCCTCTTCGATGTGAACTAATGACAGATATCGAATCCTCGAACACGGATCCCATGGCCGCCGCTCGTCAGTTGTTGGGCAGTGAGCCAGCTGTGGAAGCCGAACCTACAAGTGAGACGACTGCTGAGAATGATCAGGCGGAAGAAACGCAGGCTGACTCCGAAACGATTTTGGGAGATGCCGGAGTTGTCGCCGAAGACGACCTCCTAGAGGAATCTTCTCAGGAAACGTCTGCATACGATCGGCCAGGTAGATGGTTTGTAGTTCATACCCAGTCGGGATATGAGAAAAAGGTTAAACAAAACCTGGAAGCCCGGGTTCAATCCTTCGATATGGAAGACAAAATTTATGAGGTAGTAGTACCCATGGAGGATGTCACCGAGTTTCGTAACGGTCAGCGAGTTGTGGTTCAGAAAAAGATGTTTCCTGGTTACTTGTTGATCCGGTGTCGTCGAAATGACGATGTGCACCACATGATTCGCAATACACCCGGTGTCACGGGCTTCGCTGGCCCTGGAGGCAAACCTTCGCCCTTGCGCCGAAAAGAGGTAGATAACTTTCTTGCGATCAAGAAAGATGGCGAGGAGCCGCAGCGAAAGATCAAGCCCCGCCTTCTGTACGAACTTAATGAGAGTGTTCGTATCAAAGAAGGGCCTTTTGCTGACTTCCAAGGCCAGATAGTTGAAATCAATGAAGAACAGCTAAAGGTCAAAGTTCTGGTCAATATCTTTGGACGAGAAACACCTGTTGAGCTTGATTTTGCGCAGGTTGCGAAAATTTGACCTCAGACTGGTTGTCATCTTGAGATCAACCAGAAACAATGACATGTCTCGCTCTTGCTGATGCTTGAGCCCCACCACCACGGAGAACGCCCATGGCGAAAAAACAAGTCGCCGCAATAGTCAAGATACAAATACCGGCAGGTCAAGCCAGTCCGGCGCCTCCCGTTGGAACGGCACTTGGGCCCCACGGAGTCCAAATTATGGATTTCTGCAAGGCATACAATGCTCAAACTGAGGATCAGCGCGGCTCGATCATTCCGGTTGAGATCACGATCTTCGAAGACCGTTCTTTTACGTTTATAACGAAAACGCCTCCGACCTCGGTCTTGATCCGCGAAGCAGCTCGGCTTGACAAAGCGGCACATGAGCCAGGACGAGAAGATCCCGTCGGGTCTATCTCGCAGGCACAACTAGAGGAAATTGCCAACATAAAGATGCCGGATTTGAATGCCAACGATATCGAGGCAGCAAAACTCCAAGTCGCCGGTACTGCAAGGTCAATGGGAATAGAAGTTCAAGGTTCGTAAGAAACGCCCATTGGGGAGACCTCGCCCAATGAACGCGTACAAAGAGGTAGCTGAAAGGCGACACCAATGAGTGGAAAGAAATACAACGACGCAAGCGAGCGTCTGGATCGACAAAAGCTTCATGACCCAACAGAAGCTTTGGGACTGGTCAAAGAAATGGCGTCTGCCAACTTTGACGAGGCAGTTGATATAGCGGTCGGATTGGGTGTCGATCCGCGTAAGGCCGATCAAATGGTGAGAGGCACGGTTGCCCTACCGTCTGGGACTGGCGGTGACGTGCGAGTAGCAGTGTTTGCCCAAGGTGATTTGGCCGCTGAAGCTACGGAAGCAGGTGCAGATGTAGTAGGCGCCGAAGATCTTGCCGAACGCATCGAAGGGGGCTTCACTGATTTCGATCTAGCAATTGCAACACCCGACATGATGCCCTTAGTTGGCAAACTTGGACGTGTTCTCGGCCCCCGTGGTCTTATGCCTAACCCGAAGTCAGGAACCGTAACCACAGAAATTGGGAAAGCTGTTGGTGAGTTCAAGGGCGGAAAAGTCGAATATCGGACCGACACCTATGGCAACGTTCAGTTAGCGATAGGTAAAACAAGCTTTGAAGCATCCGACCTGGTGGCGAATTTCGCTGCGGTGATGGATGAAATTGAGAGAGCTCGACCCGCTTCTGCCAAGGGACGTTATATAAAGAAAATAACCCTTTCGTCGACTATGGGTCCTGGTATCAAAGTTGATCCTGCACGGCTGGCAGATTAGATACATCCAAATCTCGCCTAATGCGCGGTTTGCATTCCCGCGCCGGGCCTCTAGCCTGATGGCACAATAAAAATTTTGCTCGCCGTAGACCTCCGGTGGCCTTAGGCCCTAAGTGGGGATGGGAAACCATCACCAGCCCGAATAGGTGAACTCTGAAACCCTTTGACCAACAAGTTGGTATTGGGCTCGGTGTTCGCTTTGCGAGCACCGACTTCCCCAAAGGGGGTGAGACATGAGTGAAGACCAGCGAGCACAAAAATCAGCAGTAGTAGATGACGTCCGAGGACGGTTCGACGAAGCTGAAGCGGTTTTGATCACCGAATACAGAGGTCTTGACGTAGGCCAGATGGCTGAGCTTCGTAGCGCATTACGAGAGGCGGAGACTGTATACAAGATTTATAAAAATACGCTCGTCCGGCGAGCGCTCGACGAAGGTATCCCGTCTGGTCTGGTTGATCTGCTTGTCGGCCCTACTGCGCTGGCATTTGTAGAGAAGGATCCAGGTGCCGCTGCCAAGGCCTTAAAAGATTTTTCCGCTGCGAATGACGCCCTAATAATTAAGGGCGCTCTTTTGAATGGCGAACTTTTGGACGAAGCTCAGGTCCGAGAGCTAGCGGATCTGCCGTCTCGTGACGAGCTTCTATCTTCGATTGCGGGAGGCCTTGCAGCACCACTCCAACAGATTGCTTCGATGATGAACAATTTGCTCTCGGAGATGGCGAACTTGTTGCAGGCATTAGCTGATAAGGGCGAGGACCTTCCTGAGCCAGAGGCTGAGGCCGCAGAGGCTGAACCAGAGGCTGAGGCTGCAG
>CEVE01019604.1_pt1 | contig 20832 bp, 16 predicted proteins | sample 356431 | NCBI WGS metagenome assembly CEVE01 (sample SAMEA2622764, study PRJEB7988) | marine metagenome | isolation source: saline water (ENVO:00002010), including
TTGTCGACTCTGGTAAGGGAATGAGCCTGCAAAGACATTTTAATAGGGATGAAATTTGGTTCATATCAAAGGGTAAATGTGAAGTTAAATTTCAAAGACAGAATCAAAAAGAGCCTTCTACTAAAAAGCTTGAGCTTCATGATGTTTTCGAAGTATCAAGAGAGGATTGGCATCAGATATATAACCCATTTGAGGAAGAATGCAGAATAATCGAGATCCAGTACGGAGATGAAACTTCAGAAGAAGATATTGAAAGGATAGAGTTATACAAAGGAAAAAATAATGAATGATTACAAAGTAAAAGACATTTCACTAGCAGAATTTGGCAGACAAGAAATTTTACTCGCACAAGATGAAATGCCAGCTCTTTTGCAATTGAGAGAAAATTATAGAGATGAAAAGCCTCTTGAGGGCGCAAAGATTATGGGTTGCATTCATATGACAATTCAAACAGCAGTTCTTATAGAAACATTAATTGATTTAGGTGCAGAAGTAAGGTGGTCATCATGTAATATTTTTTCCACTCAAGACCATGCAGCAGCAGCTATTGCAGCGAAAGGTATACCTGTTTTTGCTTGGAAAGGCGAAACAGAAGAAGAGTATGAATGGTGTCTTGATCAAACAATAAATAAAGATGGTAAGCCGTGGGATGCCAACATGATTCTTGATGATGGTGGCGACTTAACTGTCAAAGTTCACAAGGAATACCCAGATATGCTAGATAGTATTCATGGTATTTCTGAAGAAACAACTACAGGTGTCAAAAGGCTGAAAGAAATGCTTGAAACTGGCGAGCTTAGAGTTCCAGCAATAAATGTTAATGATTCACTTACCAAATCGAAAAATGACAATAAATATGGATGCAGACATGGTCTTGATGATGCTATAAAGAGAGGTACTGATATGCTTCTTGCAGGCAAGAAAGCCCTTGTAATTGGATATGGAGATGTCGGTAAGGGCTCTGCAGATTCTCTTGCACAACAAAAAATGATTGTGGATGTAACCGAAGTTGATCCAATTTGTGCTATGCAAGCATGTTTTGATGGTTTCTCTGTAGTTTCAGCATATGAGGATGGGGAAGTGACTAACAATGGAACAAAACTTAACCAAGAATTGCTCAAAAAATATGATTTAGTTGTCACGACCACTGGCAATGTGAATGTTCTTGATAAATTTATGCTTGATGCTTTAAAGTCAGGCTGTGTCATTTGTAATATTGGCCATTTTGATAATGAAATTGATATTAAGCATCTAAAAACTTTTGACTGGTATGAGGTAAAACCTGGAGTTCATAAAGTCAAAAGGTCAGATAAAGATTATTTATTACTATTAGGAGAAGGCAGGCTTGTGAATCTAGCATTAGCTACAGGCCATCCAAGCAGAGTCATGGATGGATCATTTTGTAATCAAGTTTTAGCCCAAATAGTATTATTTAAAGATGGTTATGCGTCAAAGAAACCAGAAGATAGAGAGCTCTATGTGAAAGTCCTTCCCAAAAAACTTGATGAAGAAGTAGCAGCCTTAATGGTACAGGGTTTTGGTGGCACATTAACAAAACTTACAAAGCAGCAATCAGAATATATCTCTGTAAATGAAACTGGCCCATTTAAAAGTGATTCTTATACATATTGATTAAACGAAAAAGCATAACATTTCGTATAATATGGTAATATGGCTGAGTGGCAGAGTGGTTATGCAGCGGACTGCAACTCCGTTAACATCGGTTCGATTCCGTTCTCAGCCTCCAAAATAATAAATTTAATGGGGAAATAAATGAAAATTGCTTACACATTCTTAACAGATGAAATTCAATTGTCAGAAGAAAAAAATTTTGACTCTTTCTATAAAAAAATTGGGCTGAACACAGGAAATTTTCTTTTTGCAAATGCTTGTAAAAATTTAATAAAAGGGGAAGCAAAGACTGGTGTCGGCACAAACTTTGAAGCAAATCATGTAAATAAAAACTTTGATGCCTTGGTAATACCTGCTGCCAATTGGATAAACAATTATTCAGATTGGACTCCTCTTATTAAATCCCTCAAGAAATTAAAAATCCCTTTGTTAGTTCTGGGCTTAGGTGTACAGGCATCATCTTATGATAAAAAAGATCTAAAAATTAATAAGAGTTCGAAGGAACTTTTGAAAGTAATTGCTGACAAATCCGAACTCATTTCACTTCGTGGCTTTTTTACAAAAAAATGTTGCGAAGATTTAGGCATTAAAAATACTGTTGTTACTGGATGTCCCTCAGCTTTCGTCAGTATTGATGTAAAAGACATAGATCCATCTAATGAATTAGTTATAGCATCAACTAGATATTATGCTGATAGAAACTTTATGAATAATTTTGACATCAACTCTTTTATGTACAGATTTGCTTTTAACAATCGTGCAGATATTTACTTTCAATCAGAACCAGAAGAGATGCAGCTGTTAGTTAAACCTAATGAATCTTTGTTTGACAAAAACATAAAAAATTTAGCTAAGGTTTATAATGCTTCTCAAAAAGAAGTAAAAAATTATGTTCAAAAATGTGGTGCTGTTCATACTAGTATTAATGACTGGGCAGAATACCTAAAAAGTTATAAGAAACACCTAACTACTAGAATACATGGAGCAATATTAGGAAATAAGATAGGTACACCAACCACACTAATTGTTCACGATAGCAGGACTTTAGAGCTCGCAGATTCAATGGGGGTTCACTTCGTTAATGGTTTAGACGTTTATAAGGCATACGAAAATAATAAATTAAATTCATTATTTCTTAGTAAGGCTAAACAAATTAATAATTTTAATAAACAAAGAAACCAAAATTATAAATTATTCCATCATTTAGTTAAAACTTGTGGTCTAGAAGTTGATAATAGTCAAGTTGAAAAAGTTCTTTTAAAGGCTAAATGAGCTGAAGTACTATAAAATCTCTGCACTTAAAGCATCTTGATCTACTCAACTTTTATAACATAAGGCTGAGTATCCATAAAGACAGTATTGTTATAATGATAATAATTTTTTTGAGATAACGTTGGACACTCTTTCTGATCATCAAAATACCTATCAGCTTGGTAAACAGGAACTCCTTCAGGAACAACGTGATATACAATGCTAAATCTTGTTTTATCTGTATTTAAGATTTTTGATCCACCATGAGGTAAATTTGGGTGCCAAATTAGAACATCGCCTTTCTTCACTGGTACAAGTTTTTCCTCAAAGCCATTTTCAATAGATTGATTTCTTACAAGGTCTTGATAGGGAGTCCACAATCCACTTCCATTAAAATCAATTTCTGTAACGCCTTTTTCTTTTGCAAATTTAGTTGGATTTGGTCTTTTCAATAAATGTGATTTTTCAATAGTTTTCAAACATCCATTTGTTTCATTTGAGTCTTCTAAGGCAAACCAAACACCAAAATAGAAGCCTTCAGGTGAAGTATGGAATACTGGGCTATCAATATGAATTGGTTGTTCAGTCCCATACTTAAAAGTTAATGAAGTATAAACACTTGTCTTGAATCCAAACAATTCATCTAAGATACTAATAACAGATTTCTTAGTTATTAAATCTTTTAGAGAATCAATTTCTTTATGTAAATTTACAACTCTTGATATTCTTTTATTGCCTCTTTCTGCACTATTACATTTTTTCTCTATGTCATTGATTGCTTTGTCGCATTCTGAGAGATCTATTGCATTCGACAAAACAACATAACCATTTTGATAGAACAAAGTTGAAAATTTAGAAGCTTTTTTAGATTTTTTCTTGAAATCATAATTATCGCCCCACAAGCTTTCACCCACTTTTGGCTTTCTTACACTATTTTCTTCGAACTTAAACATATTTTATAAGTAAACCATATTTTGAAGATATTTAAAGCTTTTAAATACCTTATTTTTTAAATGGTGCCCAGGGCCGGACTTGAACCGGCACGAAGTTTCCTTCGAGGGATTTTAAGTCCCTTGTGTCTACCAATTTCACCACCTGGGCAGAATTTTCTAAATTTTATCATCGTACGATATATTTTGTTCAGATTCTCTTGAATTAAGTTCCTTATACCTAGATCTTATTTCATTATTTACTTTTACAACTGCTTTCAGTGATTTTAAATCTACTCCCATCTCACTTGCATAATTTATAAACGCTAAAGTGTCTTTCGGGAAACAAGCTCCCCCAAAACCTTTTCTACCGTCATGCCCCGGAACATTCATATGACTTTTTCCAATTCTTTTATCAAGAGATATGGTTTCAATTACCTCTTCCCAGCTATCATTCACACCAAGTTCTTTAAATACAGAGTGCAACTCATTAAAAAAAATTACCTTTGATGCTAGGAAGCTATTAATAGAATATTTTATGAGAGATGCTGTTTCTAAATCTGTAAAAATATGGTCTTTGGTCTTGCAGTTTGAATTTTGAAGGAATGCATTTGATACAATTTTTGCTGTATTTTTTTCCCCTCCTAAAATAATCATACTAGAATTAATAAAATCATATTTAGCGTTATTCTCTCTTAAGAATTCAGGATTATAAATTAATTTGCTGTCTAGTTTTTTTAGTTTTATGAGAACAGATGGCAATACTGTGCTCTTTATAACTTTAATTACGCCTGGACAATGGTTATTTAGATCATCTATTACTTTTTCAATGATAGAAGAGTCTTGACTACCGTCATCCATCATAGGTGTTGGAACGCATACAAAAGCAATGTCAGGCTTAAATTTTACCAAGTCGATAATCGCTGTATCTCTAATCGGATCAACTATAAATTTAGCAACATTAATAGAAAAGCCATAATCAGTGGCTTTTCCAACAAAACCATGACCTATAATAGCTAGCCTTAATTTTTCATTTATGCTCATAATCAATATACCATTCTAGAAATTTTTCTATTCCCTCATCGAAAAATACTTTAGGGTTATACCCCAGTAGATTTCTAGCCTTTTCAATATCAGCGTGTGTTTTAAAGGATTCATTACAAGTAAAATTGTTTAAAACAGATGTTTTTTCACCTAAAAAGTATTCTATCTTATTTAAAAGTTTAGTTGTTTTAATTGGTTGATTATTCCCTAAATTAAAAATTTCATTACTAATTTTATTGGAAGAATTAAATATGAAATCTATAGATCCCAAAATACCATCAATAATGTCATCAATATATGTCATGTCTCTATACATACTTCCTCCATTATTCAGGCTTATTGGATTTTTATTTTTTATTGAATTGGCAAATGAATAATAGGCCATATCAGGTCTGCCAAAAGGACCATAAACTGAAAAAAACCTTAGCCCTAGAAACTTAATATTAGAATTACTTGCTAGCTCATTTGCATAAATCTCATTTGCCAGCTTTGATTTTCCATAAAGAGATTTAGGTTTAAGAGGTGTTGTTGATTCATTAAATTTACTTTTTTCACTATCAGCATATACAGAACTACTTGATGCATAAATAACTTTATCGATGTTATTTTCAATACAAAAATTACAAAATTTTTTAAACCCATTCACATTTGTATGCTGATACAGATACTCCTTCGATTTACATATGCGAACCCCAGGTTGAGCAGCAAGATTTATAGCTAGATCAAAAAATTCATTATTAATATCAATTGCATTAATATCACATTCATAAAACTTGAAATTTTTTGAGCTTAGGAGCTTAAGGCGCTCTAGTTTTAGAGCAGGATTATAGTGGTCATTATTATCGTCTACACCAATTATATTATGACCATTTCTTAAGAGCTTTTTTACAAGGTGATAACCAATAAAGCCAGAAGAACCTGTTACAATTATATTCACATTTTTATAGTACATCAAAATATGAATACAGATTCAGAAAAAAAAATTTGTATAGTTATGGCAGTTCATAATGGTGAAAAATTTCTGCAAGAGCAATTAAATTCTTTAGAAGGACAACAATGTCCTTATGAGATAGATTTATATATTTCACTCGATAACACTACTGATAAATCATATGAAATAATTAAGAAGTTTAATTTTGTGAAAGTAAATTTGAAAAAAATATATAGGTGTAATTTTAAATCATCAGCTCAGAATTTTATATATTTGCTGTCAATTGTTCCTAAAAAATATGATACCTATATGTTTTCAGATCAGGATGACATTTGGTATGAAAACAAAATTTTAATATCACAAGAAAAATTAAACCAAATGAGCAATACTTTACCGAGCTTAGTTTGTTCAAGAACTCGAATAATTAATTCAGTTGGAAAGTCAATTGGGAAATCACCTCTTTTTAAAAAGCAGCCTAGTTTTAAAAATGCTTTAGTTCAGAGTATAGCAGGGGGAAACACAATGGCCTTTAATCATGTGAGCAAAGAGCTTATTACTAAATTTAATTTAACAAAAGATCTGCCAAGTCATGATTGGTTTATTTATCTACTTGTTACCAGCTTTGATGGTGAGGTAATTTATTTAGAATCTCCGCTAGTTAAATATAGAAAACATAAGCAAAATGTCATTGGACCTAACCAATCTCTTGGTGAAAGATACACTAGGATGATTGATTTTTTACAAGGAAAGTTTTCTAGAATGTTTTGGATAAATATAGAAAATCTAGAGAAATATGACCTAACAAATGAAAAAAAAGAAGTTCTAGATATTTTAAGAGGATTAAAATCAAAAAATTTCATTAATAGAGTGCGTAGTGTATTAAAATTAAACATATATAGACAAAATATTATTGCAAGTTCTTTTATAAATTTGGCAATAATTTTAAAGAAAGTATAAATGAAGAAAAGATTACTAGTCACCGGTGGTTTAGGCTTTATAGGCAGTAATTTTATAAATAAGTGTTTGCGAGATAACAATTTCGTTATAAATGTAGACAATCAATCTAAGGGAAGTTGTTTAGAAAATGTCAGCATAGAGAATAAATCAGAAAACTATGTACATAAAAATATAGACATTAATTCTAATGAAATATTAGGTTTATTAAGAAAATACGATGTTGATTGTCTTGTCCACTTTGCCGCAGAGAGTCACGTTGACAGATCAATAGAGTCACCCAAACAGTTTATTAAAACAAATATACTGGGCACATTTAATCTTTTAGAGGAAAGTATTGCATACCAACAGCAAACACGAAAAGATTTCCACTTTCATCATGTCTCAACTGATGAAGTATTTGGGTCTCTAAATATGACAGATGACTTATTCAAAGAATCAAATCAATACAAGCCAAATAGCCCATATTCTGCATCAAAAGCAGCTTCAGATCATCTGGTACGGGCTTGGAGTAAAACTTTTGGTTTGAATATGACTATATCCAATTGTTCAAATAATTATGGCCCAAATCAGAATCCTGAAAAACTAATACCAAAAACGATAGTTTGTTGTTTAAAAGGTGAAGAAATACCAATTTATGGCAATGGCGAAAATACCCGTGATTGGTTATATGTAGATGATCACTGTAATGCAATTATGAAGATAATTCTTAATGCTAAACGAGGTAGTTATTATAATATTGGAGGTAAAAATGAGATAACCAATATAAATTTAGTCACAACTATATGTGATTACTTAGATAGTCATTTTGCTAAGGATGCTATCCTTCCTCTCTCAGGACGAAATAAAGGAATTGATTCATTTAATGAACTTATTAAGTATGTAAAAGATAGGCCAGGTCATGATTTGAGATATGCAATTGATTCTTCAAAAATCGAGCATGAAATCGGCTGGATCCCTTCTGAAACCTTTGAAACTGGCATTAAGAAAACAATTAATTGGTACCTTGATAACATTAATTGGTTAAGAGAAAATATTTGACATTATGGAGAAAAATATCATTCTCCTTGGGGCCTCTGGTCAGTTAGGAAAAACATTTTGCCATGTTTTAAAAAATGAAAAAAACCTTCAATCTTTTACCAAAGATGAATTGAATATTTGTGATAAAGATTCAAAAGAAACTCTTTTAGAAATCTTACAACCAGGGTCTTATTTAATAAATGCTGCAGCATATACAAATGTAGATCTAGCAGAGGATGAACCAGATATTTGCAATACAATTAATCATGAATCCTTAAATAATCTTATAGATGTATGCAACGCTAGAGATTCTACACTTATTCATTTTTCTACAGATTATGTGTTTGATGGAGCCTCTAAAGAGAAATACAGTGAAAACTCAGAAATGTGTCCAATAAATGTTTATGGAAAAAGTAAAGCTCTTGGAGATAAATTAATAATTTCAAAATGCTTGAAATATTTTATTTTTAGAGTTAGTTGGGTTTATAGTATTTATGGAAAAAACTTTCCAAAATCAATGATTAATTTAATTAAACAATTTGATGAAGTTAAAGTAATAGACGATCAATTTGGTGTTCCCACACCAACAGGCCTGATTGTCAACATAGTTAAAGATGTAATTAAAAAAAATAAAAATAATTATGGAATTTATAACTTATGTCCTGATGGGAGGTGTAGTTGGTACGAAATTGCTTCTTTTCTTAATGCTAAGCTTACATCAAATAACTCATTAATTATTCCAATACCATCTAAGGAATTCAAAACCAAAGCTTTAAGACCTAAAAATTCTCTTTTAAGAAATGATAAGATTAAAAAGTTAACTAATTTACCAATCAGAGAGTGGCAATACTACATTGAAGAGTTTTATGCTGAAATAAATAAATGAAAAGAAAAGGAATAATTTTAGCTGGTGGATCTGGCACAAGACTTTACCCATCAACCAAGTCAATTTCTAAACAACTTTTGCCAATTTACGATAAGCCACTAGTGTACTATCCCTTATCAACACTGATGATGAGCGGCATAAGGGATATATTAATAATTACCGCTCCTGATCAAAAGCAGTTGTTTATGAATTTATTAGGAGATGGCTCTAATTTAGGAATTAATATTTCTTATCAAGTGCAAGAAAAGCCCAGAGGTCTTGCTGATGCTTTTATTGTTGGTGAAAGTTTTATTGGAAATGATGATTGCTGTTTAATTTTAGGTGACAATATTTTTTTTGGTGCTGGGCTAGAAGATATACTTATTGAAAGTTCTAAAAATCAACCTGGTGCAAAAGTATTTGCTTATCAAGTAAGCAATCCAACAAGTTTTGGTGTAGTTGAATTCGATAAAAGCTATCAAGCTATTTCAATAGAAGAAAAACCATCAAATCCAAAATCTAATTTTGCTGTGACAGGTTTATATTTTTATGATAACAGTGTTGTTGACAAAGCTAAAAATCTGCGACCATCATCTAGAGGAGAGCTTGAAATTACCGATTTAAATAGAATATATCTAGAAGAAAGAAGTTTGTCTGTATCTATTTTATCAAGAGGATTTGCTTGGCTTGATACTGGTACTCCTGAATCAATGGTTGAAGCATCCAGCTTCATTCACGCTCTAGAAAAAAGACAAGCGACAAAAATTTGCTGCCCAGAAGAAATAGCATTGGATAAGGGATATTTATCAACTGATGATATTAGAAAGCAACTGCATGGAAAGAAAGGCAATTACATTGATTATATTTATCAAATACTAGAACTATATGAAAACTGAAGCGTAATATGAAAATAACTGCATTAAAATTAGAAGGTGTTTTTGAATTAAATCCAAATACATTCGAGGATGATAGGGGCTATTTTCTTGAAACTTTTAATAAAAATACTTTTAGTAAATATGTCTGTAAATCAACTAATTCTTTTTTCCAAGATAATGAATCATATTCAAAAAAGCATACATTTAGGGGCATACACTATCAAAAAAAACCCTATGAACAAGGCAAGCTGGTGAGAGTTGTGCATGGCAAGATTATTGATTTTGCAATTGACTTTAGGCCAGAATCTAAAACATACCTACAACATATTGCATTAGAATTATGTTCAATAAAAAAAAATCAGATTTGGTTGCCAAAAGGATTCGGTCACGCTTTTTTAGTATTATCAGATGAAGCCATTGTATGTTACAAAGCAACAGATCAATATAATAAAGAATCTGAGATATCAGTTAATTTTGATGATCCAGATATTCGCCTTAATCTTCATAAGTATTGTCCCCCAGAAAAGATAATAATTAGTAACAAAGATAAGAAAGGTATTTTCGTAAAAGATATTAATTTTAATTGATGAATGAACCATTAAACCTTAAGCAGGTTGAAATCAAAGGAAAAAGTACAGAAAAATATTTTTTTCGTTCTTTGTATGCTTTAACAATACAAGAAATAATTAGCACCGATGGAAGATTGTATGGAGGCGCATTCTATACTGTTCTTAGACCATTAATAACAACACTTCTTATTGTTTTTATTTCACAATCTTTAAATCCCAACCTTAGTCTAGCAGAGGGCTTAGCAATTTTTTTACTACCGTTTGCAAATACTTTTTTTCTTTTGGATATTATTTCAAGAAGTGGCCATATTAATGAAGGGCTTCTAAACTTACCACATGTAAAAATTACGTCTTTATTAATTTCAGGAATTATTTCTAGATTTATTTCATATTTACCAGTTTATTTAATTTGCTCATTGATACTTTTTTTATTTGATGTGGAATTCTCTATAGTTAGAATTTTCTTTACATCTTTACTTATATGCTTTACATCAAGTTCATATTTGCTGATAGCAAGTATGATATTATTTAGAAATTCAATCTTGCAGAATTTTCATACATTTTTGCCAAGAGCTTTATTCTTCTTGTCAGGCACTTTCATACCAATGAAAAATTTAAGCTTTGATATTCAATGGTATTTTTACCTCAATCCAATAGTTCATATAAATGAGTACGCACGCATGTCGGTAGGAGAATATAATTATGAAACATACAGCATTAACTACCCTTTATTTTTTGCTGCTATTCTTTTTATTCTTTACCCTCTTTTTTACCACATAAGAGTAAATATTTTTCATTATGGTGATAGAACAATTTTGAAATGAAGTTCATAAAGCTAGAAAATTTTACAAAAACTTTCCATGAATCTTTTGGTCAGAAAGTACATGTTCTCAATGAGAGTAATTTTCAAATCAATGAAAATGAAAAAATAGGTGTGTTAGGTCTAAATGGGCAGGGAAAAACTACGCTATGCAGAATTTTAGGTGGCTCTGAGCCTTTATCTAGTGGACATAGAACTGTTTCAGGTACAGTTTCTTGGCCTGTTGGCATTTTTAGTTCAGTGGTGCCATCTCTAACTGGAAGACAAAATATACACATGGTCTGCAATTTATATGGTCTTGATAGAGACATGCTTGTTAAAATAGTATCTGGCAATGCAGGTATAGAAGATTTTATTGATTTCAGAGTTGAGACTTATTCTTCAGGAATGAGAGCAAAATTAGTTTTCTTTCTTGCGCTTGCAATAAAGTTTGATTTTTATATTTTTGATGAAATTACGTCAGTTGGTGACTACAAATTTAAGTCACGAGCTGAAGAATATTTTGACTACATTAGAAATACATCTGGTATAATATTGTGCTCTCATAATGCTACTTTAATGAAGAGACATGTAGATTATTGTTACATAGTAAATGATAAGACAATAAGTGAAAAAATGCCTGTAGATGAAGCTATTGAAATTTATGAATCTTTTTAATTATAGTAAAATTCCCTCTTTTCTAAAATTGCCACTTTCTTTAACTATTATTTTCGCCTTTTATCTCATTTTCCTCCTTACCCCAAGGTACGAGAGCGATATGATTATAAAAGTTACAACAGATACAAAAAGTTCAATTAACTTTAATGTTCCTGTTATAGGCGCAGGCCTTAATGAAGAGATAGAGGAATTAAAAGAGTTTCTTGAAAGTGATGAAGGCACTAATGAATTAATTGACAATCTGAGTAACTCAAATAGATTTCCAAGCCTTCTAAGACCATATTTTGTCGATTTTTATTCCAAAGGATTCATGTTTGATCTAAAAGATCAGCTAGAAAGGTTTGTGGATATTGAAAAAGATAGTGATCTTAATGGTCTCAAAGTAACTACTACAGGGTTCAATAAAATTGAACCCTATATTATCAATACAGCAATAATATTAACTGCAAATGATTATTTTAATGAACAGAATTTACTAATGGGAATAATGGAATCAGCTAATAATCTATGTAACCTTGCGAAAGAGCAGATTGATTATAGCGAGGTTATAGTTGAAATTTCAGATGATCTAAACTCAATAACTGGACTTAGAGCGATACTTCGTAATTTCGGTGAAAAAAATATAACCAGATGCTTAGATAAAATAACTACAAATCCATCTGAGAATAATAGTTTTTATGGTTTTCCAGAAAAAACAATGCTTAGCCTTGATGCAAACTTTCAAGAAAACGCAATAAGAGAGATTTTCAGCTCACTCAAAAAAATACAATTATCTGAACAAAAAATTAAAATCATCAGTAAACCAGAAATACCAAATGAGGAGGTTGAGAAAAGATTTCTTTTGAGCACCTTCCTATGTTTTATATCTTTAATCGTACTTTATGCATCGTTTACAATTTCTTTAAAAATATTTAGAGAGTACAATTAAATGTATAGTTAACAAACATAAAGTTATTTATACTTATACTGCAAAAGTGTAACCTTCACTAAAAAAAACTGTGAAAAATAATAAAAAACTATTAGATCAAATTTCAAATCTAGAAACTGAAATTAATGAAATTCTTCTAAAACTATCAAAAGTTCAAAATCAATTATCTTTACTTAAAGATGAAATACACGATCCCAAAAAAAATATTTTTGAGAAATTTCAGAGCTGGTACTTATCTTTTCAAAATGATGCAAAATTCTTGTTTTATAAGAATGTAAATTTCCAAGTATTTCAACATTTAGAAAAGATTGAAGGAAAAGGACATAATATTGTTGGCCCTGACCCTATATTCAACTTAAACTTTGGAACCAACGTTCTTGCACCAGGTAATTACAAGTTTCAAATTATTTGCAAAAGCAAAGAAGATAGAGAAAAACTAAGTAACGCTAAAATCTACTTCAAAGCCTATGGAGAGAGTTTTTCTGAAGAAAATATCTTTTCAGCATACAAACACAAGCATAACAAAATATTTTTAATAGCTAATTTTAAAAATCCTGTTACAGCAATTAGGCTAGATGTAGCTGAAAATAAATACTTTGAGTTTGAAATAAGAAAAATTTTATTGAGACGTGTCTCTACATATGAAGAAAAAACTCTTCAGGTTTTAAAAAGTGGAACCATGCATCACAAACCACAAGATTATCCTGAGGACAATTATGTAGGGTATGAGCAAAAATTTAGCAAAAAATTTTCTAATAAACCAATAGCGTTCTATCTGCCTCAATATCATGAAATTCCAGAAAATAACAAGTGGTGGGGAAAAGGGTTTACTGAATGGACAAATGTAAAAAAATCAAAGCAAGTTATTGAAGAACATACGCAGCCAGATTTGCCCAATAAGGATATTGGTTTATATAGCCTAGACAAAGTATCAACTTTAAAAAGACAAGCAAAAATAGCAAGAAATTATGGTGTCTATGGTTTCAACATTTATTTTTATTGGTTCAATGGAAAAACATTATTAGAAAATCCATTGAATTTATTTTATGAGAATAAAGATATCGATATAAATTTTAGTATATGTTGGGCAAATGAAAATTGGACCAAAACTTGGGATGGTAAGGATAATGAAATCCTCATCGAGCAAAAACATTCTAAAAAAGATGATCTATCTTTCATTAAATACATTAGCAAGTATTTTGATGATGATCGATATATAAAAATAAATGGAAAACCTTTAATATCAGTATATCGACCAAGCTTGCTACCAGACATTCAAGCAACATTTAAAATTTGGAGAGACTGGTGTAGAGAGGCTATAAACAAAGATATACATATTGCATACACAGATTCATTCGATGACTTCTACCCTGATGATATTGGTGCTGATAGTGTAATTGAGTTTCCACCTAACAGAACTGGACCTTTAACAGCAAAACATACAAAATTAAGTACATTTAGTAATCCAAAAGTCTACAGCCTCAACTCTGTATTATTAAAATCCAAAGAAAAAGAAACAAATGAACGCACATTAAGAGGTATGTGTCCATCTTGGGATAATACTCCTCGAAGAGGTAAGGGCGCTACGATCTTCCTTGATAACTCAAGTCAACAATTTAAAGACTGGTCAAATTTTATTTTTGAAGAAAATTCTAAATTTCCTGATAGAGAGGGATATTGTTTTATTAATGCTTGGAATGAGTGGGGTGAAGGTGCAAATCTTGAACCAACTGAAAAGTATGGTTACAGATATTTAGAAAAATTAAATGAGAGTTTAAATGAAAATGAATCTAGTGAAAAAATAGCAATTGTTACACATGACTTATTTCAGCATGGAGCACAATTACTTGCACTAAATATTGGTGCAGACCTAAAATCAACAGGACATGAAATTGCTTTTATAAGTCTTTTAGATGGACCCTTGAAAGATCAATATGCATCCGTGGGTGATTTACATATACCGACTCCAGAATATAACATTGAAGACATAGCTAGAAACCTGAGGCAAAAAGGTTTTCAAAAAGCTATCATTAATACCACTGTTGGCGGTATTGTTACTGATAAATTAAAAAATTCTAATTTCAAATGCATTAACTTAATACATGAACTTTCCAGTGTTTTGGAGGATTATAATTTAAAAGATCATGCACAAATAATATCTAATTATTCCGATGAGATAATTTTTCCTTCTTCAGAAGTTCATGAAAGCTTTAAAAAATTTCTAGGAACTAAAATAAAAGCTAAAACAAGCATTCTCACACAAGGCATATATAAGAAGAGCAAATATTACTTTTTTGATTCAAAAGATGAGCTTAAAAATATGGCTAGAAAGAAATTAAAAATTTCTTCAAACAAAAAAATAATTCTAGGTTGTGGTTTTGCAGATGAAAGAAAAGGTTTTGATTTGTATCTTGAGTCAGCATCAAAACTTATGAAGACACAAAAAAATGTCTATGCTATTTGGATTGGTAATTTCAAAGACAATTTTTCTGATAAAATGTTCAATAAGTTAGTACCAAAAAAATTAAGAAAAAACTTTTATTTCCCCGGATTTGTTGAAAATACAGAAGATTATTATGCTGCAGCAGATATTTTTGCATTAACTTCAAGAGAAGATCCTTTCCCCTCCGTAATCTTCGAATCTTTTGAAACTCTTACTCCTATTGTTGGATTTCACAACGCAGGAGGCTTTGAAAATTTATTCTCTAGCGGTTATGGCATATTAGTTAAGCATAATGATACAGACGCTCTCGCTAAAGCTTATTCTAAAATCTTAAAAAGGTGTCCAATTGATGTAAGTAAATCAAAAGATTTACTATACAGCAGATTTAATTTGAGAAAATACAATCATCAGCTTCTCTCAAAATTAGGCGTTGATAGCATAAAGATATCCGTAATAGTCCCAAATTATAATTACGGTGACTTGATTTATGAACGTTTAAAAAATGTTAGTAACCAAAAATATAATTCTTGGGAAATAATTATTCTTGATGACTGTTCTACTGATAATAGTTGTTCAGAAATTGAAAGGTTTATAAATGACTTTCCATTACTGCCAATAAAATTTATTAAAAACAAAAAAAATTCTGGTAATGTTTTTAAACAATGGCTAAAAGGGTCAAAAGAAGCAACTGGTGATTACATCTGGATTGCTGAAGCTGACGATTTAGCCGATACAAGTTTTCTACCAAAAATGGAAAAAACAATTGATGAAAATATAGGTCTATCATTTTGCATGTCAAATATAATCGATGAAAATACAAAATCCCAAGGCTCCTATGATGATACTGATTACTTAAAGCAAACAAATATAAATTGGAATAAAAATAAAGTCTTTTCAGATGCAAGCGATAAAAGTCAACTTTTAGGCATAAGAAATACAATTTTAAATGCAAGTAGCGCATTAATTAAAAGAAACTTGATTATTAAGCCTCTTGAAGATTTAGTTGGCATTAAGAAAATGCGATTTTGTGGAGACTGGTATACTTACATTGATATTGCCAAAAATAGCAATATTGCATACAGAAAAGATAAGCTAAATTATCATAGAAGACATACAGAAAGTATTACATCTAAATCTTTTAAGAACGATCATTTCATAGAAATGGAGAAAATCCATACTATTGCTGCTAAATCATTTAATCTGAAAACTAGTCAAAAGACAGAACAAAATAAGTTTCGTAACGATGCAATTAAAGAGCATCAAGGAATAAAAGATAACTTAAGAATTAAGAAGGTATAATAATAATTATGAAATTTAGAAATTTAATTGCTGTTTTACTGACATCAAATCTCATATTTACTAATGAATTACCAAATGAAATAACTAGCAAGCTAAATTCTTTTGAATTAGCAGCATTTGAGAATTTACCAGAAAGTACAAAAGAATCTATTATTTCAAGAATTACATCTGCTTCCGAGAACCAGATTTTCTCTGATAGTTCTGCAATTGTTTCTAGCAATGAATCAATTGAAGACTCTGTTCTAAGCATAAATGATTATGAAGAATATGACAGCTCTATGAAAATTAAAAAATTTGGTTATGACTTCTTTTCTGGTATACCAACCACATTTACCCCAATAAATGACGTGCCAATACCAGGTTCATATGTTATTGGTATTGGAGACTTGCTACAGATCAATTTTAAAGGTGAAAAATCAGGAATTTATGACATTGAAGTAAGTAAAAATGGTCAAATATACATACCAGAAATTGGTGAGATAGCAGTAAATAATCTTACTTTTGATGAAGTGAAAAATAAAATAACTGATGCTTTCAATAGTTTCTATCTATCAGTTGAGGCTAATGTAACTCTTAAAGAACTTAAATTCATAAGTGTATCTGTTTTAGGTGCTGTAAATAATCCTGGTAGATACCTTGTTAATCCATTTACATCCGCATCAAATTTACTTTCCTTTGCTGGTGGTTTAGAAGATTATGCTTCACTTAGAAATATTGAACTCAGAGGATCAAGAAATATAAGTATTGATCTATATGACTATTTAATTAATGGAGAGAAAGAAGACATTACCTTAAGAGGAGGCGACATCCTTTATGTACCAAGCACAAGCAATTTTATTTTTGTAAATGGAGCTGTAAATAGACCAGCTATTTACGAATTTCTTGATCAAGAGAGTATAGAAGATTTAATTGGATTTGCACAAAATTTTTCAAGAATGGCCAATAAAGACTTCTTTCAAATCAAAGAATTATCTAAGGATCAAATCATTAGTAAACTAACTACCTATGAAAAAAATCTTGATTTGAAAAACATCACTGAAATATTTATTCCAGAAATATCAAGGATGACAGTAGATAATATTTATGTATATGGAAATGTCTCTGATTTAGGGCCATTTGAAGTTAATGAACACAAAACGTTATCGGAATTGCTCGATAAAATAAGCTTTACAAATGATTTATATCCATACTTCGGCATCTTAGAAAGTACTTCGGACACTTCTTATAAGAACGAATATTATGCTTTCTCTATAGATGATGACCAATCACAAAAAAATCTACAACTTAAACCAGGGTCAAAAATTTATTTATTTAGTAAAGATATTTTTCTAGGAAATACTGAATACCCTGTAGAACTAAATTCTCCAATCCAAAAGATAATTGATGGGCACTCTATAAAATTTAATGGCGAGTTTTTAAATAATGCTTCAATACCAGTTTTTGGTAAAGTAAAGTTTAGTTCTTTAATTGATTATGTTGGTGGCTTTGCACCAACAGCTGATAAAAAAAGGTTGGAAATAATATATCCATTAGAAGAAAAAACTATTTCTAATCCTGATTCAGATTATTTTTTGAATTCTCCATTAGGTGCTTCAATTAATGTGCCCAAATATAATTCTGAAATAATACAAGTAACTATTAACGGAGAGATAAGAAACCCTGGAACATATCCAATTCTTTCAGGTACTACTTTGGATGAGTTGTATCAAAAAGCTGGTAATTTTAAAGATACAGCATCTTCGGAGGCGGTAGTATTTCTTAGAGAAGAACTAAAAGATAAGGAATCAGCAGCTCTTGAAATAGCCAAAGTTTCATTGATTAACGCATTCATAGATTCTTTATCAACCACAGTGGCACTTACAAATCAAACTACACCAATAAATGCCCAGCTTTTATCTCTTTTAGATCAATCTAGTAATTTAAAACCACTAGGAAGGCTATCTGGTGATCTTTCTCCAGGCTCGGAATTTTCATCTAAATTAATACTCCAGAATGGAGATAGCATCTTTATTCCAACAGCCCCTCAAACTGTTACAGTTTTTGGAGAGGTAAATAATCAATCTACAATAAATTTTAATGATGAGTATGGGCTCAATGATTACTTAAATGCATCAGGAGGACTCAAAAGTTCTGCTGACAAGAAAAATATATTTGTAATTCGCTCAAATGGCACATCTTATACTCTTGAACAAAAATTATTTCAAATAAATAAAGAAAGCTTAAGGCCAGGAGATACTATAATTGTTCCAAAAGATATTGATAGAATAGACGGCTTACCACTTGTAAAAGTGGCTACAGATATTTTATCAGGCCTTGCATTTTCAGCTGCATCCTTAAATGCACTCAACAATTAAGATTTTATTAAGTTTAATTTTAATTCTTGCCTCCTCTGCAAGTGCTCAATCATTTTCTGTAAATAGTGGTGCTGGAATAATAATGACACCTACAGCAAGAATGTTAGAAGAGGGTACAATTGCCTTAAATATATCAGAATATGAACCATTCAATAAAGTAACTTTGGTTGCAAATCCATTCAACTGGTTGGAAGCAAGCTTATACTATACAGACGTTAATGTAAGAAGATATTACCCAGGTTCAAAACAATCATACAAAGATAAAGGCTTTAGTTTTAAAATCAAAGCTTTAGATGAGACTAGATATACTCCTGCCCTTGCTATAGGTTTTGAGGATATTGCAGGAACATCAATTTTTAAATCTGAATATTTCGTAGCTTCAAAAAAAATCAATAATTTTGAGCTATCTTTAGGCTTAGGTTTTGGTGATTTTGGATCTCGTGGAAATTTTGAAAATTTTATTAGAGATGGAGAACGATCAAAATGGGATTTCACCACAGGAGGAGATATCAAAGATGATTTCTTCAAAGGAAAAAGTTCATTTTTTGGTGGAATTCAATATGAATTACAACATTTTGGAACAATATTAAAAGCAGAGTATGATGGTAATTCATATAAAGATAACTTAGATCTTTTGCCAGAATTAGCAAGATATCTACCAAGTTCTAGATATAATATTGGGCTTGAAAAATCCTTTTCAGATAAATATTCCATTGGAATAAACTACATTAAAGGAAACGAAATAGCAGTAAATTTCACAGCACGTATTCAAATAGCAAAAAGTAAAAATGATTATGATTTCAGAGTTAGAAGTGAATCAAATTCTGATAGTAGATATATCAGAATTCTTGAAGATCTAAAGAAAGTTAATATTTATCTGCAAAATGCTTTAATCGATGATAGAAGCAAGATAGTGAAGATAAAATACGTACAAAATTCGTATTATGATGACGTTACTATAGCTAAAGAAATTGCTGACTATCTTGAACAAAATTACGATTTTTACGGTTATGAGATATATATAACATCTGGTAAAGGAGCATTTGACTTAAATACTTTATCAAGGAAATATGATGCACCCTTTGATTTAAAAAAATCAAAAAAAATAGCATACCCGTTTTCTCCTAGAGTAAAGTACCCTGTTTTTAACTACTCAGTTAATCCAAAACTTATTTCACATATTGGAAGCCCTTCAGGTTTTTATTTTGGAGGAATAGATCTGAATTTAGCGGGTATTATAGAGTTTAAGTATTTTCAAATATCATCTACTTATAGTGTTAGACTTTATGATAACTTTGAAAGATTAAGCTATGATCCAAACCCCACTAAGCTTCCACAAGTACGAACAAATATTCAAAAATACTTAAAACAAGCTAAAAAAAGTTTTGATGAGTTTACAGTCAATTTTTTTAATCAAGTAACTTCAGAGCACAATTTCTTGTTCTCAGCAGGACATTTAGAGCAAATGTTTTCTGGTAGCCATTTTGAATATTTATATAAACCTACTAATTCTTTATTGTCTTTGGGTTTTGAGTATTCTAGTGTTAAACAAAGAGATTTTGATGGTGGTTTTGATTCATTCCTTGATTATCACACAAATACATATCACTTAAATGCTTATATGGCTGAACCAAAGAATAGGCTAATTTTTCACTTTTCGTATGGAAAATATTTAGCGAAAGATGAAGGTTTTACATTTGATGTATCAAGAAAATTTAAAAATGGTGCTAGCATGGGGGCATATTTCAGTTTAACAAATATATCTAAAGAAGATTTTGGAGAAGGGTCTTTTGACAAAGGAATTTATTTTCAATATCCACTAAATATATTTAATAACAAAAATAATACAAACTCCTTCTCTTCATTCCATTATAAACCTATCACTAGAGATGGAGCAGCAAAATTAAATGCACCGAAAAGACTCCAGTCACTCACTCATGGTTCTCAATATCATGAACAATCTTTTAAAAGAAACTATTAATCTATATTAAGTCTAGCCTATTCTTAGTTGTCCAAAAAAACTCTATTAGTTGATATATTGATTTTTTATAAAATCCTTAATATTTAAATAAAAAAGAAGTTTTAATTAAAAATTTATAAATTTTACGTTTTCTTAGAATTCTTTATTGAACTTTTAAGTTCCACTTGAGCTAGTTGTAGTGCTAGAAGTCGAAGTAGTAGACGTTGTAGTTGTAGTTGTAGTTGTAGTTGGTGGCTCAGGTGTTGGTTCTGGAGTTGGCTCAGGTGTTGGTTCTGGAGTT
>CEVE01059001.1_pt1 | contig 20613 bp, 20 predicted proteins | sample 356431 | NCBI WGS metagenome assembly CEVE01 (sample SAMEA2622764, study PRJEB7988) | marine metagenome | isolation source: saline water (ENVO:00002010), including
TGGTTACCGCAATCAAGGATGAGTGGATTATTGGTGTCGCTTCATTGGAAATTCCTTGGGTGGGTGCTGTCAAGCTCTATGCTAGTGGAACAGATGGTCAAGTCACTCCCAATTCTTGGAGCAATCTGGCGATTATGGTCGCTATAGTAATCGCCACTCCTGTAATCATTGAGATGATTACAGATCGAATTAACAGCAAGAATCAATCTCAATCAGATGAGGAAGAATAGCCAATTCTTTCAACTTACCAATCGAGGTATAATGATTGGGATAATTACAATGAATAGCACTAGAAGGCTACTCATAGAACTCAACCTGTTTGCTGCATTCTCAATACGGATTGGATCACCGCCACGCATAATGAATCGCATAGTTGAATGCGTGGCGTCTCTGAATATGTGGCCGCCATCGAATGGAATCATTGGGATTAGATTGGCGAATCCAAGAAGGAAGTTAATCCAAGCCAGCCAGAAAAGGAAATCGAAAGCCGCCAACATACCTTCAGTTCCGATGTTTGAGGCAATTATCCCATCTCCGGCAGCCAACATCGCTCGTTCTTCTAGAGGCATTGTGTGGCCATCATTTTGAATAGGAACCCCTAACATAATCAACGGTGCCACCAGCAAAATCAATCCTTTCTGAAGCCCGCTCAAATCATCATCTGCTAAGAAGCTCCAACCATCCACTGCTGCTGTGTTCGAGCGGAGATTACTAACTCCAACAAAGGCGTCGCCTTGTTCGATTCCTTGTGCCTCCATTAACACTCTAGTTTCTTCCATATCACAACCAGTAGTTTGTTGGCATTGGTCCATATGATACTGCCAACGATCTGTGAAAGTGATTTCCACTACCCGTGTTTCTGCATCATTTGCTTGAGAAGATATGACAGTGAAATTAGCAACCTGCCCAGATGAATAATCTTTCATTACCTCAGTAAAATCATCGCGATTAGCCACTACATTATTATCGATATGAGTAATGGTTTCGTACGCCATTAACCCAGCATCCTGAGCCCCAGTTTCAGCAATAATCCCAGTTGCGTGAACTCCTGGATTTTTTGCGACAAATCCATTCGCTGTCGCGGATAACAAAACTAAGACGATAAATGTGGCAATCAGGTTGATTGAAGGTCCAGCGGCGAATAATCGCATTCTTTCTCTTCTGGGTGCACGGGACATTTCCTCATACTCGGGTTCAGCAAATGCCCCAACGGGAAGCAAACCAGCTAGAAGAAGTCCGAATGATCGAACTTGCATACCGTGTGCCCTAGCCTGTATTCCGTGACTATATTCGTGAATAACTAAGGCAAAAATCAGAGCAATAATTGGCCACCAGAATGGAACAAAACTAGTGACACCCGGAATAAGGAGAAGATCTGATGCAGGCAATACCTCTTGTTGTGCGGGAGCCGCTGCGGTTGCCAGTGCTGCGCTGATTATCAAGAGGATAACGCCGAACATTACTATGAAGCACAACCAAATCGAAAATTCTCCATATGCTCTCCAAAATTTACGTGGTTTAGCCAACTGTTCAAGGGCAATCTTTCCCTTCCCCGTTCTTAGCATCAATATGATTCCAAGAACTCTAGTTGCATTCCATTTGTCCAAGGTTCCATTCTGTTCTAAATAGACCAAAGCAAAGTACCATGCTGCAATCAATACTAGAGCCCAAACTGGAGCCCAGCCCCTAACTCCAGCCCAAGCCAGCAATCCGACAAAGAGGATCTGATTCAGGCTCAGCCCTCTTTCCATGACTATCCGCCTCTGCTGCCCCCACTTGAATACTCGTCAATGAATGCGCAACTGACTTGACCTGATGGCTACTCGGGAGAACATGGCTGAGCGGGGGGATATTCCCGAACGTAAACAATCTCGAGAATTAGATAGCCTACGTCGTGACACAGCCGCAGTTGCTAGATTACTAAGGCAGGCTAAGTTGGATGAACTCCATCAGGAACTCGAACAGGCCAAGGCGCAACTCGATTACGCTGAATCGAGACTCTCTGGTGATTCCACAGAGAGTGAATAATCACTTGAAGAACTGGTCTCAGAAAGGCTACTGGCATCCTGTATCCTCCGGCTAATTTCTCCGAAGTTGGTCGATTTTTCAATAGCCCTTGCACCATCTGATCGACTGATTAATGCTAGAAACCTGTGTAATGGCATACCATCGTGCCAATTCAGGTATGGAGAGCCATTTCTGGTAAGTGGAACATTCGGGATGCTCCTCGATAGAACTCGAAGTTTCCCGGTTAACCCTTCTACTGGTACTTTCATCACTCTCCAGCTATCACCTCTAACGCCTTTGAGCCGGAAGGCATACAGCGGTAGAAGACCGCATCTTTCTCCGGTTGTTTTCAGGGCATCATACTGGTCTTTGGTACGACCAGAAAGGTAGATTTTGTCAGTTTTTGAGGATTTCACCTCAATCGGCATGCACATATCGCCTCGAAGAGCAAGAATATCTCCAGTTCCTTCAGAACCACTTCCAGGTGCTCTTACGACTAGGAATGGTCTTTGACAGACCTGCATAGCCCGTGCCCGCTCAACTTCTGTACATGAGCGAGTAATCGCGACTACACCCTTTCTCTCGCCCGCGAGAACCGAGCGTAATTCCCGCTCGTAGACCCCAGTCATGTGCATAGCGCATTGTCAGGGTTCTTGACGACATCGCTTGAGGCAGCCTCGGAGTGTAACGTTTCGAGGTTTTCAAGATAATTCGGTGAATATTTTCCAAATGTAGGAAAATTGTAGAATTAGTGACCTATGAATGGCAACGATTGAAGACAGAGTGCGATTGTCTCTTATCGTGCCGGAGGTTGCAGTCCGTACCGATGATTTCCGTTTGGCCTACAGATTGTTAGATCGTTTGAGAGATTCTGGTATCGAACATATGCAACTCGACCCTGAACATCCCGTTCCGAATCGTGTTGATTTCTGGATAGCATCGCATGCCGAAGTTGGGGGCACCAAAGATGCAAGAGGGATAGGATGTGCAATAGAAGAAATCGATTCAGTAATTTCTTCCATCATGAATAGAATTGCAGTAGGCGAAAAGGTCCAACGGATATGTTTCGGCATCGATCCCGGCCCACGTCCAGGGCTCTCTTGGATTGCTGATGGTCGTCCAGCAGGGTCTATTCAAATGGAATCAGTCGATGCTACTGTCGATCAAGTGATTGCTATTCTGAATGATTTCATGCCACCTGAATCCGTAGTTAGAATTGGTAATGGTTCACCCACGATATCTTCCAGAATCGCCAATGTTTGTTTGGCGAGGGGACTTTCAGTACAATTTGTTGATGAAACTTCGACTTCCATAGGCTCACGTCACGACCATGTCTCGGCAGCTCGTGCAATTTGTACAAAGGAAGGAGTTCCAGTCACAGAACGTCTACAGGTAATCCCAACAGAGGGAGAAGTACGCGAAATTCAACGGCGAAGTCGTAGCATATCTGAAGGTAGATTGACGATTCCCTCGCAACTTGCTCGAGCTGTTGCTGTTGGGAGGCTAACTCTCAGCGAAGCCGTAGAACTTCACATACAGACTCTCGATCGCTGAGGGTCAAAATCAAGCATATTTTCCTTTTCTATATGCACGAGTCTGGTCAACGCCTGGAAATCGGTCTTCCGATTCTCGATATACGGTTTTCATATTATTGAGGAAGTTATTATCATCGGTAACGATTAGCACCTGGTCGACACCAGGGTCTTCCCCTTCATCCATCCATGCTAGTACTATTTCCATAGTCATCCTAGCTCCTTCGCGATGTGGATATGCGAATACATCCATACTAATTGGAGGCATAACTAGTGTTTTCCTTTTCTTCACCTTTTCAATCTGCTCAAACATCGATGCGTAAGACTGCTTCAACAAATCTCGTCTAAAATTATCTTGAGTGGGGCGGCGGCAATCTGGTCCAACAACATGGACTATATTCTCAAATGACAAATTAAATCCAGGTGTGGTTACCGCTTCTCCAACTCCGCATGGTTGCAAATTTTCTTTGCGTCTTTCCACTGCGATTCCGTGGCAAAATTCTCGTAGTTCAGGTCCAGCCTTTTGCTGTATTTTTTCATCCAAACCTTCTCTTCCCGCAAGGCGATTATTGGCGGTTGTAACTAGAAGGTCACCTTCTACTCGTAGAATGTTACCATACAGGACTCGGACATCACCGTATTGGCATTGTCGGACAATGACAGTCTCCGCCATACAAGTGTGAGATGAGGCCGTCCGCTTTCACCTCTTCGTCTGCCAATTCCCTAATTTCCCTCTCAACAAAGGGTTCATTCCCTCTAAGCCCCTGCATCAAAACACAATGTCCGTCGGGTATGTACTAATCAATGTCGAACCAGGTGCCGAATACGAGGTTTTCAATGCAGCCTCAGAATTACCCTTTGTGGTTGATGCGAATCTATTGTTTGGAGACCACGATTTAATCCTCAAAATAGAGGCAGAAAATATGGGTTTAATCGCACGATTGGTAGTGGAAAACATACGCTCAATCGACGGTGTTCTAAACACAAAGACCCTTGCTTGTGCTGAATTGTGAGTTATTTTTTCGCTCAAGAAAGCATCCTGAATTTACCCAAAAGGTGCCTACAGCGGCGCAGTAATGCGATTATTCGCCTCAAACTTCATAATCTCCCTGAGTCGCCGCCTTTGCGGAGGTGGATAATTCAATGTCTAAGAAATACTTCGTGTTGATGGAAGGCGGAAAGGATACTGCTCAGGTGTTTGTAAGCAAGCAACCACGCGGCGCCGCTCTGAAAGCAGCTACACGTGGTCACACCGATATTCAGCTGCGCGAGCGCGGTACGAATAAGGTGCACATGTTCACAGGCTCGACCGCTATGGTCCCTAAGCCTGCGAATGGGCCAGCATGGCTTCCTGACAAGATCAAGAAGGCCAACGTGAAGAAGACCGGCATCAAGCACCTCTGATTAACTCAGAGTGCGCTGACTTACGGTCATCTGCGCTGATTTACGTAAACCCGTCCGTGACACCCTAGCGGATGCGCGGACGGGTGATTTCGATTATGTCTTCAATCCCAACTTTCGAGCAATCATTGCCAATGGGTCATAATACTCTGTAACTACCCTCTCTTTCAGAGGAATGATTGCATTATCTGTGATGTTAATTCCGGCTGGACATACCTCAGTACAGCACCTCGTGATATTACAATACCCTAGTCCAAAGTCTTCCTTGATTTCTGGTATGCGGCTTTCAGTATCCAAAGGATGCATTTCCAGACCTGCTAATCTAACGAAGAATCTAGGCCCCGCAAATTCGTCAAACTTTTGATGTTCACGAAGAACGTGACAAGTGTTGACACAGAGCATACACTCTATACATGCTCTGAATTCCTGTATGCGATCTGCTTCTTCTTGTTTGAATTCCCAATCAAGCTCTTCTGGTCCATTGACTGGAACCATTTTCTTGTTCATTTCATATGCCCAAGACAAATCAGTAACGAGATCTTTTGTGATTGGGAAAGCTTGCATAGGCTTGACAGTAACAGGTTCTCCTTCAGGAGTCTCTTCCATTATGTCCTCCATTCGTGTCATGCACATCAGTCGAGGCATTCCGTTAACTTCAGCGCTACAAGATCCGCACTTACCAGCTTTGCAGTTCCATCTACAGGATAGGTCAGGAGCATGCTCTGCCTGAATCCGGTGTATGACGTCTAGTACAACCATTCCTTCGTCCATTTCGACGGTATAGTCAACCATCTTTCCTAGAGCTTCGCCATGGGCATCTCCAACCCCCCGAAATACTCTGAAGGTAACCTCCTTTGACATACTCACGAACCCTCCTCGTGTAGGTCTTCTGCATCAAGTAATGCTTTGAATTCTTCATCTATTGGTGGATAAGTTGTGTGTTCTATGTTCATTGAACCATCTTCGGAGAGGGAAATTACACTATTCACCTTCCCCCAATGGCTATGATCGGGTACAGGAAAATCATCTCGAGTATGTCCTCCTCGAGATTCTTCCCGTTCTAGCGCAGCTAAAGCACACATACGAGACACATCAATCATAGCATCCAATTCTAGAGCTTGATGCCAGCCTGGATTGTATATTCTTGACCCTCCAGGGCTAGTAATCGCCGCACGGGCCTCAAGTTCATCAAGATCTTTGAGAGCCTCTTGCAACAATTTACCGGTTCTAATGATTCCGACTTTTTCTTGCATCATCTCACGTAGGTCTTCTACAACGGCAGCTGGATTTTCACCTTTCTCACGTGCCAACGGCGCTAGAGTTTCGGAAATTACATCTGCAATTTCTTCATCGGGTATTTCAGCAAAAGAATCGATTTTTTCTGCTCTTGCTGCAGCATGTTCTCCAGCTATCTTTCCAAAAACGATTAGATCGCTAAGTGAATTTCCGCCGAGTCGATTGGCACCATGTAATCCAGTTGCTGCTTCGCCAGCAGCATACAATCCTCTCACGGTCGACTCCTGAGTTTCAGGATGAACCTTTACTCCACCCATGACGTAATGTGCTGTCGGTCCTACCTCCATCTTTGTAGTCGTGATATCGACTGCAGCCAATTCCTTGAATTGATGATACATTCCTGGAAGTTTCTTCTTGACATCCTCTGGAGTTCTCCAAGAGATATCTAGGTATGCTCCTCCATGTTCACTAGCTCGTCCTGCGTCTCTTTCAGAGTTGATTGCTTTAGCGACAACATCTCTCGTAAGTAATTCTGGTGGCCTTCTCTTTGTGGCTAGTTTTCCGGAAATAACCTCATCTACCCATTCTAGGGCTTCTTTTTCCGTATCTGCAAATTCATCTGCGTACATTTCAGGAATGTAGTCGAACATGAATCTCTGACCTTCTGAATTAGTCAACATTCCGCCCTCTCCTCTTACTCCCTCGGTTACGAGAATACCTTTGACACTCGGAGGCCAAATCATTCCTGTTGGATGGAATTGGACAAATTCCATATCTCCTATTTCTGCTCCAGCCCAATATGCCAAAGCATGCCCTTCACCAGTGTATTCCCAAGAACCCGAGCACACTGCCCAACATCGAGTAATTCCACCGGTAGCAAGAACAATTGATTTAGCTTTGAAAAGATGGAGAGATCCATCGTTTCTATCGTATGCAAAACAACCAGTAACTTCACCATTGTTAGTGAATAATCTTCGAACGGTGAATTCCATGAAAACATCCATTCCCATGTGAACTCCTTTTTCTTGAAGTGTTCGAATCAATTCTAATCCGGTTGCATCACCGATGTGAGCTAGTCTAGGATAGGTATGCCCTCCGAAATTTCTCTGACTGGTTAGTCCCTTTGGGGTTCTGTCGAATACGGCGCCCCAAGTCTCGAGTTCCCTGATTCTATCAGGAGCTTGTTGAGCATGGATTTTGGCCATCCTCCAATCACTGAGATATTTTCCACCCTTCATAGTGTCACGAAAGTGAACTTTCCAACTATCTCTTGGGTCTTTGTTTGCCAAGGCAGCAGCAGCACCTCCTTCAGCCATTACAGTGTGGGCTTTTCCAAGCATCGATTTACAAACTAAAGCCACACTTGCTCCCTCTTGACTAGCTGCTATAGCGGCTCTAAGTCCTGCACCACCTGCACCAATGATGACGACATCAAACTCGTGAGTCATGTATGTCTTATCCATCATTTCACCTCAAAGCATTAGCAATACTGGATCACTAAGAATTCCTTCTGCAACCGACCAAACAAATAAATCTCCAATGAAAACCATCGCTAGACTCGTCCAAAACCAAAACGCATGGTGGACATTTGTGCTACTGACCCTCCAGTAAACCTTTCCAATTATTCGACCAAATTTTCCAGTCCATCGATCTGATCCTCCACCAAACATGTGTCTGAAGGCATGACAAGATACAACGTACATGGTGAGCAGGAATGACTCGGTAGCAAGAACCAGTGTACCCACTGAAACACCTAATGTGTCAGAAGAACCTTCGTGAAATTGCATCGTGTGCCAGACATCGTAAATCTTGACGATTAACACCATGATTGCGAGGTATAACATGTAGCGATGGATATTGTTTAGGACAAAAAGCCCAGTTTCTCCTGAATATTCATCCCATGGTTTTGATACGACACACCCAGTAGGATTTTGGAAAAACACTCTGTGGTAAACACGACGCATATAGTAGCATGTTCCTCGAAATCCAAAAGGTATCCAAAGAATCAGCATGGCTGAATTCGCCCAACTTGGCGCCGATATATCGAACATGTGAATAATGTCAGGAGAGAATATCGGAGAGGTCACTCTGTGATTGTCATAGTGGATTTCGCCATCGAAAAAAACAACTCTGAGACCAGTGTAAATCACTGCTGCCGTGAGTGCGGTTGCCATCCAAAGTGGCTGCTTCCACCATTTATCGACTCTGTCAGTAGCTCCAAATCCCTTCTTCATCGGGAGTGGGAAAGTGATGCCCTGACTCATCTCCGCACCTGACGGTCTAAACGCGCAGTTCGACAGCAATAAGTAATTGCATTCCACCAGTTCAAGAGTCTCTTGCGATTGTTCAAAATCCGTAGGGTAAATACACCCCCCCCCTGCTGGCTAAACGAGGAGATTTAGCCAGATGATTGACGACCTAACCAGTTCTATTTGTCTCAATTGTGGATATATGCCAGGGGCATTCATGCCAGGTCTACCATGTCCTGAATGCGGGGAGACAATTTTTCCTTAAAATTCAAAATTACAAAACACTCCTTGAAATGTGTGAGACCAATGCTAAACCCATGGATGCAATGACATGTTTACTGGTCTCTGACCCCAAAAGAAGAATGCAACGCTCTTCTGGATTGAAGAGAGGCTTGCTCTGATTACCAGGGGTATTTCCAAACCCAAAGGACTCCATCATTGATTATCACTTGGATTGCGAGCATTGAGGCTCCAACAAACGGTAGAATCGAACTTCCGGATGCATCGCTTTGCCAAGCACTCCAACCAAAAGACATCAGTAGCAAGTTTCCAGTTACGACAAGCCACAGACAACCAATAACCAACCACTGTGACCAAATTGTATCCGTCCGGATGTGAAGTGAAGTCAATTCAAGCCAAAACATAGATGGAATCAGCACTAGTAAGAATGCAATCAATAGTCTCTGATGTCCACCTTCAGAAACCTCTCCACTCCATGGCCAGCCTACACCTTCAACAACAGAAGCTTCCCATCCGAACAGAAGTTGTTGGAAAACGATAAGGAATCCAATAGCGGAGATGAACATACAGGTGACATTTAGGGTTCTCCAAGATTCAGGGATACCACCCCAAAGTGCCATTGGATCATCAGCTCGGCGTAATCCTATGACGTAGGATGCAAGTACCATTGGGCCGAGAACAAAGACAACCGTCCGGACAAATTCTCTGGAAATTTCCAACAGAATCACCTCCAATTAAGCAAGAGAGCCGTAATCTGCGTCGGCCTCTTCCATTTCGATTTCGTCGACATCCATTTGAGCGAGTTGCAACTTTCCAGATAATTCATCGTTTACTGCATGCCAGTATGAGTATGCCTCGATTACCCAAATTCCTGACTCGCGAGTTCCATTTCCACTACCTTTGACTCCTCCAAATGGTAGGTGAGCCTCGGCCCCAGTTGTCGAATTGTTAATTCCAGTCATACCGGCCTTGATACCAGTCTTGTATCGATAGGCCTCGAGTCTATCATTGGTGTAAATTGCAGAGGACAATCCATAGGGTGAAGCATTTGCAAGATGCAATGCATGATCGAAATCTCGGGCCTTAACAATAGTTACCAGTGGCCCAAAAATCTCTTCGTGGAAACACTCCATATCTTCTGTGACATCTACATAGACATGAGGCCATATGTAGATGCCTTCGCTAGCATCTCCATGGAAACTATCTGGCTTGTTGTCATTTGTGATTCGACCTTCACCCCAAATTTTCTTTGCACCACTATTTTCACACATATCGACACCTTTCATGAAATCAACTGCATATCTTTCGGATAGCATTGGACCATACAGCACTCCATCATGCCGCATGGAATCACCGATAGAAGTGGATTTCACCTTCTCCATTAATCGTTCAACAAACTCATCATAGATATCTTCGTGAATAATCAAATTTCCTAGGCTAGTACAACGCTGGCCAGCAGTTCCAAATCCTGCCCAGTAGGCTCCCTCAACGGCATTTTCCATATTTGCTGAAGGCATTATCACAAGTGGGTTCTTCCCTCCTAATTCTAGGGAAGCGCTAACAAGATTACGACCGCAAGTTTCTCCAATCATCTTACCGACTGCGGTACTACCTGTGAATGAGATTTTGTCTACCATCCCTAAATCGGCTGAATCAACTAGTGCTTGACCTGCTCCACTTCCGTTACCATGTACCAAGTTAATCACACCATCAGGCAATCCTGCTTCGTGCATTACACGCGCTAGGGCGAAAGAAAGGAGGGGCGAGTCTTGAGGGGACTTCCAGACGCAGGTATTGCCGCACATAATTGCTGGAATCATCTTCCAGAATGGGACCGCTGAAGGGAAGTTGCAAGAATTGATTATTCCACAAACCCCCAATGGTCTACGGTAGGTGAACAATTCTTTGTTAGGTAACTCTGAGTTGACTGTCTGACCATAGAGTCTGCGTCCCTCTGATTGGAAGAATAGACATGTGTCAATTGCTTCCTGAATTTCACCACCACATTCTTTCAATGTTTTACCAATTTCACGAGCCTGTAGACGAACAAGATCTTCTTTGTGCTCCATCAACAATCTACCCATGTTTCCAATTACCTGACCGCGAGTTGGAGCAGGGGTTGCAGCCCAATCGGGGAATGCTGAACGAGCGGCTCTCAAAGCCTCATGCACATCTTCTTTGGTTGAAAGAGGGAACTCTCCCAGACAATCATCTAACCATGCAGGGTTTGTGCTTTCGTAAGTCCCGCCATCGCTAGCCAGAGTTAGCTTACCGTTGATAATGTTGTAACCCCTAACCTTTGGCGATCCATTCGGGTTATTCGCTTCCATGTATTCGAATCCAGTCTCGAGAACGTGGGTCATGCTTCGTGCGAATCGAATAGTAGCAATGAAACCACCGCATCGCTATTCGTAATTCTGATAACTGAATTGCCAGATTTGACAATTCTCAATTGGGGGGTTTAACTACCTCCGATGTCGACACGGTGTTACAAGGAGGGGGAATATGGCAGAGGAATCCGACAAAGAATTGAAACTTAGAGTAGCCAAAGCAATCCCAAGCGACGTCGGTCATGGCAGAGCAAGAGTGCCATTTGACAACGAATTGAACCTCAAACCCGGCGATATAATCGAGATTGAGGGCGAACGCTCTACCGCCGCAATCGTCTGGAGGTGCAGACCTGAAGATGCGAACCTTGGAGTAATTCGAATTGACGGAATTATCCGAAAAAATGCAAGTGTTTCTCTCGGAGATCGAGTTACGGTAAGGAAAGTCGAAGCTCAGCCATGTACGCGACTCGTACTAAGTCCTGTTATGGCCAAGCAACAAAAGGTTAGATTTGGACCTGGAATTGAAGGATTTGCCCGCCGTGGACTAAACAAGAGACCAGTGGTTTCAGGCGATAGAATATTCATTCCTGGAATGACTCTGTTTGCCGAAGCATTACCTTTCCAGATTGTCCAAACAAGTCCGAAGGGCACAGTTCAGGTGTTACCAGATACTGAGATAATAATCAAGGAAGAAGCAGTCGATGAGGATGAAGATGCCGAAATATCAAGTATCACTTACGAGGATATTGGAGGCATTGGAGATCAATTGCAAAAAGTTCGTGAGATGATCGAACTTCCATTGAAACACCCAGTTCTGTTCCGCAGACTTGGGATTGACCCTCCGAGAGGCGTTCTATTACACGGCCCTCCTGGAACTGGAAAGACACTGATTGCGAAAGCAGTAGCATCTGAAACACAGGCGCATTTTACCTCGATAAATGGACCTGAAATAATTTCGAAATATTATGGAGAGAGTGAAAAACAACTGCGGGAGATATTTGACGAAGCCACTACCAATGCTCCCGCAATAATATTCATCGATGAATTGGATTCAATTGCTCCAAAGCGTGAAGACGTCTCAGGTGAGGTAGAGCGCAGAGTTGTCGCACAACTTCTCACACTTCTCGATGGAATGCAGGGCCGTGACAACGTTGTTGTAATCGGTGCAACAAATCGACGAGACGCAATAGACCCTGCTTTGAGGCGCCCGGGTCGATTTGACAGGGAATTGGAAATTGGTGTCCCTGACAAAAATGGTCGAGAGGAAATCATCAACATACATACTAGAGGTATGCCAATAAGTGATGATTTCGATATGGATTGGTTACTGGATAATTCCTATGGATTCGTCGGCGCAGATATCTCTGCCTTGGTCAGAGAAGCGGCCATGAAGGCCCTACGTCGCTACTTGCCTGAAATCGATTTGGACGAGGAACAGATTCCTGCCGAAGTCCTAGAAAAGATGGAAGTAAAAATGATTGATTTCCGTGAGGCAATAAAGGAAATTGAACCAAGCGCTCTGCGTGAAATCTACGTAGAGGTGCCTGAGGTGTCTTGGGAACAAGTAGGAGGTTTAGAAGAGGTCAAGGAGCGCTTGAAAGAAAGTATCGAATGGCCACTAACTCAGCCCGAGATGTTCGAACATTTCGGAATCAATCCACCACGTGGAATCGTACTATTTGGAGCCCCTGGTACTGGAAAAACATTGATTGCAAAGGCAATTGCCAACGAGGCTAAAGCCAATTTCATATCAATCAAAGGTCCAGAAATGGTATCCAAATGGGTCGGCGAATCAGAAAGAGCGGTGCGCGAGGTCTTCAAGAAAGCCAAACAATCCAGTCCTTCGATTATTTTCTTAGATGAATTTGAGAGTATTGCAGGAGTTAGGCGCAATATGTCTGGTGAAGGTTCAGATGTGATGAATAGAGTAGTCAATCAATTACTATCCAGCATGGATGGTGTAGAAACGATGGAGGGTGTAATCGTAGTTGCTGCGACAAACCGACCAGAGATGATTGACCCTGCTCTTCTCAGAAGTGGTCGCTTCGAGAGAGTATTACACATACCTCCACCTGATACAGATTCACGAAAGGAGATACTCCGCATTCACACCAAAGATATGCCATTGGGCAAATTCTCCCTCGATGATTTAGCCGGCCAACTTGATAATTACACTGGGGCCGATATCGAATCTATTTGTCGAGAGGCAGCACTAATCTCTATGCGAGCCGGTAAAAAATCAGTCTCGAAGAAATCCTTTGAGGAAGCAATCGCTAGGGTTAGACCTACAATTACCGATGAGATGATGGAGTACTACGGTCGCATGGAAGGTATGCTAACCAGTGGTCTCGAATCGGTGCGTCGCCGACCAGACACACTTTCTGGAATTGAAGCAGTTTGAGGTGAAAAAATGCCGACGACTTTCGGCCGAGAAATTCTTGGACGAAATGTCGTCGATCAAGCATCCGACAAGCTCGGAGTTCTAGCGGATTTTAGTATAGATATGTCTACTGGAAGAATCACTGCTCTACTGGTAGCTCTAGAGAATGATTTGGATCCAGCAATGCTACCTTGGCCGACCGTAGAAGGCCTACTCTCTGTTCCAGTTGAAGAGATTGCAGAGGTCGGAGTGAATATTCAACTTGCCCGTTGAGTCGATGCAAGCCCCGTTCAGCGGTGAATAACGGTCTTAAGTCGTAGTTGAGGCTCGTCAGACGTTCCGTAGGAACGGTGACTTGCAGCATGGCGGATTCTCGCGTTTGGATGAGGTGGCTAACGTCGAGGCAAACTCGACGTCTTGCAATCACTACCACGTTCTGGTTAATGTTAGGAATTCTACTCTTTTCAATTCTACAAACATACATCATCACCGGTGAAAAACAGCAGTCTGCTTACGGCGACGATTGGAACGATTTGAACGGATTTAGAGACGAAGTATCGAATCTAGGAATTGAAACCACAGCATTAATCTCAAGTCCGTTACTACTTACAGAAATTGATGATCCTGAACAGGCAATTTTCGTCATCTCAGGGGTTGAGAGAGATACAATTTCTCTGCCCAAATTTACAGGAGATGAGAGCATTGTCGATTTCCGAGAAGCGGACGGATACACCAGTTCAGAAATTTCCGCGATTAGGGATTTTGTTGACGCTGGCGGCACTCTTCTATTGATGGATGATTTTGGTTACTCTGCGAGTCTCGCAGATGATTACGGTTTGACCTATTCGGGCCATCACCTCTACGATGGTGAAGCATGGGCTAGAGAACTAGACTTCAATTTCGTATGGGTAAACGAAACTTCTGCATTCAATTTCACTTCGACTTCTGGTTCAGTTGCAATGGCGATGCATCCATGTTTGCGCGATGTGGATCTTGATGGAGTAATCGATTTACTTGACGACGAACCATATGACCCGAATGTAGGTGGCGTGATCACAGAGCAAAATGTTGGGCTTTGTGCCCATAGGTGGGATTCAGAAACCGGTGAATGGGACTTTACAGAAAACTACAATCTATTGACAAATTCTCCATCTGCATTTGAGAAGGATGGAGCATTCAATCCCGCTGAGAATCGTTATGCCATTAGTGCAAGTACCCTTGACTCATACTTAGATACCAACGATGATGGTAACCTTACAGTCGGCTTTGAGGCGGCAGGAATAGCAGGGGATGAACAAGGCCCATTCGCTGTATATGTCAGATATTGTGTAGATAGAATGTGTCTTGATTCAGATTCCGGACGAGTTCACTTTGTCAGCGATGGTTCGGTTCTAATCAATTCACTGTACAGTGCAGGGCCTGATAGCCCGTACGCTGACTTCGTCCCGTTAAACGATAATCGCAAGTGGGCTCTAGACATTATCGCTGAAGCTCTACTTCTAGGAAATACGAGCACAAATGCGGGTGAAGAAGCCATCATAATTTTCGATGAATCTCGACATCAGCAGGAAACCCCAATGGGCGATACCTACAATCTACTATACTACATTCTAGTTTACTTTACCAATGATTGGATGGCTATGCTTATCCTATTCCTAACTCTCTTTATCGTACTAGAGGCGGTCCTGATTCGCAAGGATGATCCAGAGGATTGGCGTCATGTATTCCGCATCATCTACTACGGATTCGGTGATGCTCGAAGGTATGACTATTATCAGAGACCTCAGAAAATACGGCAGGTGTTATTGACGAGAGTTCGTAATCTCAATACCATGTCTCGAGAGGAATTCGATGCGCTACCTGCCGCTGAACTACAGCGTATAGTCGATGATCAAGTCTTAGTCCAATTCATCTTTGAAGATAGACGATATAAGCCAGATGAATTGGTTGGAATAATCAAACGAATCAAGGCATGGGGTCAAACTACAGAGGAGAGTGATGCCTAATGTGGACACGTAAGGCAGCGATCATGCTGACCAGCGGTATTTCTCTGATATTGATTGGAATGATGATATCTCATTTCCAATTGATGATAATTGGTCTGACATTCATCGCTTTCTTGGTGATTAACGGCTGGGTGACGGGTCACTCAGACCTCGAGATTACTCGAAACATTTCAGCACAAAATGTGTACAAGGGTGACGATATCTTAGTCGAAGTCAGCGTCACCAATAACTCGTATCGTCGAACTCAATTGCTCGAGGTATTCGACAATGTCCCTCATGAGATGAAAATGAGGCGAGGAATCAATCAGATGAGGATGAATCTCGGACCTGGACAATCTGCTACAATGCGATATACGGTTCGTTGTCCACTTCGTGGTCATTACACTGTTGGGCCAGTTTCTGTCCGTCATCGTAATGCATTCAATCTCTTCGTCAATGAATCAAAAGTTGACGACCGAACCGACATAACCGTATTCCCACAAGTTCGAGAAGTTGAGGAAGCCCTACTCCGGTCCAATGTGCCAAAAATGTATACCGGTGCTACTACTCTGAAAACTCCCGGTCAAGGAATGGAATTCTATTCCCTGCGTGAGTACCTACCTGGAGATGCCTTCCGAATGATCAACTGGAAGGCATTTGCTAGAACTGGAGAATTGATGGTCAATGAAAAGACTCGTGACGCTGTTACTGACGTGTTCATCATTCTCGATACTAGAGACGTTGCAAGAATAGGAACAGTCCTCAAAAATCCATTGGAGATGGGTACTGTAGCGGCGGCTTCAATTGCTAATTATTTCATTCGCCGCCGTGATTCTGTTTCGATAGTCACCTATGGTGATAGGATGAACTACCTACCGCCAGAAACCGGTGATAAGCAGTACTACAAGACTCTGAGTATGCTTGCTGGTGTAACTTCCAAAGGCAGTATGCCATTGCAAGCGGTGACCAATGCGATGAGTTCTCGAATCAGTCGAGGGTCTCCGGTATTCATCATAAGTAGCCTCGAAGGCGATGGAACAACACTCCCTGCAATCCGAAACCTTGCAGGTAAAGGCCACGAGGTCATCGTTCTGTCACCATCAAGTATCGACCTTGAGAGATTGGTAAGTAGAATACCAAGAATGTCCTATGAGGTACTCAAGCTGGAGAGACAGAACAGATTAACCGCAATTTCAGGATATGGAGCGAAGGTCATCGATTGGATGCCAGATATTGAGTTATCACAGGCTCTGCTACAGGTTAAATCGGCTTAAGGAGGTGAAGATATGGCAATGGAAACAGTACCACCAAGTCAGACATTACATCTTCCTCGTTTACGCCGTCGCTGGCAAATTCTATTCTTACAGATAATCGCTACAGCCGCTCTACTCGCTTTATTGTTCAGGATGACTGAAGTATACGGCCCATGTGATGATGGATTCCTAGAAGACGGCAACCAATGGTGTCCTTCTTACGAACATACTAGAGGTCTAATGTGGGTTAATGATCAACCCTCTTTCCAAAATAATGCACTTTCGGGAAGTGATGGTTTGATTTTACCCCGAGTATTGACTGGAATCGACTCAACTGGCTTTGCTAGTCAGGTTGCTCCACTTACTATGTGCTTCCTAATTGCAGGATTGTGGATGCTCTATCAAGCTAGAGATGAAAAGATAAAGCAGTGGACTCGCAGAGGTTTTACCGGGGCTATTGTACTATGGGCCCTTGTTCCATTCATTCTAGATTGGTTTGATGAGATCGGAGTTATCGGTTTTCATATTCCATTGCAGCACATAGGTTCTCTATTCCAACCGCTACAATTAGCAATTGAGTTATTCTTTGTTGGGATTGTCTTCGCGCCAATACTGGCTGGATTAATCGGTATCTGGAGCCTATCTCGTAGGGCACTTACTTGGTCGGTCGGCTTCTTCTTGATGGTTATCGGAGTACACGCGTTACTTACTTTCCAAGGAATCACAGATACAGTGGCCGGTATTGGCCTCAAGCCGCTGCCTGCGCAAATTGGCGAAGCCACCCTGTATGGTGGGCTAATTTCCCCACTAGCAGTTGATTTACTTGGAATTGCTATTCTGATACTGCTATTCCACGAGGCTGGCAATGCCGTTATTGGTCATCTTGAGTATGCGGTGATGTTACCAGATGCTAGTAAGTCAGATCCAGAATATGTACGTCAATTCAACAATGTAGTCAACAGTCATGTTTTGCATACAGTTGCAATTATTGGCGGTGTCGCCATTACTACTGCACTCGCACTCGAGTTTGATGCACTAATGCTCGATATAGTGGCTGTAATGGAAGGTGGACAGTGGAGTGGACAAGTTTCCGAATCCCTTGAGTTGCAATTGACATACGGGAAGGTTATCTCAGCCGGATTATTCCTATTGGCGGTGGCTGGAATGAGATATGTGGTCCCATGGCAGAGGGTTAGTGGTCTAATCGAAACTGGAATTGCTAGTCTACGCGGTACAAGATCGGATTCCTAAATCCCTCATCTAATTCCGAGTAATTTCTCAAAAAATAGAACTATTTGGCTAGAAATATAGAGAGTAGCTAATCCAAGGATAATGACAGCAACCGGATTAGCCCACCACCCTAGTTGAGGTTCTATAGCAGAAATTACTTGGCCACTAATCTGCCAAGCCCCGAATATACAAGCAAAGAGGACGAATCTATCCATCCAAGGCGAGGTCTTCTTTCCGGCTGTATTTGCCCTATTGGGTAGGTTGCCAACCTCGCTCATGGTTAGGTTGTGAAAAATATCGCCAATATATGCACCGATTGGCCTTATTCCCATTCTACATGCAGTATCAGTTGGGTTCAAGCCACAGAGGTCAGCCCGCAGGTTATGGCCGCAGGTATCGACATAGAGACTTGCAGTCGCTGTGATAAGCCTGCTATATTGCATCAAGAATACAGCGGCCAACACTTCTGCGCCTATCACCTGAGGCAGTCGATCAGAAAGCGAGTGTCCAAGGATTTGCGTAGTCAATTGGTCTTGCCCAAAAACGCCAATCATGAGGATGGTCGACCATTCACAATCCTAGCCTGCGTCTCCGGTGGTAAGGATTCTGCAGTGCTATTGGATATGCTGGTGGATATTATTGGAAAGCGACGCGATGTGAAAATCATCGCCGGTTGTGTTGACGAGGGAATAGATGGATACAGATTACCGTCATTGGAATGTGCAAGGGAATTAGCCGAATCCTTGTCAATCGAATTTGTTACTTTATCTTACGAAGAAATGGGTTACGAAAGAATGGATGAAGTCGTACAAAGAATGCCGATTATTGCCAATAATCATGATGAGGCCAAGGGAATGATGCCTTGCTCATATTGTGGTGTTTTTCGTAGGCAAAGTCTCAACGCCCTTGCCGAAAAGGTGCAAGCAGATGTTATGGCGCTAGGGCATAACCTCGACGATATGGCTCAATCGATATTGATGAATTTGCAGAAGGGCGAGATAGAGCGAAGTGTTAGACTCGCCCCACACACAGACACTCCAATCGAAGGACTAGCACCGCGCATAGTTCCGTTACGTTGGGTGCCTGAACAGGAAATTCATGCCTATGCCTTCTCCAAGGGTCTTCCGATTCATCACGGAGATTGTCCTCATGCACCTGGAGCAATGAGACAACAAAGCCGCGCAATTGTAGCCTCATTGGAGGCCCAGAGCCCGGGTGCTCGTCACGGATTGCTACACGCTTTGGAACAGATTAGGGAGTTACACCGAGAGGCAAGAGGGAGTCATCAGTCGGATGTTACAAATTGTCAACAATGTGGGGAAATAACAAGTCGCCCAATCTGCCAATCCTGTATCATGAAAGAATGGTTAGCGGAATCTTCTCTGTGATTTTTCAAGTGTGGAATCTATGAGGGCTGGATACGTGATTTATTCCTGCGGTAGAATCTAACATTCCCCTTTCGATAGAATGTGAATCAGATAACGCCTGTTTGATTGAATTTACAGGGGCACATGGAATACCATCGAGTAAAGCTTCTAATTCATTAGATGTGAATTCAATTACAGATTTTGAAATTAATTCATCTACCAATACTCTATCTTCAACACGTTGAGCATTTTTCGACCAATTCGACTCTTCTGGAATTTCTAATCTCAATGCTTTGACCAACTTCATCCATTGCTCATCTGAGCCTACTGCAATAACAAACTCACCGTCTAAAGTTGCATAGGCTCGATAGGGCACTAGATTTGGATGCGAAGTCCCCATCGTTGTAGGATCAATTCCAGAAATTATTGCGTTCTGAGCTTGATTAACTAACAAATCCAAAGCACAATCCCAGAGTGATAAGGTCAGTTTGGCCCCAATTCCTTCTTTCTCTCTTCTGTAAAGGGCTGCAAGAATTGCAGAACTAGCGTGCAATCCGGTTGCAACATCAATTACTGCAACTCCAACTTTGGCGGTATTTCCATTTTCGTCACCTGTAATCGACATCAATCCACTACGTGCCTGCATTACAATGTCGTAACCACCTTCTGTAGATCTTGGGCCGTCATTTCCGTAGGCGCTAATGCTGCAAACAATCGCATTTTCTGGCCATGAACCAAACCATTCCTCGAACTTACCAGGGCGGAAATTTTCGATAATTATGTCTGAATCGGAAATCAATTTCCTGACATCTTCCAAATCGCTTTGAATCTTGAGATTCTTTCTAATTACTGATTTTCCTAAATTCACAGAAGTCCAATATGCTGCGACTTGTTCATTTTCAATCTCTGTAAATGGAGGCCCCCATCCTCTAGTATCATCACCCCAAGGTGCTTCAACTCTCAGAACGGTTGCTCCTAAATCAGAAAGTAACTTTGCAGTATATGGTCCAGCTAATACTCTGGATAAATCGAGAACCCTTACACCCTCTAAAGGTCTAAACATATATTCCGCTTGATGAGAAAGTGCATCAATAGTTGTATGCTGATGGCTTGTAAATGCACTAATTTTCAGTGGAATTGGACTTCCACTTCCATTTCTTGACTAACAGATTTGTGAACAGGACAAGCCAAGCCTCGCTTGATTAACCATTCCCTGTCTTCACTATTCAGGTCTGTAGGTAAAGAGATTTCAACCTCTAATTTCGATACTCTACGGGGACCTGAAGCCATATGTTTCTCTACCGAACCACTCATTCCGCTAACGTCTAATTCTCTGGAATCTGCAGCTATACCTATAATCGTCATCATGCAATTCAACATAGATGTAGCCAAAAGGTCAGTCG
>CEVE01058406.1_pt1 | contig 20103 bp, 1 predicted proteins | sample 356431 | NCBI WGS metagenome assembly CEVE01 (sample SAMEA2622764, study PRJEB7988) | marine metagenome | isolation source: saline water (ENVO:00002010), including
CGAGTTCAAGAGTGGGTTGCTGTTGTCCGTCAATTAAATACTTGTTTCCGTCATTTGTGGATGCATAAGTTACCACTAGGTGGATGCTGTTATCAGATGTGCTAGCTTGTCCACCCATACCCGAGTGGTGGTGACAGTAGTAAAACAATGGAGGTGTCAAAGATGTGACCGTGATAGTTGTTGTGTTATTCACGTCATCATAAGTTACACCTGTGTCATATTGTACGCCACCACTAACGTGAGTACCATTTGCGGTGGTAGAGAAGCGGAATGGGTGGCCGGATGCGGCGGACCAGTCGAAGACGTAAGTGTTACCCTCAACGAGTTCAAGAGTAGGTTGCTGTTGTCCATCAATGAAATATTTATTTCCACCACCAATGCTTTGATAAGTTACAGAATAGTTCACTGTACTTACAGTATTGAATGTATTTATCTCTTGTGTAACTTCAGAAAACGTTATATCGCCAATGTGGGCTGAATTTTGGTTCTCAACTAACTTCACACTAAAGGCTGACAATGTCGGTTTTATCACCCCATCAAGAGCTTCTTTCACAACAAGGTTCGTCACAGGATTGGTCGACTGAGAGTTGAGTTCGGTGTCGATTGCGTTAAATTCCGATGATCCGATCATCACAGAACCGGTAACAAGACTAGAGACACTTACTGTCCCATGAATGATTGGTGCCTCGTGTATTTCACTCATGTTTTTATAATATTCAAGCCAAGTTTTTTGATGAAAAACAAACTCACAAATTTCATAAAAGAAAGGGTGGCGATATGACTGGTTTTTGTGCAGGGGGACTTTCAACAACTTTGGTTCCTAAAAATTTGTTTAATAATTTGACACTCTCCCAAGATTTGCAACATACAAGGCCGCTTGCATCTGCAAAGAAATCATTTGATGCACAAATTTGTTTCATCACATTACTTATATTTTGAAACTTGGTATGGAACACGATTTTGTTTGTGCGTGGAAATCTGCTATAACTCAAGTGAATGGCTTCCTGGTTTTTTGTTGTTTTGTAGTTGTTCACTCTTTGAATCAGGTACTGTGCGTCTTCAGTGTTCTCAGTGTAAAGAATTACATTGTCACTTGATTCTTGCATTGAAGTGATCGGCTCTGGGTTCATGTAAAGAGGAATCGTTTTTTGCGAACTAATTCCCACACGTCTTAGCCCGGTCCACTTGGATCTAGAATGAAATGTTACAGATTCGACACCACTGGTGCAGAACTTCCAAGTGTTCTTCTGATTTACATTGGAACAAAATGCTGTGAAAAAACAAGGAAGCTTGAGCTCATTCTTCAGATCCCAGAGCCCTTCACCTAGTTGAGCGGTAACAAAATGCTTGCTGCGAAAGATGATGCCTCCATTTCCTTTGAGGTGTAGATCCATCAAATTTCCATGTTTGCGATGGAACGTCATTCCAGTGAAAAAATCTTCAAGCTCTGTGTCGATATGATCTATAGAGATGATGATCACGTCATGTGCGAAGCCACTTTTGGTGACAGTGCTGTCGTAAACAGAAAACTCTTCGTATGATGCCATTTACTTATTTAATTAAGTCCTATATTTTATTTGATGAGTCTTACTCCTTTTGTCGATCTGATGGCCTGTGGTCGCGATATCGATCAGCTACCTACTGCAAACCTGAGCTGCAGCATGGCGACTGTTAAACGAGTGTCGTTCCCTGTAGACTGGTTACTGAGCGTGCGGACGAGCAGGTACTTGCTAGGCGCAGTGGGCGTCCACTCGGTGGTTACCCCGCTGTCAAACTGGGTTGAGGCGCTGTGGCTGTCGGTGGCAACGAGTGTCCACGGACCGAAGAGCACATCACCGGTGTAGATTTCGATGTCCTTGGTAAATGTGCCGCTTCCCCAGCTGGTGTGGCCAAACTGGCGGTAGCCGTTGACCCAAGTGTTGGCGTCCTGGAATGTGAAGATGAAGTCAACGTAGTTGTCTAAATCTATAGTTGTCCCCCGTACGCCAAAAGTAGTGTGTTGGCCTCCTACATTTCCAAAACCACTGTGGTAGGGGGTACCATAAGCTGAGTCGCTCGCGGCTGTTAGTGTGTAGCCGCCAGGATTGCCGCCCACCACAAGCTCCCCGCCGCCATACAAAGGGTGGTAGTCATTGCAGACGACACTGTGCTCCGCAGGGTACTTCCACGTGAAAAGACTGTTGTCAGGAATATTTGCCATTACTTTCACGTACCGTATCTTTCTAGCCAGGTTGATATCCTCTTGTGTGTAAAGTGCATAACTCGAATTCAAATCGTAAAACACCTGATAGTCACCAGCGGTATTGAAATCAATACCACTTGAATCGACAGTAACAAGAGAGACTACATTTTGATTGTTCTCGTCTAATGCAGTGTATCCCGGCTCAGACCAGCTGAGAATTTCCCCCTGAATCCAAGTGTAGGGTGAATCACTTGAGATCCCATCTCCAATCAAAGTGATTACAGGAACAAACCGTTGAAGACGTTCAGGTAGTGGCTTCCGCAGCACATTGTACATCATATGGTCAGAAACGGCTTGCATCTCCTCTGTCGTGAGAGCACGCGGCCACACAACTACCTCCACCACCTCGCAGTCTGAAGAGTTAATCATGGTAGCATCGTTATATACACTCCTTACTTGCTCGTGCGCATTCTCTTCGTTGATGTAAAGGTGCATATTACCGGGGCCACCAGCCGGCAATGGGCCTCCATTGGCTTCACTCTGTATGTTTACTCCATCGATCAGGAATGGCTGCGTACCATCTGACGCAACGGCATTTGTTCCGCACGTGACCACCCAGTTAGTCTGAATAACGTTTGTGCCTAGTGAAATGTCAATCTCGTATCCACCACTTGGAGTGTTACCAACAGATTGGAGGGGAGCAGTAAGTGACCAGGATCCCCGAACAACCCAGGGGCCTTCGGGTGAGGCGGCTGAGACGACATTTCCTGCCATCGGGGTATGAGTGTGATTATAGAACTTCACGATGGCCCTTAACTCCGTTCCGTCATCTTCAAAAGTTACCCCATTTCGTAAGTAAAATACTGGTGTGTTCCTCTCGTATAGATCTGGATATTGGGCTTTGTTGTACTGCCATCCCCCATCCCAAGAGGCCGTGGCGGGAGTTGAGGGATCAAAGATTACATGCGTTGTTCCCTCAATTAGATCCGGTCTCATAGCGACTGAGTTGTTCGAGCCGTTCTGTACTAGTGCGAACTCGTAAATCGCCCAGTTTTCGTCCGTTTCTGGCTGGGCAGTTGGTATCACAGCAAAATAGCTGTGGTTCGCTTTCTCAATGTCAGACGCGGTGGCAGCACCCACTTTACCCGCGGTAGCACCCGGCTCGGGAAACGGCTCAAACGCAAACATCGCAATTCTGTTATCCAAATACGTGGTGCCCGCCTCGAAGATTCGATTGTAAAGAGGTGTGACAAACGGATACATGTTTCCATTATTTGGTGGGGCGATGCCTTCTGTGTCCCTGAACAAGAAATGTTGGTCCTCATTCACCAGCGCCCAACCGGTTAAATCTGTTGCCGGTTGCTGTAACCACGACCCCGAAAGTGTAGTAGTAATAGTCTTTGTGGTAGAGCTGGAATATGATCCAATTGCACCATGATCCCACGATCCCCTAACTACCCAGGGGCCACTTGGTGACGACGCCGAGACAAAATTTCCTTTCGATGGCATATGATTTATATCGTAATTTTGCAGTGTCGCCGTCAAATCGTGCATGTCGATTGTGTGGTCAGGGTAAACCTCCGCGTACCATATTGGTGAAGAAGTGTTGACAAAACTATTGTGTGGTCCGTATTGCCACCCCCAGGGACCAGTTCCGTTTGTGGTACCTGGGGTGAAATAAGTAGAATGCCCGTGGTAAAAATGTAAGAGAGTAGCACCTGTGACTGTGTGTGTTATTTTGAGTGAGTGAATCGCCCACCAGCTATTGGGTGAATTACCAGTTGGTATTACACTGAAATATCTGTGAGGTGCGGGTTGGGGGTCAATGCTCAAATGATCCTCACGACTCATAGCGACCATTTCCATAGGAATCTCTTCAGTGAGAAGTATCATCCACACTCGCGTGCGCTCCTCTATCACGGTCTCTACAACTGTTGGATTGCCATCCGACACCCACGTGCTCGCAACGTAGTCGCCCGGTATGTGCTCATCCAGAAGGGTCTTATTGTAACGGTAAGGGCCGATTCCATTCGTCTGCCACTCCTGACCCCGGGGGTATTCAAGCGTGGTGTTCGAATCCACGGGCTTGAGCACGTCTCCATCAAACGTCACAATAAAAGGATTGAGTGGGGGGTAAAGGTCTGGCCATCCATATGACACCACCCCTGCCCTACCGTTGCGATGGCCATGGAACCAGTTTGCACTTACATTGGACAAAATATTCTTGTGCATCTGGATCGACGGAGCATGCGGTTCATTGTTCTCGCGGTCACTACTCCAACGAGTTGGCGCACTGTATCGGGAAATTGAGCATATGGTGTACTCGACCCCAAGAATGTTCCCGAAGTCTACCCCGGTCTGCGCACTAACATGTTGAACATTCTGTGTTACTCCAGCACCCCAGCCATCCACTTCAGCATTCAAAACCCCTATAGGACCGTAAAATTGGGCGGGATCGTTATTGAAAGTGGAATCAATCCAGCTGTCTCTATCCTTACGCCCATTCGGGGCGAACCACGCACTCATGCCGGCTGGATATGCCGCTGGAACAACGGGAAGGGGCTTAAGTTTTTTCTCAAGATAGAAATTTACTGATGACATCTCTTCACGGGTGAGAGGCCTGTTCCATACAATAACTTCATGGATTGCAAAGTCTGAGTTACGATTATTGCTAAGATCCGGATTAATCATGAGTCGTACGTTACCGTGTTGCGCTACAGAATAGTTTGAATCACGGCTTCCAAACTCCTTACCATTTATAAGAATTGTCCTTGTGCCATCGGGTGCAATTCTATTAGTGCTGCACATGTTAAGCCAGGGGGTTATCCGATCGCTAGCTGTAATGTGTGATGTTAGATTTTGTTCGGGGAGGTAAAACGCTGGGGCAAACGCGGTGCTTTGAGGATTACCACTTCCATACTGAAACGCTCCAGTTACTGACTGTTGTGCTCCCACATGGTTCGTGTGCCCATGATACCACGCGTTGCCGCTGTCAAAAACGTCAGTGTTGTTGGTCTGATCGCTTTCGCCAACAAGAATTCGACCGTGGCTAGGTGCTCTGTCCTCGCCTGCTGTGCCATTATGGTACCTGGTTAACGTGCACAGTGTGAATTGTGGTCCAATAATATTTCCAAAGTCGATCGTACTTGAATTCTTTGCCCCGTGCAATGCTGATATGGAGACATAAGCACCATCACCCTGTTGCATGCTTCGATTAAACCTTCCTGAGAGCAGTGCGTCATTCCATCTACCAGTGGCTTCCACCCACCTGAGCCCCAAGTTGTCAGTGGAAAGGTCCCAGTTACCCGCAGGGTACCATGCCGCCATGTCGGATGGAAGCTCTGTCGGAAAGGGCGAAAACATCCTACTGATACCGTAAAGTGTACTAATTTGACCTGAAGTGAGTGCAGCGCCTAACCACCACTGGAATTGGCTAATTCTGCCATCCATGTAATCGTCAAGTTCGTTTCCACTCTTTGGCAATCCATGAGCGAGTCGTATCAACATCTCACTGGGCAAAAAGAGTGATTCAGTCACAGAATCAGATACATTCAATTCCCCATTCATATACAGTTTCCTGGTTGTACCATCATATACAACCGCCACGTGAGTCCACCCACTCGTGGTGAGGGTACCTGTGCTTTCGAGATTATCTCCTTCACCATGTTCTAGGCGTAAATTATCGCCCCCTGCTGGAATGTAGAGTGCTACTTCGCCACTTGATGGTTTTGAGTACACGAAGACCTTTTCGCCCTTTGCTGCCCCTGCGGCAAACACCTTGCCGTTTGTGCTCATTGTCACTGACTGGCCCAGTTCGTCACCCTCCTCACCAATCACTTCCGCTCCTCGTTTCCACACCTGTTCAGTGCTATCCCAGGTGTACACGAGCGCGTGACCCCTTTGAGTTTGGGTCGTATCAGTGCCATTGTTCCTAGGGGCCCCAATGACGACCGTATTCCCATCGCCACTCAAAGCTACACTAGTACCGCTCCAATCCTGATTCTTCTGGCCTGGTAATCCTGGCTCGTCACCCCTCATTTCCCACGTGTTATTAGTCTCATCCCACTCGTGTACGGTTACTCTTCCTGAATTGTTACCCCCTGCATTGCTTCTTTGCGACCCTATCGCAATCACGCTCCCGTCACTGTTGACCGCCACTGAATGACCTCGCCGGTCATTGACTCTCGTACCAAGAAAGTCGTTTCCTTGTTGCACCCAATCAGATCCATTCCACACATATGCTCGGGCGTAACCTGAGTTTGTAGCAATTTGGTCCCCTGACCACGCACCAATCACGAGTACATTCGCGTCCGCGCTCAGTGCGATTGCAAACCCAAATCTCTCACTTTCCGCCTCTCCGTCCAAACCAGATCCGCGTGGCACCCACGCAGTGCCGTCCCAACTGTACACACGCACAAAGCCGGTGAATGTTGGAAGATCTAGGCCGTCCGGATGAGTGTAGCTGTAATTTCCATCAGCGTCATAAACAAGAGTGTAAGCATCTTTAATGCTCTGAGGGGTTTTTTGCGACCCAATTGCAAGCACACTTCCATCAGAATTGAAATCCACTGATACGCCAATCTCTTCGTCGAGCCCCGCACCATCGATGGTGCTATGTGGCTCATACGTGCTGCCGTTCCATGCATACACGCGCACCTGGCCTGTGTTTTTAGTCCCATTTGAGTCGTGACTGGTCGCACCAACGGCAAGCATGCTCCCATCATTGTTTAACACAACCGAAATACCAAACTTGTCCCCCTCCGCTTGTGCACTGAGGGTGTCGCGGACCTGCCAGGCGGAATCCCACGCGTACACGACCACCTGTCCCGAGGAATTGTTGTATTGGTATTCACCAACCGCGAGCACTTTACCGTCACCACTCAGTGATGTTGCATGTCCAAATTTAGTTTCTTCCTCTGGAACCACCGTAGTTGTAACAGTGATTGTTGGCCAAGTGTACACCCTTGCAAAACCGGCAGGTTGCTGGTCGGTACTTAAACCACTGCTAGTAATCACAAAGTCGCCCAAAGCAGAAATATCTACGTGGTATCCAAACCAGGGGTTTTGACTCTGTACAGTTTCTACTCCTAAATCGGAACCAACTTGTGCCCATAGATTTGTAGTGGCGTCAAACGCCCATATCTGTATTTCACCCCAATTACCACCGAACGTATCAGCCGACCACGCCCCGATGACAATTATGTCTCCCGCGGCATTGAGTTTGAGAGTGTGACCGAAACGATCTCCGTGAAACTGTCCAACAATGTCGTTCTGTCCGCGCTGCTGGTACTCGAGCGTAGGAGTCTCGGACTGATCTGCACCCTTCCACGAAATACGCCTAATCGTGGCGCAGTTATGTGCCTCTGCGACAAAACGCCAATATCTCGCGATTACACCGGGCCAAGTGCATTCCACTGTATTACCCACTAAGTGGTTGTCCGGAGAAGAGCTCTGAAACACCTGTGTCCAATAGATTCCATCGTCAGAGTGTTCAACGCGGAAGGAAGTCACTTTCTCATGAGGGGCCCAATCCTTATCGTTGTAACGGAAGCCATCCATCATCCATGTATTGTCAGGCCCCACATCGACCATGATAGAACTGAAGCCATTCGCGTTACAATGACCAGTTACTTTGCCCAAGTTGATGTATTCCCATGCGCCATTGTTATAATCGACATACATTATAACATCTTCATTCTCATATAGTGTATGATCAGTGCCATTATGATATGTGGTAACGAAATAATTAGGTTTATCACTGTTTGTTATCCAAGTCCCTATTTGGACCAGGTGGTAGATGCGCACGATTCCATGGGTGTCGCCTGAAGCACCGCCGTTTGCGTCATACTGCCACCCACCACCTGCCACGATATCACCATTGGAACTTATCGACACCGCATCACCAAAATACGTGTAACTGTTAAAGGCGGCGTCAGATATATCCTGTAGAAGATCCCATTTCGTGCCATCCGCATCCCATTCAAATACTTTAATCATGCCCTTTTCGGCATTATGGTTGGGCGCACCGAGAACGACTCGTTTACCATCACCACTTAGAGCCACTGACTTCCCCGCGTTTCCAGATGATGGACCATTAAGATGGCTGTCATCTCCCAATCGGGTCCACTCAGAGTCCTTCCATTCGTACACACGCACACGGTTATGTTCAACATGACCCAGTGCCACAATATTTCCATCGTCGCTGATACTTATGCGAGATTCTCTCCCTACAACATCACCTGCTACCTGGCCATATAGTAAGTTATTAGGGTCTTCACGAGCCACATACTGTGACGACCCATCCCAATCATATACGCGGACACGACCCTGATTATTGAGGTTGTTGCCATCAAATGAATCTTCACCTACCATGAGGACGGTACCATCATAATTCAAACGTACGGCACTTCCCAATTTAGCGCCACCTGCTGCTCCAAAACCTGTCCATAAAGGATTCGCCGTATTGTAAGTGCCACTTGCTGAATCGTATGAGTAAACAGTAACCATACCGTTATTGTCTAGTGATGAACCATCGACGGGATTGTCTGCATTGGGTTGTCCTACTGCTATCGTCTTCCCATCTCCACTTACGGCACAACTCCTCAGTAAGTCACCACGCGCGAAATTCGCATTACCTTCCACAAATTCTACTAATGTTGTGTACTCGGAACCGGAAGATGCGTGATTCGCATCGAAGGCGAGTGTCGAGGTCGTAACAGGTTCTCGGGGGGCTGGGGTGATGGTATTACCTTGCTGTGAATGAACAATCACTTGAGCTTGTTTCTTGTACCGAATCAACACAATGCCCGAGCCACCACTGGCTGCGTATGCCGAGCCATAGTGATCCTGATTATATGTCGTTCCTCCGCCACCTCCACCCGTATTTGCCATACCATCGGCACCTATCATACTATCTTGTAACCCACCATGGCCTCCACCGCCATATCCACCCGCGTTACTCCATTCACCATTCGCGTATACAGAATTATAGTTATTATCATTGCCAGCGCCGCCGCCACCCGCAAAATACACTTTGCCATCTCTGTGCTCACCGATGGTTGTATCGGTGATGTTGAAGAGCGTCTTGAAATCGGTACCATTCACCTCGTATTTACCGTTACCGCCCCTTCCACCCCTATAAGTGGCACTTGTTTCTCCATCAAAACCAGCCTCGCTTGCACCACCGCCTCCACCACCACTCCCCTGGGAACCGCTGGGTTTCCCTTGTCCGCCATTGAAACCCCAGCCTCGTCTCAAACCATTCAGGGTGTATTCGTCCTGTGTTGAGGAACCCTCAGTTTGCCCTCGGTTACTTTCGTAAGAGGATCCACCACCTGATCCACCATCCGCACCAGATTCCATATTCGCATCGGTGTTACCTGTGCCACCACGCCCCCCTCCGATTGCGACGTACGTCCCCTCGGTCAATGCAATACTAGTATCCTTTCCTGACACTGCGTAGTCACTCTGCTTCGCTCCTTGACCTCCACCACCAACTTTGATGACGGTACTGCCATCCATCGTTACGTTCTCTAAAAGCACGAGTCCTCCCGCACCACCAGCGCCCGAATTGTCACTCCCACCACCACCGCCCCCTCCTACAATGAGAACATCACACTGCGTGGGTGACTCGAATGACAGGGTGTACTCAGTTTGGTCCGAATCGTTTACATTTTCTGGATCATATTTCAAAGCAATCGTATCATACTGAGGATCTGGGGTAGACGAAACCTCCGGCAGGTATTCACCGTCCTCCACCATAGTCTGGTGCAACTTCTCGATCTCATGGTGGGGCAGCACCTTATCGAGGATGATGGCCTGCCATATTTTGCCTCTGAATGAGTAACCACTGCCCTCGGCTTCGTTTCCGATCAGAATGATCTCTTCTAGGTTCGTTCCAGTGAGGTCTCTTTCCTGAATGAATTTTCCGTCAATGTACACGCTGGTGACATACTTTCCGTTAAAATATGTGTTGGACCCGCTAGTTGTTCCCGTATTGTTACTTTCGACCGTCTGACGGAGCATCTTTCGTATCACCACGATGGTATGTGGATTGGCACGACCGGCACTACTGAAGATTGAATGACCGCTCATAAAGTTATAATGAATGCTGCCGTCCTGTATAAGGAAATCAGTGTTTCCATGCATTTTGCCCATAAAGAATTCAGTTCCACCACTCACAGGCTGTCTACTTCCAAAGAGTGCGGAATAAGTTTGTCCGTCCGGGCCGCCATACTGGAACTTGGCCGCCATGGTGAACTCCCCTGTGCCATTACGGTCGTAGATGTCCTGGAAGCGGATTCCGGTGTCGATCTGAGCTGGGGTCGCTGTGAATTCGAGGGAGTCCATTGAGTTAGCCATAGACACGCTGCCAGAGGCTACGCCGTGGTTACCATTGGGTCCAATGTCCGTCATTGTTGTCCCGCTTAGGGGGCTTATTCCGGCATGGTAGTATGCCAGGATGTGACTGCGGTCACTCTTATGGATTGGTGGTTCTGGTGTGAGTTCAAATGGGATGCCGCCGCCCAAAAACGCGGGTGCGCTCCTATTGCCAGGACCCAGGGCGAAAACTGCTCTATCCTTGTTAGCACCGATAGAAGTTGGCTTGAGCCATAGCGATACGCTGTAATTTACGTTTGCAGCTGATTGTGTTATATTACTCGCAATATATTGATTTGTTGCGTCTGTCGCTGGCTCGTTGAACACCATTGCTCTTACGGCTCCGTCATATAACGCTTTACCCACTAAAAAGTCATCCTCTATGAAATTGTAGAAAACGCCGTGATTAGATTTCCCCGATGTATCTTGAATCGCGGGCATAGTGGATCCGTATAGTCCTCGAGCATACACCTGTCTTGTGCTCCGGATAGTTGCAGTGTTGTATTCGACCATCAGAGAGTCACGCGCTGGTGTCGTGTCCACCCCATAGTCTGGTTTCTCAGGAGGAACAAGCCTACCCATCATTTCGTTGTGAACTGCGAAAATTTCATCTTTTGTGAGGTGACGGTTCCACACAGCTAGCTCCACGATCGCAAAATCAGATTTCTGTCCGTCGATGTTATTCACAGTTATCTCCTGGTTTCCGGCACCACCAGCAGCCGTCGCACGTTGAATCCCGTTTACTAGAATTGGTGTTAATGTTGGATTATTTGTTGCGCACATCACCACCCAATTGGTTACAGGTTCAACAGCCTTGTTGTTTGGTGTTTTAAATCCTCCACCCTGGTTAGGGGGACCATAGTGAGCCACCCCGGTATTTCCAAAAACATGGCCGTGGATCCAGTTACCACTGGGGTTGGTTAGAATCCTACCCTTGGCATCCCCCGCGAACCGGGTGATCGAGCACACGGTGTAAGCACCCTCGACAATATTCCCGAAGGAGATTTGCGAGGATGTCGTACCCTGAAGTGCCGGAACCGGAACTGTGGCACCGTGACCCGATACGTTTGTTGAAGTGAACCCACTTCCCGTGAACGTGGCGTGGGTATCATTGCCACTGGAATCCTTCCACGTGTTGTTGGCTATGTCAAAGTCTCCCGGAGCGTACCACGCCCGCAAGCCGGGTGGGTAGGCAGCTGGCTTGTTGGGGATATATGTTGATGGTTCAGGCAGATCGTCCGAGCTCACGGTGACGTGCGAGCCTTTGGCATTAAGATACTCGGAGAAGAAAAGATTATCATTGCCCATGCTGCTCGTGGCAAGCGTAGGTCCGCTGTAGCTAAATTGGTGCGAATTGTTGCTAGACCCCACATGAAGTAAGTACGCCCTACCGGTGGCCACGGTCACTGCGCCACTCGCAACATCATTTTGGTCCGCGATCACCTCCTTGTTGTTGCCGTGATAGGCGACAACATGCATCGTGTCAGTCGATGGATCTTCTAACCACAAGTCGCAGTTGGTCGTGGTGAACGTCCAGTCTCCACTGACTGGTGGAACGAATGCACCCGTGGTATAATAACTAGCGCCACTCATGGACGGATGGGTAATCTCGAATTGGGGGGTAGATTCGGGCACCACACTGATGGTCACAGGTGCATCTAGGGGCGTCATGGTGACGTCAAGCGCCGCGGCGGTCTGCTGAGATGTGGAAAGTGAGGTGCCAAGTGTGGTCGCCAGCGCAACCGCATTGGGCGTTTCAATGGAAAATCTGAGAAGCCATTCGTGACTTGTTACGCCCATCGCTAAATTGGTTTCTTGCGACCAGCCAAACACATTTGGGTTAGTGAAATATGCTTTATATGCCACCTCATTCGATGCTATAGTGGTTTGAGCCATAAGAAACATCCTGTCGATATCATCCTGAGGTGCCACATCAGCTAGTTGCACTGGTAAGTCGAACGTTACGGCGCTCACTAAACCAGTGCCACCCCCAGTGCCAGTGGTTACAAATCCCAATTGGTTGCTGCCACTAAATGTGTAGTGGTCACCGTCCTGCATTGTGAAGGTCGCCCCATCTTTGAGCCCAGGATATCCTGCATCTAACTGGGAAATAATAAACTCGATCGTGGGCTTCTGGATATTGCTCGGTATCAGGTTAGTGAAGTTAAGCACTTGATAGAAACTTGCCTCTTCGTATACGATTTGCATACTAACCGCACTTTCTGCAACCCCTGCGGTTTGGGCCATTTTTGTTACGAGATCAGATCTCGATAAGTAGTAAGTGTCCATCAAGGTCAAGTTACCCACTACAGGAACGTCCACAGTGACCTTCGAACTACTTGATGCAACATTGATCACAGAGCTTGTGAGTGTCGGTCCGCTGTACGACCCGTCATTGAAAAATGCCATGTTTCCTCCCCAATTGCCCACGTATGGTCGCGTGGTGAGACCCAAATCACCAGTGGCATAAGCGCCTGGTGCTAATGCTACATATCGTGCCTTCTGAACCGCGGGACCGTACATGGGGTCGTGCAGCGTGTAGGTGACTTGCACTGTGCCAGTGGAGAGTCCAACGTTGCTGCTATCCACAACCACCTTGGAGTCGAGATTCACAGCTGGTTCGTTACTAGTTTGCTCGAGCTCCACTGCCTCATGCACAGGCGCAAACAAGTACGTTGCAGAGGCACAGTCCAAACTATGCTCACCGGCCTCCATAACCCTGGTGTAAATGTCCAGGGAGCCTCCAGACGTCCAGCTGTCGTAAGGAGCGAGGGGCGACGTCTCACCAGTCTCCCCTTGCGTGTATAACTGGATGTAACGAATCGAGCGGTGCCCATCTTTTCCCTGATTAGCTGCATTCGGGCATAACACGCGATAGGAGGAGTAATTCACCGTGTTAAAGGAGACATCGATCTCGGTCACCTGGTGCTCCACCCACGGCGGGTCGGCGATCTGCAGCGATCCAATGTCGGTCCAGGTCCGACTGGCAGCTGCGCCGCTGTCGTTTGAGCCTTGCATCTTCCACGATGGCGGATGGTGAGATGCACCCGTGCGCGCCGTCAGCACGTACCGCTTCAGGAGGACCGACGTGGGGTACGTGATCGTCACCCACTCGTCGATGGTCGATGTGCCCGGATCCGAAATCCACCCGTACTGATTACTTGCTGCCAAGACCGGGTCTCGGAAGGCTTGCCAACCGCCATAAAGTTCGGAATGTTCAGACGTGTATTCAATTTCAAAGCCCGCACCATCGGGCCAGTCGTTATTGGTAGTAATAGTATCCCATTCCTCGAAGTACGGATTGGCCACTAGCACTGGTGGTGGCACTTTCTCTGCCGCCTCGCCAGTGTACGTCCACCCGAGTGGTGGAACACTCGATCCTCCTGGAGGCTTCAACATCATGACCTCGGTCTTCTCGCGCAGCACCACTGGACAATTGCCGATCCCATCCACGATTGTACCCCACAGTGGCATCTTTGCCTCGATAGACAGTGGCAAGTTGTCGTAGGCAAATTCATACCCTGCATCTCTTGTTGTCGTTATGACGGTCGGATGATTGGACGCGGCCTGGTACATCAGACTCAAATTTCCAGAGTCGTACTGACCCCCCGATGGGTCGTCCACCCCGTTGTTGAACTTAATGTCCTTCACACTGAGCATCTTTCGCGCGTGAATTGTGATCTTCTGCCAGTTTGACACCTGATTAGTCGTGGACCAATCGGGGCCGGTATACACATTCGCGAGCTCATTTCCAGTGGTGTCCGCTTGTATCATCAGACCACAACCTTCCGCGGTTCCGTTCTTAAACACCCCATGAATACCACCACTGGACGCAGAAGACGCAGAAGAATCACTGTCTACGGCCTGGAAGGTGACGATCTCATTGCCTGCTGAGCTGCTGCCGTTGGCACCGACAACCAGCTTCCGCCCGTCGCTTGTCATCACCAGCCCGGAGCCCAGGTTATGATACTCACCGGCATTTCCTGTCATCAACATGGAGCCCACCTCGGCCCAGTCGGCACCGTCCCACGCGTACACCCACGCGCCACCCGCACTGCTGTTTGCGCTCCTTGCGCCCATTGTCAGCACGGTCCCATTGGGATTCATGGCCAAGTCCCGCCCAAAGCCACTCCCCGTGGTGTTTGGCCCCGTCATGGGGCTGCCCACCGTATTCCACGCGTTGTTGGTGGCATCGTAGTCGAATACGATCACCTGCTCGACCCCAGTGCCCACATAGATGGTAGCAAGCGCGAGGCGCGTACCGTCGGCGCTGATCTGCAGCCGAATCCAGTTGCTGTGGTTTACGCGGGATTTGGCTATGCCGGCCTTTTCGTCCCAGGTGTCCGACGACACATCGTAGTCGAACACGCGCACCAAGACACCATTGGCCCCTGGTTCTGCAAAGACGAGGCGCTGCCCGTTGGCGCTCAGGTGCACGCCGTGGTACCCCGCTTGGCTATTCGGCTCGGCACCCGGGATGTCCTTTTTAATCGTCCACGAGGAGCCCGTTGTGTCGCTGGCGACCCACACCTCAATGTGGCCGCGGTTTGATCCGCTTGCATAGGCGCAGAAGGCGATCATCTGGCCGTCGGCGCTCATGTCGATGTAATTTCCCCAATAGTGATTGTATACAGGATTCCCAGGACTTTGCACATTCGCAACATGTTCGTAATCAACGTTCGCAGGAATCGTGATCGTACTCACAAGCGTCGACGATGAGCTGCCGACTGGCCACGCGTAGATGCGCACTTGGCTATCGTTGTAGCCGTTATCCACCGCGAAGCGCGTGCCGTCGGCGCTGATGGCCAGATCTCCCCATCCCGTGTTGGCGATCTCGCCCACGAGCGTCCACTCGCCGCGAGTGCCGAGCGTATCGTCCCACTGGTACAACTCTGTCTCAGAATCCGACCCGGCAAGGAGGCGCAGTCCGTCGCGGCTCATGGCCATGTGGTAGGCATTGCCCTTGTTGGCCACGCGACCGGTCAGCTCGAAGTTGTTTACCACATCGTATAAGAGTGGTGTGGGCAAGTACGTGCAAAGATTCCAGTTCCAAGAGCTATTATATCCAGAGAGAACCCCAGTACCATCTGTCTTCCAGATGTTGGGCTCGGGGGGCTCGGGCTCATCAGGCTCCCCTTCCGTGTAAAACCGGATGTAACGAATATTGCGAACCGGCGCGCCTGCCATTCCGTTTTGAGTCACATCGGCATGATAAGGGAGCAGTATACGATAGCTCGAATATTGCACAGTTTGGTCGACATTAACTTCTGTCACCTCATCTGGCTCCCATGGTGATTCGGGTGTCTGCAATGTGCCAATGGGTGTCCACGTGTTGTCACCGTTGGATGCTTCCAGTTGCCAGGAATGTGGATACCGGTCTCCGGCTAAATTATCGCTGCGAGAAATCAGCACGTATTTGAGCAATCTCACCTGTGAAGGGTATGTGATAGCAACCCACTCGTCAGTATACGATGAGGTTGCCCATCCCATCGAGGGATTCGTTTCTTCAAAAACCTTGTAACCTTCATAGCCTATGCCAAATACAGCCGAAGAGCGCGTAATTGCAAAGCCCGCACCATCGGGCCAGTTGCTATTAGTAGTAATATCAGTTGGTGATGTAAAATATGGATTGGCCACAAGTGGCGGTGGTGGCGGTGGTGGCGGTGGTGGCGGTGGTAGTAGCCACCCCGACTCTGGGCCCGCCCTCGCGCAACATACATCCCTGCCAGCGTACCCATCATTCGAAATCGGATAGGCTCCACTCTCCGTACGATCACTCGTATGATCGAACACGTGATTCAGCATCCAGTTCTTGTAATGCGCCTCATACTCGCTGCCATTGTTGTGTGTCAGCGTGACCTTCAGCTCGAGGTCCCTTCCGTACTCGCCCACGCCCGACATGGCCACGAGAGGCACCTCAACCGGAATGGTGCTGCTCTGCGTGGTACCCTTGAATGGGTCATTGATGTACTGGCCTATCGGACACTCGGTGACCTTGCGCCACCCGTTTACGTCAGTCTTGTGAGTCATCGATAGTGGTATTTCCAGTTCAGGGGGCCCATCAATCTGATCAGCATCGACCCAGCCGCCACGAATGACCCATGGGCCTGATGGACTGTGTGAGGACAACACATACCCCTGCTTGGGAAGAGATGAAGCGCCCAGCGTTGCTATGAGCTGCGATCCGTCCAGTGTCGTCTCCGTTTTACGGTACATAATCGGTGTTTTGTTGGTTTCCCAATAGCTACCATTCCAGGGACCAGCTTGTTCGAAGGGTGGTTGCAGATTGTATTCGATGGTGGTGTCTGCCAAAATATCCATCCCGCCTTGTTTGACTTGGAGTTTGGAGGGTTCGAAGCTACCAGTGTTTGTGCCCCCCGTGGGTGCCCACCCGAAATATTGGTGACTGGAGAGCTCTGGTGGAGGAGGGCCATCACGTGCCTGGAAACCTGGCTCAACAAAAGTCACATTGGAGGCCAATGCCTTTCCCTCACCAATGAGCAGTGGAGAGTCACTTGAAGTGCCACCGCCAAACAGAGTGAGAAGAGGTGCCACCGTGTCCCTGACATGTATGGTCTTGGAAGCCAAAGTCGCGTGTGTCCCATCAAATGCCCTGTACTCCGCTAGATAGTCGGCCACTACACCAGAGTCTAGTTCATCGTTGACCGTCTTGACACGTATCGAGTTTCCCATTCCCTCACCGTGGTGCTGGCAAATGTACTTCAATGAGAACGAGGGGACCGTGATCGTGACGGTTGCACCATCAGTACCGGGGGTTCCAGAGCTGACTACGTTATACTCAGTACCATCCTGAGCCTGGAAACGAATTGGATGATTTTCGTTTGTCGAATCACTTTGATCAAACACGTATGTTTCTCCTTCTGTCAACACGATCTCCGGGTTCGTCAAGTACCCTGTAGGAAAATGACTCGCGGTGAACACAAACTTGTTCCCGTCCTCATTCACGACCTTCACATACCAGGTAGTGGTGCCATCGGGCGCTCTAGCCTTCAGCGCTCGTCGTGTTACATTCAGAGGCTTGTTCCCGTCTGCTCGCGGGTCGTACGCGGTGGGAAAAATATCAGTATCACCCGACGAAAACTTCTCCACTACAACATCACTCACAAAATCATTGAAAACAGGAGGAACCGTGTCTTTCACTATAATCGTGCGTGTAGCCGTGCCAGCCTGCCCGGAATCGGATAGAGCTGGTCCTGTGTACACAATGCGATACACTCCAGTGGTCGACATCATCTGCTCGACAGTCACACTATTACCCAGGGAATCGACCGGATCTGAAGCCGTAGTGGTAGCATTCAGACCAGCAACAAAAGTCTCGATCACGGGCGCGAACAGGTACGTAGCTGACTTACAGTCCAGCGAGTGCGCACCAGCCTCAAAAACCTTGGTGTAAATGTCGAGACTTGCTACATTCCCACCTGGTTGCATTCCTCTATAGGTGAACACACGACCTGCTGCATCGCCGATACCGTCAATATCGACCTTGGGTGCACCCACCGCGAGCACCGTGGCGTCGGCGCTGAGCGCCACCGAAAATCCGTATTGTCCGTCATTGTTAACCAAGTTGTCGGGACCGCTCATGACCTCGTTCACGGGCTCGTGCGCGTCGACCCCGTTCCACGCGTACACGCCGACGAAGCCTGGATTTTGCCAGTTCGATTTCCCGCCCACCGCAAGCACTCTGCCGTCGGAACTCAGGGACACATCCCAGCCAAAGTATGAATCCCCAAGGTCGAGGGTGGGCCCGTGCATGTCCGTGGTGCCGCGCTGCACGTAGTCTGCGGACCCCTCGTTCCACGCGTACACGCGAGCGTAGCCGGTGCGGAACTGGCCCTGTGGGCCCCCCGCGGCCACCACGTTGCCATCGGCACTGATCGCAACCGAGTGCCCCAAGAAGTCTTCGTTTGCGTCGCCACCAAGATGCGCGCTGCCACGCCGACCCCACCGACCCGTGCCGCTGTTGTACGCGTAGACGTGCACTTCCCCCCGCTGCCAGTCCTGTGACCCGGGATGTTCTGTTTCAGGCACGCCGACGGCCAGAATCTCGCCGTTGGCGCTCAGCGCCAACGCCCATCCGAACTTGTCGCCGGCGTCGTCACCACGCATGTCGGTGTCTTGCCCACGCTGCGTCCACGCACCGTCGACCCACTCGTAGACGAGCACACTGCCCTGGTTATCGTATCGAAGACCGTACGCGACGATCGAGCCATCAGCACTCAGGGCCACGCACCAGCCTATCTGCTGGTTGAAGCTGGGGCCGTGGAGCAACTTTTGGGGGTCCTCTCGCGGTACGTACGTGTCGATGCCATTCCAATCGTAAACACGTACACGACCCGCATTCTGAGCGGGATCCTCGTGGTAGACTTCGCCCACCGCGATGACGTCACCGTTGGCGCTCAGGGCCACGTCCTTGCCCGAATAGGCCTTCCTTTTCTTTCCCGGGAGGTCCGCGCGCAACTGCCACGCGCCATCGTTGTCGTCCCAAACGTATACGCGCACGTGTCCGGCATTGTCCAATGTCGCATTATTTTCATCCAAAGGATCATGTGTTTCGGCGCCCACCGCGAGCACGCGACCGTCAGCGCTCAGAGTCACCGACACCCCACATCGGTCGCCGTCCGCCACGCCCTTGAGCGCCAGCGACGTGTCCATGAGTTGGTACTCCTGCTGTGGTTGCGAGAAGAGGTTCACTTGCTCTCCGCTGGACGTCCACTCGCCCTCTGGTGCTGTGCCCGGCTCCTGTAGCATGATCACCTCCGTATCCCTGTCGAACTCGATAGGAAAGAGTTCCTGTATGCCAACCTTCATACCGGCTGTACCAAACAGCGGCATCTTCGCCTCGATCGATGCCGGTAGGTTTGTGTATGTAACGTTCGATAATGTGGTATTGTCGAGTGTGAAATTGTCAACCGTGGTCAGATTTTCATGAAACAACTTGAAATCGGGAGATGCGCCATCAGGGAGAGAAGCGCGTGGGTCGAGGGGAACGGCACCATTAAACTTGAGAAGGCTGCGAAAGCTCAACATTTTTCGTGCGTAAACGGTGATCTTCTGCCAGTCTTCTGTTCCGGAATCACCACTCGTTCCCGGTATGCCCCAACCGTCTCCAGCGTAGAGTTTTTCATCTCTTTCAAGTAAGAGTCCACAACCCGTCGTAATGGGATCATGAATTCCAGTAGTTTGAAAAGACCAATTACCTTCTTTGTCCAGTTCGCTGCTATCCGTTTGCCAGCGGTCGCTGGACGTCCACGTCGACTCTGGTCCCGAGCGAGAGTAAAGGACACCCTCACGTTCTTCCTGAAGTTCAATTATGGACAATGGAGAATCCACGAAAGTACCAGACGACGTATGCTGCTTTTGCACCCATTCACCTCTAATGACCCAGGGGCCGGCCGGGTCAGATGCGCTTACAATGTAACCGTCCGCCGGCCAATGATTGTGACGGCAACTTTGTCTTGCAATCAACTGACTTCCATCCAGAGCAACATTGGTTTTACGGTACAATATTGGTTGTTGGTTTG
>CEVE01046894.1_pt1 | contig 19791 bp, 30 predicted proteins | sample 356431 | NCBI WGS metagenome assembly CEVE01 (sample SAMEA2622764, study PRJEB7988) | marine metagenome | isolation source: saline water (ENVO:00002010), including
CGTGTTCGGATATAAAAATGACTATGCTTGGCAGCTTCATGTTTTAAAACAATTAACTGATGAATACAATGCGTGTTCCATGGAAGGAATGGATGTTGGTAATATAATTTGGCAAGTACAAAACTTGCACGTATATGAAAGGCACTTTGATCTTGTCAAATAAATTTAACTTTAGAGTAGATACAAAGCCCGGTGTATGGGATAAGAGATTTTTAAAAGTAGCTGCTGAAGTGGCCACTTGGTCTAAGGATCCATCAACTAAAGTTGGTGCGATCGCTGTAAAAGATAAGAAAGTAATTGCACAAGGGTACAATGGCTTTCCAAAAGGAATAAACGATCTAAGCGATAGATATAACGATAGAGAAACAAAATACAAATATATCGTACATGCTGAAATGAACGTGATATATAACGCTGCAGAAAATGGTGTATCATTACGTGGTTCAGACTTGTACGTTTACGGGCTCCCAGCTTGTAGTGATTGTGCAAGAGGCATTATACAAGTTGGAGTAAATAGAGTCATCATGCCTACGCAAGAACTACCAGATAAATGGAAGAAATCGTGGGAGATGACTGTTGAAATGTTCGACGAGGCTGGTGTGATATGGAACTTTGTAACGTTATAATAGTTGGTCAAAATCCATCTAATGTTGAAAACTCTGGTTCAATAAAACGTCTATGGAAGTGGACTCAATCTTGGGGTCTAGAAAACTGGACATTTATTAACTGCAGTGACGACGTTGGACAAAAATATACCATTGACTACGAAAGATTAAAAGAAGCTTCTACATACGATAAGGTTATCGCACTTGGTAATGTGGCTTCTGACGCTCTTAAAAAAGTTGGTGTAGACCATTTTAAAATGCCGCACCCGTCTGGTTTGAACAGACAGCTCAATGACAAGAGCTTCGAAGAAAGTAAAGTTAAGGAGTGTTATAACTACTTACACTAGAGATTATCGTGAGCTACTCTACTCCAGACAAAACACTCACGCTAATAAACTGATATAAAGGAGAATATAAATGTCTGAAAAAATTAAAGTCGCCATCGTTGGTGTTGGCAACTGCGCAAAATCCCTAGTCGAAGGGATTCAATACTACAAAGAAAATCCAAAAGACACGGTTGGTCTAATGTACGATGATATTGGTGGTTACAAAGCTGCTGATATTGAATTTGTCGTAGGCTTTGACGTGGATAGAAGGAAAGTAAATAAGCCATTGGTAGAAGCTTTAAGAGCTGCTCCTAATTGTGCTATGGATCATGTAACTGAAATTTTAGAAAATGGTTCAAATTCTCAAGGTTGTGTTAAGAGAGGAGCTAAAGTTTATTCTGGTCCAGAAATGGACGGGGTAGCACCTCACATGCTTGACTATCCAGCTGAAGTATCTTTTAGAACTGGTGCTCAGGCTCATATATCTTTTCAAGATATTGTAGATTTACTAGAAGATAATAACGTTGATGTAGTTATCAACTATCTTCCAGTTGGATCTGAAAGAGCTTCTGAATTTTATATGGACGCAGCCATAAAAGCTGGTTGTCATTTTGTAAACTGTATTCCAACTCTAATTTCTACTAAAGATTCACAAAGAGTAGAACAGAAGTTTATTGATGCTGGTTTAACAATCGTAGGATCTGATATGAGATCAGCTTGGGGTGCATCTAGAATGTCTGAAGTACTTCAAGGCGCGATGCTAGACTCTGGTCTTAAAGTAACTCAGCATATTCAAATGAACATGGCTGCAGGTTCTACTCAAGGACAAGAGAATATTAGGACTGGTAGAACTGCCAATACTGATTTCTTAAATATGGCAAAGGTAGAAAGACTGCACAATAAACACGTCTCAAAAGAAAATGTGTTAAAAGGACAAAACACTGTTCGAGATGAAAAGATTGCGGGTAGTACTTTATTTGCTGGTCCATCTTTGACTGTCCAACAAAAGCCGGGAGGTAGGTTTGTAGGTTCAGATCAAAAGATAGCTAACTTTGATATCGTTGGCTATGGATTTGGTGGAGCTAGATATGAACTTACAGCGAGGCTTGCTGTTCAAGACTCTCCGAACTCTGGTGGTGTAGTTGTATCTGCTATCAGGTTCTGTAAAGTAGCTTCTGAAATGGGAATTGTTGGTTATCTTCGTGGTCCATCGGCTTGGACACAAAAGACACCACCACTTCAACTTAAAACAGACGAGGCAAAATTTGAATGTGACATGTTAGCTGCAAGATCTCTTACAGATATTACTGAAGCTCAACATGTAGATAACAATCCATGTGCTAAAAACTTAGCTTACACATTCCAAGCTGGAGAAACAGATTATGAGTAGAAAGCCTTTTGAAAGTTGGGAAGAAATTCCTAAAGGTGTAATCAACTCTTATGATATTGATGGTGTCATATATATGGGTGAAGGTCTAGATGGTTTAAGACCAGGGCCAAGAGATATCGTGATTACTGGCAGATCGGTCGAGACAGAAGTATTGACTAAGAAAATGCTTAGTGATAAAGGTATACATAACCCATTATATATGAACAATAAGAGTAAAGACTGGAATAACAGAGAGCAATCTGGATTCCACAAAGGCTGGACTCTATTTCATCTTGAACAGATTGGATATAGATTTGGTATTCATTACGATGACGATCCAATACAGATCGAAAAGATAAGACAAATGATGCCACATATTCATATCGTTCATGTAAACCATGATTTAGTTCCAAAGGAGTAAATATGTACAATTATGATTGGTGGTCTTACGATAAAGACATTATGAAAGATTTTAATCATTTCTTGAAAAAGATCAACACTCGTGCTTGTATCAATTATGGTTTTATAAATGAAGATTACGTCAATATCAATCGTCACGGCGAAGTCGATCATGGCTTAGGCCGTGACGTTGAGTACTTTCACCCAACAATTACGTTGGATGATAGAATGAGATATATAGGTACTGTTATTGCTCAACAAGATATGTCCCCCTTTAATATCTTAGGCAATGGTATCATATCTCACTTCTACGGAGCACGTGGCTGTCATATGGCAGTCACTGGCTCCAATGATCCAAATGATTGTTTTGTAGATTTTGATAGACTAGCTGATAATGATAAAGAATATCTTAACCATCTTAGACTTAATATCGATAATTCAAAGAGGCTTAAAAAACCAATATGGGGAACTACAGAGCTTCATACTTCTTTACAAGCTGCTTCAAGAAATTATTGTCGTAAAAAGTATGACGATCCAGAAAGAGTATTTCATCCAGTTGACATAGTTGATTGGGTTGCTTCTTTTAGAGATAATGGTACGTACGAAGAACTTTATGAAGCCGATCACATTGGTCAAGCTTATAAGATATTAAGAAAGTTACCGGGTGTTGGTGAATACTATGGATTTCATGGTGCTGCTTCTACGAGCGTTTTACCTCAAATGAAATATTATCATGATGACAAGTTTGTGGCACCAGGGCCAGGGGCAGTTTATACAATAGGTCTTATGTGGCCAAGAGCGCCACGCAAACATTACGCAGAAGCTATTTACTTTTTAAGAGAAAATAGCGATGAGATTGGTCTTACAACTAACGTTGAATTTCACCCAGGCGCTTATAATATAGACATGCCAAATGGAAAGAAGTTATTTAGAGAAGATCAAAAGACTCTTAAATATTACGGTACGGAAGTTCTGTCTTGTCAGTTTGGTATATACTTACAGATTAGAGAAGACGCTAAGATGTGTGCAAAGCGTCAAGTTTCAAGAGCCACTGCACTTACCGATCAGTCTACTTTAGAGGAGTTTATGCAATGAAAGCTATAATGAACTGTCCATTTATTCCTATCGCCACCAGAGTTCAATCTCACAGAGGAGCTCTTGGTGTAATATATGCAGATCAGTTAAAACAAACTGGAGTTGATGTAGAAATCAATTGGGCTGGTAAGATAGAAGACCACAATCAGTTTGATGAGATGTATGTATACCATGGCAGCGACTGGACAGGTGGACTAAACTTTTTTGGTGGAGTTGCAGGATTTCCATACGTTGAAAATACTAGAAACTTTTCACAGTTTAAAGGAAAAGTCTACTCATTAGAAATACCATTTCCACCATATCATGAGATGATAAAAGAGAGAATTGATAGGGCTATGGAAAAAGGTACTGCAATTCTCGACGCATGGAAAGACGTAGATCTAGATAATCTTAAAAGAATGCATGATACTGCAGAAGTTATTAAATATCCAAAGGTCACTAGAAATCTAGTGATAGGTGATAGCCATTCCATTTGCATGTATCGTCCAGAATGGACAGTAAATTCTGTTCCATTTAAAACTTTAAATGGAGCTATAAATAGTGGTCTACATACATTTATAGAAGATGTCGGTAAAATTGAGGATTTTGATAAGCTTGAAGTTTACTTTGGCAATATTGATGTTCGACATCACTTATGTAGAATTGGCGATAATGTAGACGAAAACGTAAAAGACTTAGCCAAAAGGTATGTGGAAGCAGTTGAAGCTGTAGACATAAAAGAAGTTTATATTTACGAGTTATTGCCTATTGAAGATGAATCTAGAAAATTACCAAAGTCTGGTTTCTATAAGAACAAACCTTTTTGGGGAACATGGGAACAACGTAACAGATGCAGGTTATTATTTAGAGATTATATAGAACAGTTTGCTACTCGAGCTAAAATCATAAGATGGACTGACTATTTGTTAAATAAAGAAGGTCAACTAGATTTTAAACACATGGAGATGCCACATTCTATTCACTTATCACGTGGTTCATATCCTCATTGGACTGGTGAAGAAAAGCCAAACACATTAGAGGAGTTTTTTGTATGAAGTACGCAAGTATAGTACCACTAATCGGCGGTGAAACCATCGCCATGCAAAACGTATTTAATAAGAAACCGGAGTATATTTTAAGCTATGAAGCCTTTCAACCAAATGATCAAAACCTTGTGGAGTACTACAAAAGAGAAGTCCCCTACCATCTTCTTAATGGTAATCGGAAACCTGCTCTTCCTTACGTCGACGCTGTTAATACCGTTTGCCCTTGTGCTGGTCTTTCTAGTCTCAATCCTTCAGCCAATTCTGATGCTGCTATTAACGATTGGATGCCTACCACTGCTCGTTACGTTTTGGGCACACTCAAACCTAAAGTATTCTGGGGCGAAAACGCGCCACGATTTGCTTCAAGAATGGGTGAGCCTATTAGAGAAAACCTCAGACGTATTGGGCAAGAAAACGGATATACTTTCAGCATATATAAAACGAAAAGTATCTTACATGGACTCGGACAAGTAAGAGATCGTTCATTTTATTTTTTCTGGAAGGGAAATAAAGTACCTAAACTTGAATATATAAAAAGGAAGCACGAAAGAATTGAGGATACGATTCGTTCCGTGAAACGCAGGTCGAACGACCCAATGAATGTCCTTACTAATTCAAGTGTTCCAAGTGAGAATCCTTTTTACTCATTTGTTCTTAATGAACTTGAGGGAGGGAAATCGCATGCAGAGTTCCAAGATACTTTGCCTTTGTCGATCAACGTATTAACTTATATAGAGTCAAAAACAAAATATGATGTAGTTGCCAAATGGATGTTCAAAAATGGATATGATAAAGAGGCAGCAAAATGCGAAAGAATCCACAAAAAATTAGAGGCAGGTTTAAACTTTATGAGAAAGAACATAGAGTTTCCGAGGAACTATATTGGAGCGTTCGTAGGCCATTTGCCTACTATGCTTACACACCCCGACGAAGACAGGTTCTTAACTATTAGAGAATGTCTATCAATTATGAAATTGCCAGAAGATTTTATGCTTCAAGGCGGTGTCAAAAATGTTAATCATATATGCCAAAATGTGCCAGTAACAACTGCACAAGATATGGCTGAAAATGTTATAAAATTTTGTGATGGAAGATTGGATAACCAACTTATAGAGACAGACTACGCTATGCAAGATAATAAGAGTAAGTCTATAAGAGTTGAAAATAATCCTTTACAACTAGATGAATTTATGTTATAATGTAAACAAAATGGAGATGCGCATGTTTAAATATTACATTGGACTAATATGGAGTCTTGCTTTTTTAGGCGGCTTCTTTAGTGGTCAAAGTCTCGTATTCGCTGCCGATATGGATATTGAGATGTTAAATAAAAGAGCTGACGGCGAAAAGATGGTATATTCTGTCGACGTAGCTAAGGTAGATGTCGGCGATACTATTACTTGGTTACCTACAAGTAAAGGTCATAACGTACATTTTATTTCTGCTCCTGACGGCTGGAAAATACCAAAGAAAAGTAAAAATAATAAAGAAGTTAAGATTACTTTTGACGTCCCAGGAGTTTACTTATATCAATGTACTCCTCATAAAGCCATGGGTATGATTGGCTTAGTAGTTGTTGGTGGTAATACTGATAATTTAGATAGTATTAAAAAAGCCAAGGTACTAGGTAAAAGTAAAAAGAAACTTAAAAAGATCTTAGGAGATGTTTAATGTCTATTATGGACAAATTGAAAAAGAACAGTAAGTCTGACTACACGTCAATTCTTGCTGATTCTAAATTTTTTAATGAAAAAGACATGGTGGCTACAGAGGTACCTATGATGAACGTAGCTCTATCAGGCTCCATGGACGGTGGCGTAGCGCCAGGACTTACAGTTCTGGCCGGCCCATCAAAACATTTTAAGACTTCATTTGCTCTTATTATGGCAAGTGCTTATCTTAAAAGATATGACGATGCAGTACTTTTATTTTATGATTCAGAGTTTGGTTCTCCTCAATCTTATTTCCAAAACTTTGATATCGATACAAATAGAGTATTGCATAGTCCAATAACTAATGTGGAAGAACTTAAGTTTGATATTATAAGTCAACTCGAAGGTTTGGACCGAGGCGATAAAGTTGTCATTGTTATCGATTCAATTGGTAACTTAGCCTCAAAGAAAGAACTTGAAGATGCTATCAATGAAAAGTCAGTGGCAGATATGTCAAGAGCTAAAGCACTAAAAGGTCTGTTTAGAATGATTACACCTTATCTTAACATGAAAGATATTCCACTTTTAGCTGTTAATCATACATACAAAGAGATTGGCCTATTTCCAAAAGACGTAGTATCTGGTGGTACTGGTATCTACTACAGTGCAGATAATATTTGGATTATTGGTAGACAACAGGACAAGCAGGGTACAGAAATTAAAGGCTATCACTTTGTAATCAACGTGGAGAAGTCAAGATATGTTAGAGAAAAGTCTAAAATTCCTATTTCTGTTAGTTGGGACGGTGGTGTTCAACGTTGGAGTGGTATTCTTGATATTGCTATCGCTGGTAATTACGTTGCTAAGCCTTCTAACGGTTGGTATTGTAGGGTCGATCGCAGTACTGGAGAATTATTGGAACCAAAAGTTAGAGAAAAAGATACCCTTTCGGAAGAGTTCTGGAAACCCGTAATGGAAGAAACTGATTTTAAGCAGTACATCATAGATAGATTTGCCATTGGTAATAATGGTGGAATCAATATGGAGAAGATGGATCAGCATTAATGGTCATGGAAGAAAACGTACATTATGAAATTATTCCTGATAGAGGCGACGAACAGTCTTGGAATGTCAGAATATTAACAGGACCATTTACTGAAACAGTAATTAAATATGGAGTTGTCAGGTTCAATGAGATCCCTGGCAACATGTCTTTTAACTTTGATATAATTTACACTCCTGATTCAGAACTGAAAGTAAGTGACGAGCCATTACAAGATTTTGTAGGCGAGATGCTCGAACAGATTATGGCTCAAGGTATAAAAGACGGACAAGTGATAACAAGGGAGAAACCAGTTGGCGACTAATTTAGAACAAACTGTATTAAAAAATCTTCTCACTAACGAGAAGTACATGCGAAAAGTTCTGCCCTTTATTAAGCCTGATTACTTTGAAGGTGTTTACAGAATATTGTTTAAAGAAGTTGGAAAGTTTGTTGCCAAGTACAATAAACTTCCATCAGCAGAATCATTCAAGATTGAACTAGATCAATCTGATAAATTAACTGACGATCAATATAATATGGCTATGGATATCGTTCCACAGCTTTTTACTAAAAACGAGTCAGATGAGCAATGGCTTATGGATACCACAGAAAAGTGGTGTCAGGACAGAGCAATATATAATGCAATCATGGAGTCTATATCGATAATTGATGGCAAACATGAAACTTTAAACAAAGGCGCATTACCAGATCTTTTAACTAAAGCTCTTGGCGTAGGATTTGATCTTACTGTTGGTCATGATTACATAGAAAACGTAGAGGACCGATATGAGTTTTATCACAGAGACGAAGACCGTATTCCATTTGATATTGAATTTTTTAATAAAATTACCAAAGGAGGAGTTCCTAATAAAACTCTTAATATCGCTCTTGCTGGGACAGGTGTTGGTAAGTCTTTGTATATGTGCCATGTTGCTGCTAATGCATTAACAGACGGCCGTGATGTTTTATACATTACTATGGAAATGGCTGAAGAAAGAATAGCTGAACGTATTGATGCCAATTTATTAAATGTACCAATTGACCAGCTCGATAAATTATCAAAAGACATGTTTACTACAAAAGTAGCAGATATCGCAAGAAAGACTACTGGTAAGCTAATCATAAAAGAATATCCTACTGGTGCAGCTCATTCTGGCCACTTTAGAGCTTTATTAAATGAACTTAAACTTAAACGACAATTTGAACCAGATATAATCTTTATTGATTATTTGAATATCTGTTCAAGTTCTAGAATGAAAGGACTTGGTGGTGCAATCAATACATACTCTTACGTTAAAGCAATTGCTGAAGAGTTACGCGGCCTTGCGGTCGAGTACGACGTACCGATCTTCTCTGCAACGCAAACGACTCGTTCTGGTTTTAGTAACTCGGATGTTGGGCTTGAAGATACGTCCGAGTCTTTTGGATTACCCGCTACCGCGGATCTAATGTTCGCTCTTATAAGTACTGAAGAGCTAGAGCAAAAAGGCGAGATAATGGTCAAACAGCTTAAGAACAGGTATAATGATCCAACTGTACATAAAAGATTTGTCATTGGCGTAGATAGAAGTAAGATGAGACTTTTTGATGTAGAAGAAGACAGTCAAAACTTAGTAGACGATACCCCAGTGTTTGATAAGACTGATACTGGCAAAAGATTTAAAGACTTTAAACTTTAGGAGAAAACAATGAACGATTCAGATGATTTTGAAGGAGTCCCAGTATGAAGGTCAAGCTGATAAGCTATTCAAGGCCACCTATTATAGGAGAGATAAATGAAGATCTACAAGAACTTATCGCGTATTGCGCCCGTGTATCGAACCCCTCGAACCAAAACAACAGTAAAACGTCAGAAAAGCTGTTACGTTACCTTGCCAAACACAAACACTGGTCGCCTTTCGAGATGGTTAGCGTTAACTTGGAGATAGAAACCACTAGAGATATCGCTAGGCAGATACTCAGACACAGAAGTTTTTCTTTTCAAGAGTTCAGTCAAAGATATGCAGATCCGGTAGAAGAACTTGAATTTACTTTAAGAGAAGCAAGACTTCAAGATCAAAAAAACAGACAAAACTCGATAGCTACTACAGACGTAGATCTACAGATGGATTGGCTGAAAGAACAAAGTAAAGTTTGGAGTCAAGCTAAAAAATCTTACAAATGGGCTATTGAAAACGGAATAGCGAAAGAAGTAGCTCGAGCAGTTCTTCCGGAAGGCTTGACACAGTCACGCCTCTACGTTCACGGAACTATTAGATCGTGGATACATTTTATAGAATTAAGATCAGCAAATGGCACGCAAAAAGAAAGTATTGAAATAGCTCAAGCGTGCGCAGCAGTAATTGGAGATATATTTCCACTCATAAAGGAGTATTGCCATGAGCCAACAAGTAGTTTACATAAATAAAGAAAGATTTTATTGTGACGGAGGAGACGAATTAGGTCATCCAAGAGTCTACTACACTATGGTTAACGGTGAAGCAGTTTGTGGTTACTGTAATATAAAATACGTATTGGAAAAAGATGATGAATAATTATACGCAAGATATGACTGGCTTAGGTACGCACGTTACTCTACCTGATCCGCCAGAATGGCCAAAGACATACACAGTTGATGGTAAAACTATAACTATACAAGACCCAGGTCCAGAACCGGCTCGATACTACGACTGGATGTTATGGAAATTAAGACAAGATCCTAATTGGGTGGCTATGATGAATAGTGATAAGTGATTTTTTTTCACTTTGAGGTGATTTTTTTGTTTACAAAGCCTTTTTTTTATGGTATAATATACTTATAAAATAAAAAATTAAGGAGTTGAAGAAATGAAAAAGTTAGTTTTAAAAAATTTAGGTAAACTAATCGTTGAAACTGCAAATGAAGCTAAGTCTGATTGGGCCATAAAGGAAGATATGGCTGATATGTACAAGGCTGATTGGATGGATTACGTTAAAGTAAGTGACTTAATCGTATGTGGAAAAACTCACACCGCTATGAAAAAGCTTCAGTACATGGACACTCTTCCAAGAGACAACGCAATCATAGCAATCGCAAAGGACTTAGGTAGTAAGTGGGTCCTTGAAAATCTTAACTATCACGTAGCATAAAGAAGGAGTATATTATGGGTAAGTTGAAAAATCACATGATGGATGTACAAGAGCAGGTCTTAGATAGCACTGATCTTGAAAATATAATAACAGAGTCTGATACTGTTGAGCAGGCTCAAAATGTAGTAGCTGGTCTTATGGCTCATCTAAACAGCTTTGATTTAGATATAGCTAAAGATTACGTAGCTGAATGTTGGAACGAGCTTTGGGGCAACGTTCACGGCGGGCCTTATGGTTAAGACTACATCGTTGGTAAAAGGTGGCATTGCTACCTTAGTAATGCTTGGTGGATTAGCGTTTTGCGGTACACCAGCTCCAGCGTACGAGGCCAGAGCCGGCTCAGTACATTTATCGATACCTGAACAAAGATGTCTAGCTGACAATATATATTGGGAAGCTCGAAATCAACCTCCAAAGGGTATGATGGCTGTGGCCATGGTTACTCGTAATAGAGTTGAAGATAATCGTTATCCTCACTCTTATTGTGAAGTTGTAACGCAAGGTCCTACCAAACCATCTTGGAAAGATCCAAATGTTTGGTACCCAGTAAGACATAGATGTCAGTTCAGTTGGTTTTGCGATGGCAAGGGCGATAAGATTCCTAGCGTAGACAGAGATCTATACAACTTTATAAAAATGATAGCTTTTAAAATTTACCATGGAGAAATGGAAGATTTTACCGAAGGCGCAACGCATTATCATGCAGAATACGTAAAGCCAGAATGGGCTGCCACTAAAACTATGACAATGAAAATTGGCGAGCATATATTTTATAGGTGGGAAAAGTAATGGAAAAAGGATGGTGGGAGCATTACTGTTATGTAGAAAAAGACATAATGGGATTTCAAAAAGGTGTTGAGTGTGATTGGTGTGGCATGAAAGAACCTATAAAAATAGTAGTAAGAAACGATGAACAAGGAGAAGACGAATGCGAAGACTAATATATGAAGGATGGGAAGGTGTCATGAATCATGAGTACAATCCTCTAAGACACATTCCAGATTTACAAACTAGGCATCTCATAATGCAGATACTCGCATGGATGTGGTGTATGATATTTTCATTTTATCTTGGTAGCTATATAGTTTTCGGTATTTCTGCAGTCGCGCACGTTATATTTTTAGCAGGCATAGCAGTGACTGTAGCTACGTTTGAAACTGCAAAGCGTAGTCCAAATTTCTTTTTAAGAATGGAACAAGGTACAAACGGCTATCATACTCCAAGTAGAACTAGACATATGTATTATAATGGAAAAAGAATTGAATTAGATAAAAATGATCCAGGGGGAGAACACGAGTGAGCACTTTTAATAATGATGATTTGATGGACAAACTAAGAGAGTTACAAACACAAATAGATAATATAGAAACTAAAGTAGAAAGCCTAGATGATAAACTTCAAAAGCATATTAAATTTATTGACAAGACCTACGAAGGTCTTAGAAACCCAATCGCAACAGCAACAAAATTCTTTAGAAGATAGCACTGAAGTCATGGTAGCCAAAGGAGTGGTTGAGCTTCACGCGTGGTCTATTGAAAAAGGAAAGATACACGAAAATAACGGTACAGTTGTTGATTGGATAAATAACGCAAAGCAAATAATAAAGGAAGCAAAGTGAAAATTGTAATTGCAGGTTATGGTTACGTTGGGAAGGCAGTAGAAGCTGCTCTTAAAAGTTACCACGAAGTTAGAGTAGTGGATCCAGCTATTAACAATGACACCATCACCAGTAAAGTATATGACGCATTGATTATATGCGTATCGACACCAGAAGGACTAGATGGCTGGTGTAACATGCAAAACGTGTACGATGTCATAAAGCAGTCAACGTACAAACCTATTTTAATAAAAAGTACTATCAGCCTAGAAGGTTGGAAACACTTGGCTGAAGAAGTACCAGAAAAAGATATATCGTTTTCCCCTGAGTTCTTAAGGGCCAACACGGCCCTTGAGGATTTTTCTAAGCAGAAGACGATGTACATTAGTGAAAATAACTTTGACTTTTGGGCTCAAATATTTAGAGAAGCTTTTCCGGATATAAGTTTTAAAACTGCTCCGACAGAAGAACTTATATTGACAAAGTATTTAAGGAATAGCTTTTTAGCTCTTAAAGTTGCATACTTTAACCAAGTCAAAGATCTGTGTGATGCCACTTTTACAGACTTCGAGACAGTAAGAAGATATGTTACCGATGACAAAAGAATTGGTGATGGTCATTCTTACGTTACAGAAGAAAAAGGATTTGGTGGACATTGTTTTCCAAAAGACACCGCTGCTATCTTAAACTCAGCCAGAGAAGTTGGTGAAGAGTTTAGTATTTTAAGAAAAGCAGTTTCATATAACAGGAGTATAAGGAGTGGTATACGTGAGTAGTATAGTTGATGATGTTTTAAATTTTAATATGAGAAAAGAAAAAAAGATTGCACGCAAAGAAGTGGCAGAAGCCATGGAAAAAGTAGTGAAAAGAATACCATATAAGTTTCAAGAAGACAGGTCGATCAAAGAGCTGTTGGAACATATTAACAATACGTATGATAGCCACTATTCAAAAGAGAAGTTTCAAGCCACAGAGTTTATAATCGACGGTGGGCATGGTACAGGATTTTGTATTGGAAACATTTTGAAGTACGCTCAAAGATACGGTAAAAAAGGTACTAGAGAAGAAGCTAGAAAAGATCTATTAAAGATCTTACATTACGCTGTTATTCAACTTTACGTACATGATACTAATAAAGAGTAGGCGTTTTTTCGTTAATATAAACTGGTTTACAATATGCGGTAGCTCTATGCTCTTCAGGAACTAAGTAGTTGTGAGTATAGTTACCGTATCTTTGTACTATTTTTGATGCAAAATAATTACAATCGTTGATATTGCGAAAGTACATTGGTTGGCCACCTTGCTTAACATCACCAAGCAAAAACACTAATAAAAAAGCGTGAATCAATCTTCTTCCTTACACTCACAAGTATAACATACATCATTTGAACAGTTAGGGCATTCTGGCGAATAGCAATGACATCTACATTTACATTTATTACAGTATCTTTCTGGACTACCTGACATTACTTGTTACCTTTCTTTATTGAATTAAGACTGTTGATTATGTCGTCAATATTTGGTTCTTTAGTCCATGGGTTATATATACACCGATATTTAGCTGGACAGTTATCTTCATACATTAAAGTGTAAGTCTTATTGCCTCCACGATAAACGCATGCTTGTCTACCGGTAATCCTTGACTTTAATCTTTTCATGAGTCGGCAAGTGGTGTACTTTTTCTTTTTGTCGCCAAGGCCTCTGTTTATTTTTTGCTGATTAGTATATGGTTTCTTTTGTCCGTACTTACGGTCTTGTGGTTCGTAGATCTTACCTCCAGCGTGAGCCATTATAGTATAAGCAAAAAAGAGAAATGTACCTATCCATAATTTCAATTATAGTACGCCTCTTGTTTCTAAAGCCAGTACTAGTAACCAGAATAAAAAGCCACCTACAACGGCGATACCGATAGTTATCGCTGTCCACTCTACAACTTTTCTTCTGTACTCTTGTTGATCATATATTGCTTTTTGTCTCTTCTTTCGAATATCTGCTTCTGTTTTAAGCAGTTCGTCCCATGCACTTGGACCTCTGGTAAGAGTAATAAGCTGACGTAACTGATTCCGCATATCTTCGGCTTTCTTCTTAGCCATAAAGACTTGCATAGCTTCTTCCTCGACAGATCCAGCTGCGAATAATTTTTTAAATAGCGGAGGTTTTTTAGTATATTCTTCTGCCTTCTTAATGTCACTGACAGCGCCCATCCATCTTCCAAGATCTTTTGACATGCCTTCAATGTCGCGTCCAGCGGCGAATCCAGCTTTGATAGCGTTGAAAGCTCCTGTCGCAATGCTTATTGCGGCACCTACTTCTATCATATTCAACTCCTCTTCTTCATTACTATTTATAAAAATAATCGTTTACATTCAATAATTTTTGTGGTATAATATATAGTATATAGCGATGAAACTGCGTAAAAAATAGACTGGACCCGGGGGCGGTACCCGGCGCCTCCACCAAAATACTGTTATCGAGTTTTTTTATGGGGGCGAAATAGGATCGACAGGTATTGAATAGCAAAGTGGAGCTGTCCGGCGGAAGCTCGGTTAACGCAACGTTCAACTAAACGCAAACGATAACTTTGCACCTCAGGAGTTCGCGCAAGCCGCGTAATTCCTATGCGCCCGGAGAGAGCGTGGAAACAGAATCTCTCCACTATGAGGGTATGGCAGAGTGGTTATGCGATGGACTGCAAATCCATTTACCTTGGTTCGATTCCGAGTATCCTCTCCAAATTTAAGGAAACAAATGTTAATATCAAAACACTTTTGCCCACAGCCGTTTGTATACATTTATCCTAATCATGATGGCTCTTGGAAACCATGCTGTAAGGCTGGAACTTATCCAAAGAAAAATATGTCATTTGACGAATGGTGGTATGAAGATCAAGATTTAAATGATCTGAGAAAAGCACTACTTAGCGACGAGTGGAGTCAACCATTGGAAGATGTGTGCGGCCCTTGTTTTGGACCAGAGTCTCGAGGTGTAAAATCATACAGACAATTTCAAGTAGAGACTTGGTCAGAGCCTCTAGCAAAGGGAAAGATAGAAAGACTAATATCTTTTTTTAAACATACTGGAGAAGTTCAAGCTGGCGAAAGGATGTTTATCGTACAAGTTAAAGGAATTGGAAACCAATGTAACTTAAAATGTTATATGTGTGCCCCACATAACTCTACGAGCAGAACCACAGAACTACTCAAAGGCACTGAAGAAACTGCAGAATTATTTTATAAAGGCAAAGGGATGTCTAGGCTTATTTTTAATAAGACTGCGTATCTAAATACAGATTCTGAGAAGAAACAGTTATTTGACGTTATAGAAGAGCTAGGTCCATATATAAAAAAATTAAACTTTAGTGGTGGTGAACCTGCGATGATAGGAAACTACTATGATTTGATGGATAAGATTATAGAAACTGGAAACAGTAAACATATACAGATATTCATGAACAGTAACTTAACTAGATTAAATCTAAAAAACAGAAGTATGGCAGACTATTTTCCACGTTTTGATCGTTTTGATATTCAAGCTTCTGTCGACGACATATTTGAAAGAGATGAATACATCAGATATCCATCTAAGTTTAAAAAAGTTTTAGAAAATTATCAATATTTAAACAGCATAAATAACGTTAACATGTCTATTAACGTGACGTGGTCGTTACTTAACGCCGCCAACGCTGAAAACATATGCGACTTTTTTACTGAAAATAAATATAGAATAAGTAGGATGACAAATTTTGTAAGTAATCCAATTGAATTACACGTAAAAAATCACCCACTTAAAGATGAGTTAATGGAAAGGTTTAAAGAGTCAAAGTACAGAACAGTACGAGAAGTAGCTTTAGAAATGAACGATGAGTATAACGAATTAGAATTTTTTAAGGCAGTGGCATACATAAAGGATTTAGACAGAATTAGAAACACACAAAGTTGGAAGGTATTTCCAGAGCTATCTAATTGGTTGAAATGAGAATTAAAAGTAAAAAAGCGAGTAAAAAACTTAATGTTTTAAGCGAAGACTTAGTAAAAGCTTCTTATCTTAGAGAGAATTCGGTACAAAATTCTCCTGTAAAAAACTTGCGACAAGATTATAGTAAGATGCTTGATAGTATAATTAAAAAGGAAGGATCTTTCTTCTGCTCTCAGCCTTTTATTCATTTATACGTACCAACTTATGGATTTGCGCATCCTTGCTGTAATACTACCGTGAATGTTAAAAAACACGTTTCTCAAACAGGTCTTAATGGTATATGGAATCAGCCTGAATTTGCTAACTTACGAAAAGAGATGGCAAATGGACATAAAGAAAGAGACGCCACTTTAAGAACATGCTACAGATGTATAGAGGTAGAGTATAACGGATTTGAAAACATTAGAAAACAGTATAACAATGATTTAGCGCGAGACAAAGAATATAAAGAAGAATTAGATAGATTAGTAAAATTTGTAGTAGACAATCCTGAGGAAGAATATCCAACTCCAAATAAAGTTCATACGATAGAGCTAAAATTATTTGGAAACTATTGTAACTTAAAGTGTTTGTTTTGTAACTCTGCTGACTCTTCTTCTGTATCTGAAGAGTGGATGTTATTAGGAGAAGCTTCGTACGATCAACAAAATGAAAAAATGAAGTCTAGATCAGGATCAGAGATTCCTTACAGCTTTCCACTAATTAACTATCAAGATAACGATATAGACGAAGATGAATTTTGGGATATGATTAGAAAATCCAAGAGAATAAAATTAGTAGGAGGAGAAACTTGGCTAATTAAACAATACGTACAAATACTAGAAAGATGTGTTGAAGAAGGATGGGCTAAAGATAAAAAGGTATTTGCTTTTTCGAATAATTTCGGTCATCCAAACATGCAGCATATCTACGATCTATTAAAAGAGTTTGAAAAAGTAACATATAAATGCTCTCTAGAAATGTGGGGAGATAGAAACGACTATATAAGATACCCGTCAAAGTGGCCAGAGGTTTATAAAAATATAAAACTGATAAGTACGCTACCAAACGTCAGTCTAGGACTTACTCTTACGGTAGGACCATTAAATATAGGATACGTTGACGATTTTGTAAGAGGTGCTCAAGAGATAGAAAAGAAAGTATTTACTTTTAACACTATCACAAGACCAGCTTGGTATACGCTCAAGAGCATGCCACCTGATTTAAAAGAATTTTACTTAGATAAATTATATAGAAATTCTTACGATATATTAGAAAAGATAGAAAAACCTATACAGTTTTTGGAAGAAGCCGAGCATAATGAGATGCAACAACATCTGATGATTTCTAATATTAAAGCTCGGGATAAATTAAGAGGTGATAACATCTTAAATTACTTTCCAGAATGGAAGCCTTACTTATAGAGAATAGGAGTACTCATGGCGGAAGAAAAAAAGAACGGAGTTACCGTAAAGAACGAGCACAACGAATTTGAGCTCGCTCTTAGATTTCTTGGTAACGAATTAATAGCTATAAAATTAGCTGCAACTAACTTTAGCGGTAAACTTATCGTTTGGAGCATTCTATTACTATTATTTAGTTTTATGTTGCTCGAGGTCTTCGGCCTATCAGCTTACATGGGCGTAAGCTAATGGCAGTTGGAGTTACACTAGATCTTTTTGAATATACCGGCCAAGTCGGTAAATGCGAAAAAGGTCACGTAGTCACAATACAAACTAATGGCTATGGTTTTTGCGCAGAATGCGCTAACGACATAGATGGCTACAGTACTCTGTACGTAATACCAAAAGGCCATCAAACACCCGGCGCACCAACAACTTAGGAGAGATAAATGGCACCCAATCCACATTATGTAAATATGTTAATAAATTTTAGTATACTTGGAACATTAATATATGTTGCCTTTCAAGTATCGTAAGAAGATAGTCCAGCATAGAAAGCTACCTAAATTTAGATTTGTTGGTTATATGCCAGAGCAGTTTATGGAGCAAAGACTTCTAGATTGTGCAAACAGCTCTGACACTACCGAAAAGTCTAAGAAAAATAACGTCGATTTTGGAGACTATAGCTTTCTAGAACACTACAGTCAAAGACACCTTCGTGGCACGTGGTTGCCAGAGGTGTTTGACGTATTTGGAAATATGTATGATCTTAGGTATGCTATTTTAGAAAAAGATAAAAAGATCCCGTGGCATATTGATATACCAGAAGGCCATAGATTTATAGCAATGTTAAAAGGTTCTCATCTTTACAAAGTAGAAGGCTATAAACATTCTGTAGAAATGCTAAAAGGCGAGGTATGGTTTATTAATTCTAGTTATCGCCACGAGATAGAGAATACCACTGAAGGCGATAGGGTAGCATTACTAGGAAAATTTGATGACACAACTGAATTATTACGAACTCGAGCCAGAAGATAATCACTTCACTGACGTCGTTGTCGACGTCACGCATCGATGTAATATGAAATGTAAGAACTGCTATATACCTAATCGTGAGATACCCGACATGGACGCAGATCTCATGATAGAAACTATCAAGAAGTTTCCAAAAAGAGTCACGATTAGAATAATAGGAGCAGAACCTACCATGAGAAAAGACCTGCCAGAGCTGATAACGCGTGTTCTAGATACTGGCCACAAGGTCACGCTGCTGACTAACGGGCTGAGACTGTCTTTGGAAAAGTATGTTAAGAGTCTTAAAGACGCTGGATTGAAACACCTGTACATGAGTCTTAACGGAGTTGATAACGACGACTGGTACGAAAAAATAGACGAGATGAGATGCTCTAAGAAGAAAATTCAGGCTATGGTAAATGCAAATAAATACAACTTACTAAGAGACGTAGGTTGTATCATAGTCAATGGCGTCAACGAAGAGGCTCCAGTCAGAATGATTGAGATGTTTAAGAGATACGATATTAAAAATGTGGTAGTAAGATTTAAGACGATAGGCCAGCTTGGTAGGTACATGGAAGGTGTTCATCAGATGGGCATGGATAGTCTTATCGATATCGTGTGCAAACAACTTAATCTCAAGGAAGACTATGTCAGGTGGTGGCAGAATAATTGGATATATCCTGAGAGTCGACAAGAAAAAGATAGCTTCTTATTTCCATTAAATCCAGATCAGAAGCTCGTGTACAAAGGAATATGGATAAAGCTCGTAAATTGGAATACCGAAGGAAAAAGTACGGTTCTCGAGAACAGCACCAGACGAGGTAGAGTCACTGAAAATTTTAAGGTTGCTCCGTTCTTCGAGCACGTAACTAATAATGAAGGAGGATATTGATGTTTAAAGTGGTTAATACGTGGGAGTCACCAGAGTACTTGACTCCACTACAGAATTATGTTAAGACTATAAGTGGATTAAGATCAGAGAATTACATCAATTTAAAAGTAGACAGAGCTTCCGCTTGGTGGATACTATACGATGGTAAGTGGATAGTCGGTTTCTCTGGAGTACAGATTCCAGACTCTTGGCAAAATAAAAGAGTAGCTCGTATGCTGTACAGAACTTATCTCGCTCCAGAGGTAAGAGGTAAAGGCATGAAACCAACGAGGCATAATTGGCACTACTCTGGAGAATTGCAGAT
>CEVE01014208.1_pt1 | contig 19565 bp, 18 predicted proteins | sample 356431 | NCBI WGS metagenome assembly CEVE01 (sample SAMEA2622764, study PRJEB7988) | marine metagenome | isolation source: saline water (ENVO:00002010), including
TATATGATCGCCAATATAAATGCAATCAGCAGGCTGTATACCTAAATTTTTACAACCACGTAAAATACCCTCTGGATCTGGCTTAATGGTATCTAAATGATCAGGACATATCAGAGTTTTGCAATCTTTAAATGTATCCTCATTCATTAATATTGATTTCGCAAAACGCAAGGGTTTGTTGGTAACTATTCCATAAGGGATATTATCTTGTCCCAAAGATGTAAGCATTTCTCGAATTCCGTCAAATGCTCCTCCATGTTTTAGAAGGTTGGCTTCATATTCGTCCAATAGCTCTTCTCTCAAAGAAGCACACCTGTCGTCTGAAGTATCAATGTTAAATCCTAAGCTTGTAAGCTTCCAACTTCCATCAGACACATGACTTCTGATTATCTCTGGATCAAGTTTTGGTTGATTGTATCTTGAAAGTAAATTATCAAGACTAGCAATAAAATCTGGTGCTGAATCTAAAAGAGTGCCATCTAGATCAAATAAAACACCTTTAGGCATTTTTAGATCCATGAATCATGTAGTTTACTCCAAGATCGTATTTAAGTTAGCAGTATGAAAAATGGGATTGTAAAACATCCCTTTGCTTTCAATTAATTTGATACCTGCGTCTCTCATGAACTTTTCAAGTTCTGACGGTTTGATAAATTTGCTCCACTCATGCGTACCTTTTGGCAAGATATTAAAAATATACTCGGCACCTAAAATCGCTGTTACAAAAGATCTTGGATTTCTATTTAAAGTGGATAAAAACATTTGGCCGTCTGGCTTTAAAAGATCGGAGCATGCCTTAATAAGTTGACCCGGGTCAGGGACATGTTCAATAACCTCCAAACAAGAAACTACATCATAAGATCCGCTCTCTTTTATTGCTAAATCTTCTGCTGTGATTAACCTATAATCTATATTAATTTCCATTTTTTGTGCATGCAGTTTAGCCACTTCTATATTAGCCTCGGTAACATCAATTGCAGTTACTTTTGCTCCCATAGCATGAAGAGCCTCTGCTAAAAGACCTCCGCCACAACCTACATCAAGCACTTTTAAACCATTAATTAGTGATTTCTGATTGATGTAGTTTGCCCTTAGGGGATTTATGACATGCAAAGGTTTGAAATCACCCTTTGGATCCCACCATTTTTCAGCAATATCAGCAAATTTATTTACTTCATTTTGATCAATATTTTGATTCATAAAACTATTTCTTTAAAGTGGCAGATTAAATCATTGCATGCAAGAATAGACAAGTTTATTATTTTTTTTTTAAGGAAGCTAATACAAGATGTCCGATAATCGAGTTGCTATTGTTACCGGAGGTAGCAGAGGGGTTGGTGCAGCAACAGCAAAAATTCTTTCTCAAAATGGATGGAACGTAATCATAACTTGTAGCTCTTCAATCGAGCAGGCTAATTTAGTTGCAAAAAACTGCACTAGCAAAGCCTGTGAGGTTTTTGCAATGCAAGCTGATGTTGCAAAACATATGGACTGCATTGCAACAGTTGATCAAGCAGTTGAAAGATGGGGAAGAATTGATGCCGTGGTGAATAATGCAGGAACTACAAAATTTGTTTGGGATCATTCTGATTTGAATGGACTTGATGCCATGGATTTTCAAAAAATATATGGTGTTAATGTCATCGGGCCCTTTCAAATGGTGCAAGTGGCAAAAGATTATTTATTTAAAAGCGATAATCCTTGTGTTGTAAATGTATCCTCAATTGCGGGAATTAAAGGTATAGGAAGCTCAATGGCATATGCTGCTTCGAAAGGAGCCTTGAATACAATGACTTTATCTATGGCAAGAAATCTAGGGCCAATTAGAGTAAACGCTATTTGTCCAGGATTTATTGAGGGAGAGTGGCTTGAAAAAGGGATGGGAACCGAAATGTATGAAGCTGTAAAATCGCAAGTTAAAAGTACTACTCCGTTAAAAAAAACATGCACACCTGAATCTATTGCAGAGGTTATATTTAATTTAATCGAAACAAGCGAATTAATTACAGGCCAACTTTTAACTGTGGATGGCGGAGCAAGTCTGAATTTATAAAAATTTCTAGATTAAATGTAGCTTAACTACAAAATTTTTAATTTTGAAACTTAATTTGAAAAGGTTTTCTAACATATTGACAATAACCTTTAAATAATTTGCAATGTATTAAAAATATTTTAAATAAAATTTATGCATATAGTTGCTTTAAAATCCCCCGATTCTAGAGATCATCGCTCAGTCCTGCACCCTGAAACAGTTGGAAAAATAACTGCTTTAAAAGGAGCTACTATTTCATTTGAATCAGGTATTGGTCATGGCATCAATGTTTCAGATCAAACTTTTATTGATCTTGGGTTAAAAACAATCTCAAGAGATGAATGTCTTTCTCAAGGAGATCTGATTATTACACCTACCTCATTAACAATAGATGAGTCATCAAAATTAAAACCCGGATCAACTGTTCTTGGATTGCTTAATCCTTTTTTTGCTGGTGAAGAACTAAAAGCGCTTAATCAATCAAAAATAAATGCAGTTAGCATGGAATTTATACCAAGGATAACAAGAGCCCAGAAAATGGATGTTTTAAGTTCTCAAGCAAATCTTGCTGGTTATGCAGCTGTCCTTGAAGCTTCTAAATACTTGTCTTCTGCACTGCCGATGATGATGACAGCTGCCGGTACTCTCAAACCCGCTAAGGTGTTTGTAATTGGCGTAGGTGTAGCAGGTTTGCAAGCAATCGCAACTGCTAAAAGATTAGGTGCAAGGGTTGAGGCTTTTGATACGCGTGATGTTGTTGAGGAGCAAGTTAAATCACTTGGTGCAAAATTTGTGAAGATTGATTTAGGTGATACAGGTCAAACAGATCAGGGCTATGCTAAAGAGCTAACTCCAGAGCAAATTGCCAAACAAAAAGATCTACAAAGCCAAGTGTGTGAGAGATCAGATATAGTTATTACTACAGCTCAAATTTTTGGAAGACCTGCACCAAAAATAATTGATGAAAGTACAATAAAAAAAATGAAGCCAGGAAGTGTCATTCTTGACATGGCTGTTGAGACTGGAGGTAACGTTGAAGGATCAGTGATTGATGAAGTGGTTGATATCAACGGCGTTAAGGTCGTTGGTGTGTCTTACTTAGCTTCAAGGGTTTCAAGCCATGCTTCATTTGCATTATCAAATAATATAATTAATTGGCTGATTGATTTTTATAACGAGGAATCCTCAAAAATTAATTTTGATTTTGAAGATGAGGTGATTCAAAGCAGCGTGCTTGCCTTTGAAGGAAAGATAATGAATGAGAGGTTTGTATAATGGAGATATATGTTTTATTAGGTTTTGTTTTATTACTTTCAATCTTTTTAGGTCTTGAACTCATCTCAAAAGTTCCAAGTACACTCCATACTCCCTTAATGTCCGGAGCTAATGCTATCTCTGGAATCGCTTTGGTGGGTGCATTGATGCTTTCGAGTGCAGGTCAAATGCAAGACATATTAGCCTTTGGTGCGATTTTGTTTGCTTCTATAAATGTTTTTGGCGGTTATCTTGTAACAAATAGAATGTTAAGCATGTTCAAAAAGAAATAAATTATGGAAAATTTTGCCAATATCCAAGTTATTCAAAATATGATTTATATCATATCTTCTGTGATGTTTATTCTTGGAATAAAAATGCTTGGAAAAGAGGCCACTGCGGTAAAAGGAAATTATTTATCTGCTTTAGCAATGTTTAGTGCCGTTGCTGTAACTTGTTTAAGTCTCAATATAGATTTAAAAATAATATTGGCTGGAATTTTATTAGGTGCACTCATAGGTTCTGTAATTGCTATAAAAGTTAAAATGACAGCCATACCAGAAATGGTTGCACTATTTAATGGTTTTGGTGGCTTGGCAACATTTTTAATTGCTTGGTCACAATTCAATGAGCCCGATAATTCAGTGTTTCAGCATGTTTTGGTCATGCTGACAATTTATATTGGAGGCATTACTTTTTCAGGATCTTTAATAGCTTATGGCAAGCTTTCTGAAAAGTTAAAACTAGGAAAGGGTTCAATAATCACAAATGTTTTTATATCTTTCTTTTATCTAAGCATGCCTGCTTTAATATATGTGTTAGTCGAGCCTTCATTATCTGAATTCATTCCTCAAATACCATCTTATTTTTCTATCTTTTTAGTTCTTACACTGATGGCTGGTATTGGTTTTGTGATGCCCATCGGAGGGGGAGATATGCCTGTTGTCATTTCTTTGCTTAATTCACTCTCAGGTATTGCCGCAGCTTTTGCAGGACTTTTATTGCTAAATAACGTGCTAATTGTTGCTGGGTCTTTGGTTGGAGCTAGCGGATTGATTCTTACAATTATCATGGCTAAGGCCATGAATAGAACAATTACAAATATTTTGTTTGTCGGATATGCATCCTCAAGTCAAGCAGCATCCTCTGAAGAGCAGGGTGAGGTTAAACCAATTACTTCTGATGATGCATATCTTATTCTTGAAAATGCATCTAGTGTCTTGGTAGTTCCTGGATATGGTATGGCAGTTGCTCAAGCTCAACATGTTGTAAGGGAAATGGGAGAGTTGTTAGAAGAAAATGGCACAGAAGTAAAATATGGTATTCACCCAGTTGCTGGTCGAATGCCTGGTCACATGAATGTTCTTCTTGCTGAAGCAAATGTTTCATATGATTTGCTTGCAGAGCCTGAAGATGTAAATCCCTCTATGGATACAATAGATGTTGCTATAGTTATTGGAGCCAATGATGTTGTAAATCCTTCAGCGACTGAAGAAGAAGGAAGCCCGATATACGGGATGCCAATTATAGAGGTGCATAATGCGAAAACAGTTTTTGTTTTAAAAAGATCAATGTCCTCTGGTTTTGCTGGAGTTCAAAATCCTTTATTTTTTAGAGAAAATACTAGAATGTTATTTGGTGATGCGAAGGAATCGATTGGCCAAATCGTTGCAGAATTTAAAGACTAAATCCTACCTGAAGTATGTTAAAATAAGGCCTTGATTAGGGGAGTTTTCCGTAGGTAAAAAACACTACTTTTTAGAGTTAAAAAATGTCTGATTTTGCTAAACAAATCTTACCGATAAACATTGAAGATGAGCTGAAAAATTCATATTTGAGCTATGCAATGAGTGTCATACATGGAAGAGCGCTTCCAGATGTAAGAGACGGCCTTAAACCAGTGCATAGAAGGATCTTGTATGCACAGCATATTTTAAGGAATACATATCGACAACCATACAAAAAATCAGCACGAGTTGTTGGAGATGTAATAGGTAAATATCATCCTCACGGCGATTCAGCAGTATACGAAGCAATGGTAAGAATGGCGCAAGACTTTTCTATGAGATATACCTTGGTTGAAGGTCAAGGTAATTTTGGTTCAATAGATGGAGATTCTCCAGCTGCCATGCGTTATACCGAAGTTAGAATGGCAAAAATCACCGACATGATTCTCAATGACATCGAGAAAGAAACAGTAAGTTACTCTCCTAATTATGATGGGACGGAGCAAATCCCTGACGTGATGCCTACTCGAATACCGGCACTGCTTGTAAATGGCTCATCAGGCATTGCAGTTGGCATGGCAACTAATGTCCCGCCTCATAATCTAACAGAGGTTTTAAATGGTTGCTTACTTTTATTAGATAAACCTAAAGCTAGCATCGATGAAATTATTCAAATAATCACTGGTCCTGATTTTCCAACGGGTGGAACAATTGACGGAAGAATTGGTATCTATGAGGGCTATAAAACTGGAAGAGGTATTATTCATGTTCGAGCTAAAACCTCTGTAGAGGAGGATAAATCTGGAAAAAGCTCCTTAATAATTAATGAAATTCCATACATGGTTAATAAAGCAAAGATGCTTGAAAGAATTGCTGAGTTGGTTAAAGAAAAGAAAATTGATGGCATAAGTGAAATTAGAGATGAGTCTGATAAAGATGGTCTCAGGGTCGTCATTGAAGTTAAGCGAGGAGAATCGGTAGAAGTTTTAGAGAACAACTTGTTTTCTCAGTCACAATTAGAGCAATCATTTGGTATTAACTTTACTGTTCTTGTTGATGGCCAACCACGGGTATTAAATATAAAGGAGATCCTGCAAGAATTTATTAAACATCGAAAAGATGTTGTCATCAAACGAACAAAATTTGATTTAAGAAAAGCTAAAGAAAGAGGACATATTGTTGAGGGATTAATGGTTGCTATCGCAAACATTGACGAAATTATCAAAATAATTAAGAAATCAAAAGATACTAAGATTGCTGCAAATGTTTTATGCAAGAAATCTTGGAAAGCCGGTCCTATTGCCTCAATTCTTAAAAAAGCTGGTAAGGATGCTTGCAGGCCAAAAGGCCTTTCTTCAAATTATGGTTTAAAAGGTAAAAATTATAAATTGTCACCAGATCAAGCTAAGTCTATTCTTGAATTAAGACTTGGAAGGTTAACTGGTTTAGAGCAAGACAATCTCTCCAATGAGTTCAATGAAATTTTAGAAGTTATTTTAGAGCTTCAAAAAATTCTTGACGATAAAGAAACTCTCCTCCAATTAATTAAAGATGAGTTAATTGATGTTAGAGAAAACTTTGGCGATGAAAGAAGAACAGATATCAATGACACTCGTCATGATATTTCAAATGAAGATTTAATTCCCGAAGAGACTCGTGTGTTAACTTTATCAAGAAGCGGCTACGCAAAAACTCAGCCACTTGACGAATATAGAGAGCAGCGCAGGGGTGGTGTAGGAAAAGCCGGGGCATCAGTCAAAGAAGAAGATCTTATTCAAAATCTCTATGTATTGAGTTCTCACAGTCAACTTCTTTGTTTTACAACAAAGGGGAAAGTTTTCTGGTTAAAAGTTTATGAAATTCCAGTAGCAAGCAGAACATCTAAAGGAAGACCATTAGTGAATATGCTCAAATTAGACGATGATGAAACAGTCACTCAAATTTTACCAGTTGATGAATTTTCCCAGGAAAAATTTATATTTATGGCAACTCGAAATGGGATAGTAAAGAAAACAAACTTAAATTTATTCCACAAAAAATATAAGTCCGGAATAAAAGCAATACGACTTGATGACGACGATAAACTAGTTGGGACTGCAATAACAAACGGAAAAAATGATATTTTACTATCGTCATATTCAGGAAAATTAATAAGGTTTCATGAATCTAAAGTTCGTCCTATGGGCAGAACCGCAAGAGGTGTAAAAGGCATTACTTTAAAAGATGAAATGAAAGTAATCTCCTTGATGATTGGTGATCAATCTAAAACAATTTTATGTTTATCTGAGAATGGTTTTGGTAAAAGGACAAAGCTTGAGGACTTTCCTTTATATAACAGAGGGGGTCAAGGCGTAATTGCATTAAAGACCAGCGAAAGAAATGGGAATATGGTATCTGCCATTTCTGTAGATGAAGACGATGGAATAATGTTAATCAGCGATAAAGGTACTCTAATTAGAACATCAGTAAGTCAAATCCCTACATTAGGCAGAAATACTCAAGGAGTTAAAGTTATAACACCAAAAGATGGCGAGAAATTAATTGAAGGCGTCAGAATTCCTCCAGAAGAAGAAGAGGGATAATGAGAAAATGGAATTTTTCGGCAGGTCCCGCAGCTATACCTGAAGAAGTTTTACAAGAAGCTCAAGCAGAAATGCTTGAATGGAAAACCTTGGGCATGTCAGTTATGGAAATGAGCCATAGATCTCCTGCATATATAGAAATAGCAAATAAAGCCAGACAAGATTTTATAGATTTATTAAAAATTCCTGAGAATTATCAAGTACTTTTTCTTCAAGGGGGAGCAACATTACAGTTTTCCATGGTTCCTATGAACTTTGGCTCAAAATCAATAGCTGATTATGTTTTATCTGGAAGTTGGTCAAAAAAAGCTATACATGAGGCTTCTAAAATAGTTGATGTAAATGTTGTTTGTAGCTCTGAGTCTTCAAATTTTAATAATGTTCCTGATGAGAGTAGTTGGAATCAATCAGAAAATGCAGCTTATTTACATTATGTAGCAAATGAGACAATTCAAGGAAATGCATTACATCTTCCACCTAGTTCAAATACACCATTGATATCTGATATGTCATCAGTAATATTGAGTGAGCCAATTGACATCTCAAAGTTTTCAATGATTTATGCAGGAGCTCAAAAGAACATAGGTCCAGCCGGACTAACCATTTGTATTATTAAAAATGAATTTTTGAAAACTGCTTCAGCCGACCTGCCAGAAATGCTTCAATATTTAAAACATGCCGACGCAAATTCTATGTTTAATACTCCACCCACTTTTGCTTGGTATTTATCAGGCAAAGTTTTTGCATGGCTAAAGGATCAAGGTGGTTTAGATTACATGGGAGAAATTAATAAGCTAAAGGCTCAAAAATTATATGATTTTATTGATAATTCAAATATATATTTTAATACCATCAATAAAGAAAATCGATCTATCATGAATGTAACTTTTCTATTAAAAAATTCTGATTTAAATGCTGAATTCTTGCATGATGCAGAAAATGCAGGTTTACTTAACTTAAAAGGACATAGATCGGTTGGCGGGATGCGAGCAAGTATTTATAATGCAACCCCAATTGAGGCGGTTGATGCATTGATAAATTTCATGGGAGATTTTCAATCTAAGCATGGATAAAGTTGTGAATAAAAATAAAAATAAAAATAAAATTAAACCTTTGGGACAAAAAATTGATATCTTAGATCATCAAATTCTTAAGCTCATTCAAAAAAGAGGCTTGTTAGCTCAAAAGATTGGCAAGTTGAAAAGTTTATCTAACTCGGATGCTTCATTTTATAAGCCAAATAGAGAGGCAGAGATCATTAGAAATTTATGCAAGGTAAATAAGGGACCAATTTCTGAGAAAAAAATACAACATATTTTTAAAGAAATTATCTCATCTTGTCTCTCCTTAGAAGAGGAACTATCAATTGCTTATCTTGGTCCTGAGGGAACTCATTCAGAAGGAGCTGTAATTCAACATTTTGGCTCTTCTCCAACCAGATCTCCAAGAGGAACCATCGAGGACGTATTTCATCAAGTAAGAACGGGCTCTGTAAATTTTGGTGTCGTACCTGTAGAAAATTCTTCTGAGGGAGTAGTAAACGCTACCTTAAACTCTTTAGCTGATGAAGAGATTCGGATTTGTGGCGAATGCTTTCTACCAATTCATCATCAACTTGCTTCCTCAAGAAAATTTAAATTGACTGATGCCAAAATTATCGCATCGCATCCTCAAGCTCTCGGACAATGTAGCAAGTGGTTGGATGCGAACTTACCAAATGCAAAAAGAGAGATAACATCAAGTACTGCCGAAGCTGCTAAACTTTCAAAAACTCAGCCCAAAACTTTATGTATTGTCAGCTCTATGGCAATTGATAAATATAAGCTAAATTTGTATCAAAAAAATATTGAAGATTCCTCGGGCAATAACACGAGATTTTTAATTATAGGGAATATCGAAGTTGGACAAACTAATAAAGATAAAACTTCTTTTTTAATTCAAACAGATAACCAGCCTGGGGCTCTTTTAAAAATTCTCGAACCCTTTAATAAAAGAAAAATTAACTTAGAGAGAATTGAGACAAGACCGTCTAGGGAATCACTAAATGCACATAATTTTTTTATTGATAGTAGCGGTCATTGCAAAGATACAAATCTCAAGCAAGTTATAGGTAGCCTTAAGAAATTAGGAGCATCTGTTCGTGTTCTCGGCTCATATCCTTCCGGCTCATGAGTTCAGATATCCTCAGTAATCTTAATTCGGGAATTAAGGATCTTCATCCATATGAACCAGGCCGATCAATTGATGAGGTTGTTGCTGAATTTGAGCTTGATGAAGTAGTTAAGTTAGCAAGTAATGAAAATCCTCTGGGGGCATCTCCGAAAGCCCTATCTGCATTGGCAGAGATGAAAAATGATTTGCATTTATATCCAGATGGAAATGGTTTAAACCTTAAAAAAGAGATTGCTAATCATGAGAATGTTTCCATTGATAATATAGTTATTGGAAATGGTTCCAATGAAATTTTAGAACTAGCTGCAAGGGCTTTTCTTAATCCTGGCTCGTCATCAATTGCTTCAAAACATGCATTTGCGGTTTATAAAATTGTTACTCAATCTTCAGGGGCATCATTAATTGAAATTCCTACGTCTAATTGGGGTCATGATTTAGATTCTTTTGCAAATCACTTAGAGCAAAATACAAAAGTAATATTTATTGCTAATCCAAATAATCCAACTGGCACATACAATAGTCATGAAGAAGTTCATACATTGCTCAAAAAAGTCCCTTCGTCAGTCTTGGTTGTTCTAGATTGTGCATATTTTGAATATGTCACTAAACCAGATTATGTAAAACCGATTGATCTATTAAAAAAATTCGATAACTTACTAATTACTAAATCATTTTCTAAAATACATGGTTTGGCTAGCATAAGAGTTGGATATGGCATTGCTAGCACTTCTATGATTGAAGTGCTAAATCGTATAAGGCAGCCTTTTAATGTAAACGCTATTGCACAAGCTATGGCTTCGATAGCGATTAATGACAAAGAGCACATTGAGCAAAGTGTTGAACTTAATTCTAAACAATATGAATTTTTATCGAACAAATTATCTAGACTTGGCCTAACGTGTATTCCATCGGTTGGAAATTTTATTTCCTTTAAAGGTGACTTTATTGGTAAAGAACTATTTTACAGCTTGATGAAAAAAGGAATCATAGTAAGACCAATAGACTTGTACGAAATGAGAGATTTCATTAGAGTAACGATTGGAACCGAGGACGAAAATTTAAAATTTCTTAATGCAATAGAAGAGCTCTTATGAAAATTGTTATTATCGGCTTGGGTTTAATTGGTGGATCAATAGCAAAAGGGCTATCAGCTTCAAAAGAATTTGAAGTTCTAGGATTTGATATTGATCAAAGAAGTATTAAAAATGCAAAAGATAATTCATCAATTGACGGATCAATAAATGCTATTGAAGATTTAAGAAACATCGAATATGAAGATTCTTTAATTATTATTTCGGCTCCCCCAAGCGAAACAGTTGAAATTCTTCAATCCTTAGATTTTTTATTTAATTCTTCAATCACCATTACAGACACGACAAGCACTAAAAGCTCTTTAAATGAAACCTTACAAGGATTAAATTTTCCTACTAACATTGTTTTTTCGCACCCGGTAGCAGGCTCACATCTCTCAGGAGAACAAAATTCAGTTGCTAGCCTTTTCGAAGGAAAATCAACCATCTTGTCTTACCATCCATCTGCAACATCAAAGCACGTAAATCGAGTGAAGGATTTGTGGCAGTCGCTTGGGTCTAAAGTTACGGTTTTGGATGCTGAGTTACATGATCAGATTTTTGCGTACACTAGTCATCTTCCACATGTTGTTGCATATGCATTATTAAACACTCTCAAGGAGCTTGATCAAGATAATCTTAGGCTTTTCTCTGGAGGCGGTCTTGGAGAGTTTCTTAGATTGGTATCGTCATCTCCGAAACTGTGGGCAGACATTTTTTCTATTAATGATAAGAACATATCCATTGCGATTGATGAGTTAATTAAAAGCCTAAGTTTGCTAAAGGATCAAATTGCAAAAAATCCTCAGATTCTCAGGAATTTTCTGATTGAACTTAAAAATTTTAAGGAATCAAACTATTGAATTTAACAACTTCAACTGATAGTAAAATTCTTGGAAAAGTTCAATGTCCAGGTGATAAATCTATTTCACAAAGAGTCCTAATGATTGGAGCTTTCATGAATCAAGATATGATTATTGATGGATTTTTACATGGAGAAGATCCACTTTCTACCATGAGCGCACTTAATCAAATTGGCGCAGATATCTCAGTTGATGAAAATGATCGAGTTCACCTTCGTAAAAGAGTTCAAAATTTTCATAATTGCAAAAATGCACTTGATTTTGGTAATTCTGGCACTGGTTTACGTCTCATGCTTGGTATGGCAGCAGGCTTGAGTTTAAAAGTTTCTTTTTGTGGTGATGAATCTTTATCTTCTCGGCCGATGCAGAGGGTTATAAATCCATTAACTGAAATGGGCGCTAATATAAAATCATCAAAAGGTAAGTTGCCTATTTCAATATTACCCTCCGAATTTAAAACTCAATATTCTTATGAGCTTCCAGTTGCTAGTGCACAAGTGAAGTCCAGCATCTTGTTGGCTGGCTTGGCCGCAGGAACAAACATTGAAATTATTGAGCCCATTCAGACTAGAGATCATACAGAAAGAATGCTCAAAAACTTTGGAGCAAATTTAGAAATCACATCTGAGGATGATAAAAATATTATCAAACTTGCCTCATCTAATAATTTACATGCAAAAAATTATAATGTGGTTGGCGATATTTCCTCAGCAGCCTTTTTAATAGTTGCTGCTTTAATAAGTGATTCGCCAGGATTAGAAATTACAAATGTGGGCATGAATCCATCAAGAACTGGAATACTTCAAGTGTTGAAAAAAATGGGTGCAAACATCGAAATCAAGAATCAGAGATCAGACTCAGGGGAACCTTGTGCCGATCTTTTTGTAAAGAGATCTCAATTAAAGGGAATAGAACTTTCTGGAGAAATCATCCCAAACATTATTGATGAAATTCCAATTATTTCTGTTGCAGCTGCATTTGCAGATGGAAAAACATCGATTAGAGATGCAAAAGAATTAAGGGTAAAAGAGTCAGATAGGCTAAAGGCTGTTTCAGAGGGTTTTTCTGCATTAGGCATCATGCACGAAAATTTTGAAGACGGTATGAGTATTCAAGGAACAACAAATAAACTTAAAATTGATAATTCAATTTCCATAGAGTCCCACGAAGACCACAGGATAGCTATGAGCTTTCTAATCGCTGGCATTAATTGTTCCAAACCAATAACTGTGAAGAATTGTGAAAATATTTTTACATCATTTCCTAATTTTATTAAGCTAATCTCTTCCATAGGATATGAGCTTAAAAAATAACAATATCATTACTATTGATGGTCCCTCTGCCTCTGGCAAGGGCTCGCTTGCAAAAGCGTTAGCAAAAGAACTCCATTTTATTTTGCTTGATAGTGGTTTGCTATACCGAGCATATTCATACTGTTTTGATCTCAGTAAAAATCATTCTGGAGCTAAAGATTTTTTTTCTAATTTAAATATAAAGAGCATCGAGCACGAGATGCATGTATTTGATAATGAAAAAGATATTACTTCAATTCTTAGACAGGAAAATATGGCAAAATCAGCTTCTGCGCTTAGCGGTTTAAAAGAAACCAGAGATAATTTAATAAGCTTTCAAAGAAATTTGGCAAGTGATCACGGATTAGTCGCAGATGGCAGGGACATGGGCACTGTTGTTTTTCCTGATGCAGGTACTAAGATTTTTTTAGTTGCTGATGTCGAAATACGGGCCAAAAGGAGGTTTCTAGAGTTGCAGAATGCTGGACAAGAAGTTAATATGCGCGATCTAATTGACGATATTAGATTGCGAGATGAGGCGGACAAAATTAGAGAAATATCCCCCTTGATGCCAGCAGATGATTCAATTGAAGTGAATTCATCAAATCTAACTCCTCATGAGGTATTAAAAATAGTTTTAAAAATTTACAAAGAGAAAATAAAGGAAGTATAAAAAATATGTCAGAAAACTTTGCTGCACTGTTAGATGAAAGTCTAAGCACGCTTGAAATGCAACCCGGCTCAATCGTCACTGGAGTTGTCTTAGATGTCGATAAAGAATGGGTAACCGTTCATGTTGGATTGAAGTCAGAGGGAGTCATTTCCTTAGATGAATTTAGGAATAATGATGGATCGATTGAAATTGCATCTGGAGATGAGGTCCAAGTTGCTTTAGAGGCAGTTGAAGATGGTTATGGGGAAACTAGAATTTCTCGCGAAAAGGCAAGAAAGATTGCTACTTGGAAAAAGCTTGAAGAAGCGTTGGAAACAGGTGAATTTGTTGAGGGAAAAGTTCTTACAAGAGTTAAGGGTGGTTTTTCTGTTGAAGTAGATGTTGTTAAAGCGTTTTTGCCTGGATCTCTTGTAGATATCAGGCCTGTAAAAGAAGCTCCAGAGCTTGAGAACACTGTTCAAGAATTTAAAGTGATCAAACTCGATTACAAAAGAAACAATGTTGTTCTTTCAAGAAAAGCAGTGTTAGAGAAAATCAATTCAGCTGAAAAAGTTGAATTATTGAAAAATCTTGATGAAGGTCAAATTGTCAAAGGGGTAGTTAAAAATTTAACTGACTATGGAGCCTTTGTTGATCTAGGCGGTCTAGATGGCCTTTTGCATATAACTGATATCTCATGGTCAAGGGTCACTAATCCATCTGAGGTTTTAAGTCTTGGTGAAGAAATCGATGTAAAAATTTTAAGTTTTGATAAAGAAAAGCTCCGCGTTTCACTGGGCCTTAAGCAAATCCAAAATGATCCCTGGGAAACAATTGAAGGCAAGTATTCCGTTGGCGGCGTTTATGAAGCTATTGTCTCAAACTTAACAGATTATGGATGTTTTGCTGAGCTTGAACAAGGCGTTGAAGGCTTGATACATCTATCAGAACTAGATTGGACTAATAAAAACATTCACCCATCAAAGGTTGTTGATCTAGAGGAAAAAATTAAAGTTATGGTCTTAGAAATTGATCATGATAAGAGAAGAATCTCTCTTGGTCTAAAACAGACGAAGCCCAACCCATGGACAGAGTTTGCCAATAAGTATGGATTGGGCGATGCTGTTGAAGGTAATATTAAATCTGTAACTGATTTTGGTATTTTTGTTGGATTAGAGGGGGATATAGATGGTCTTATCCATCTATCTGATATTACTGAAGATGAGAATCCTGCTGAAGTAATGGGGAATTACAAGAAGGGTGATAAGCTCTCTTGTATTATTTTTGGGATTGATGCAGAAAGGGAAAGAATATCACTTAAGCTCAGCGCATAACTTTCAACATATTGAAATCAAGAAAATATTGAAAAAACTAATTGCCCAGGTGGTGGAATTGGTAGACACAAGGGACTTAAAATCCCTCGAAGGCAACTTCGTGCCGGTTCAAGTCCGGCTCTGGGCACCATCTAAATTAAATACTAATGATTGAATTTATTAATCTGAGCACTGAAAAACCATATATTCATTTTAAATCTTTATATCAGGAAGCCCTTGCGAATGAACAAAAAGGAATAGAGGCAATTTCTGTTTCATCTTATAATCAAAAACTGGGTGAAGTTGAGGCAAGGTATGTGAATCTTAAATATATTGCCAACAATGAGTGGATATTTTTTTCAAATTATAATTCTCCAAAAGCTAATCAATTTAAGTCTCATAGCCAAGTCTCGGTTTTAATTTTCTGGTCAAGCATCAATACTCAAATAAGAATAAAAGCTTCAATTTCCAAAACATCCACTGAATTTTCTGATGAGCATTTTCGGGGAAGATCCAAAGAAAAAAATGCTTTGGCTATTAGTTCCAATCAATCTCAAATTATTGGTTCATTTGATGAAGTTAAAAAAAATTTTTTTAGAACATTAGATTTGATGACACCTGAAACACCGAGACCTGATTTCTGGGGAGGATTTTCGTTTATCCCTTATTATTTTGAGTTTTGGCAAGGACATAAAAACAGATTAAACAAACGACATGTTTTTGAAAAACATGAAGATGAATGGATGGAGCGATTACTTCAACCTTAAGGTTGTTTTCTTTTCATGAATAATGCTTTAAAATCCATCACAATGTTGAATCGTTTAACAACCCAATTTTTAAATCAAAGTTACTTTGATTAGTATTTTCTCATCATAAAAGGTTTTTAGTTATCGCTTTGAAGAAAAAATCTACGACTCCAATAAATAATAAAATCTATGCAAAAGAGGTTATGTTAATTGGTTCGGATGGAGAAAAAGTAGGACTAGTTGCCATTGATAAGGCTTTAAATGAAGCGCAGAAAAAAAATCTAGATCTAGTCCAGGTTTCCGCATCTGATGCAGAACCAGTGGTTTGTAAGCTGCTAGATTTTGGTAAATTCCAATTTGAAAAGAAGAAAAGCACTGGTGGAACTAAAAAACCAAAAAAGCAGTCTTTAAAGGAAATAAAATTTCGTCCAACTACTGATATAGGTGATTACAATATAAAATTAAAAAAGATAAAAAGCTTTATTAATGATGGAGATAAGACTAAAATCAGCGTTCGGTTTAGAGGTAGAGAGATTTTAAACAGTAATTTAGGTCTTGATCTTCTAAATCGACTGAGAGAAGACTTGCAGGATATTGCACAAGTTGATCAAGAGCCATCTCTTGAGGGCAGGCAGTTACTAATGGTTCTCTCGCAAATAAGAAAAAAATAGTTATGGGTTACAAATTAAAATCACATTCTAGTGCTAAAAAGCGCTTTAAAGCTACAGGAAATGGTCTTAAAAGAAGAAGCTCCTCTCGCGCCCATATCTTGGCTAAGCAAACTACTAAAAGAAAACGCCACAATCGTGGGATGATCAAGATGGCTGATGAAACTAAAAAAATTGCCCAAAAACTTTTATACAACATTTAACAAAGATCATGCCAAGAGTAACTAAAGCATTAGCAGCTAAAGCAAAGCATAAGAAAGTCCTTAAGGCGACCAAAGGACATTATGGAGCTAGAAGTAGACTATTTAGGACTGCTAAACAATCACATATAAAAGCTCTTCAATATGCTTTTAGAGATAGAAGAAATAAGAAGAGATCATTTCGTTCTTTGTGGATTTCAAGAATTTCTGCAGCATTACTCCCCTTGGAAATTTCATATAGTCGATTTATTAATCAACTTTCAAAAGCTAACATAAAGCTTGATAGAAAATCATTGGCGGGAATCGCATATTCTGATCCTGAGACTTTTAAGAAAATCGTAGAAAAAGTCAGGGTATAATGTTGTCATGCAAATCCCTCAGGATTTAATTGAAACAGCCACGCTTAAATTAAAATCCGTTCAATCAGAGGCTGAATTTTTTCAGCTAAGAGCAAAGTATCTTGGCAAGAAATCTTTTGTTGTGGAAGCATTCTCAAAGCTTAAAGATCTTCAAGCTGACAAAAAAGTTATTGTCGCAAAGGAGTTGAATGTCCTCAAAAATAAATTAACTATACTATTTGAGACCTCCTTTGAAGATATAGAGAGTATAAGTAATATTGAGAAAATAGATGTTACTCTGCCTGCTGATCCTTTCCTAGTTGGTTCAGAGCATCCCATAAGTAAAATTTCACAAAAAGTTATTAATTATTTTGCTCCATTAAATTATCAAATTTTTTCTGGAAATGAGATTGAAACTGACTTCTATAATTTTGAAGCATTAAATTTTCCTGAGAATCATCCTGCTAGACAAATGCATGATACCTTTTATCTTAATTCTAGCAGTAAATCAGAATATCTTTTAAGAACGCACACTTCAAATACCCAAGTGCATGCAATGCTTTCAGAAGATTTACCTTTATACATGCTTTCTCCTGGCAGAGTATTCAGATGTGATTCTGATACAACTCATCTGCCAATGTTCACTCAAATCGAGGGTTTGGTAGTAGACGAGAACGTAACCTTTGGTGATTTAAAAGGTCTATTAATTGATTTCATAGAAGATTTTTTTAATGAAAAAATGCAAGTCAGATTTAGGCCTTCATATTTTCCATTTACAGAACCCTCAGCAGAAGTAGATATAAAATTTGGAAAAAAAGGATGGCTTGAGATTCTTGGATGTGGAATGGTTCATCCCAATGTATTAAATGGCTGCAATATAGATACAAATAAATTCCGCGGTTTTGCATTTGGCATGGGAATTGAGCGATTAGCTATGCTTTATTATGGTGTAACAGACATCAGAGAATTTTATTCTTCCAATTTAGATTTTTTAAATCAATTTCTGTCATGAAAATTCAATATGCATATTTAAAAAATTTTCTTAATACTAAGCTTAGCCAAAAAAAACTTAGTGATTTATTCACGCAAGTTGGCTTTGAGTGCGATATTGATCGAGATCTTATTGAATTTGATATCACACCTAATCGAGGAGATATGTTATCGCTTCTTGGTCTTGAAAGAGAATTCCATGCATATCAAGAAACTAAACCTATACGAAAACAAAAAACTTTTTCACTTAATCCTTTTCAAGATAAGAAAGTTATTGATCAGATCGATGGTTCAGGTTGTGGTAATTATCATCTAATGCTCGTCAAAGGTTTGCATAAAATTAAAAATCTAGATGCTAAAAAAAGAAGCTTCATAGAATCTGCTGGAATTCCTTTAATTAATCCTTTAGTTGATTTAGGCAACTATGTAATGTTGGAACTTGGTGCTCCCATGCATGTATTTGATTTGGCAAAGCTTTCTCTTCCAATAAATGTTAAATTTCCAAAAGAAAAAAATACTTCAGTAACAGTAATTGGTGGCGACGTTAAAAATATACAGTCTTCATCTTTAACAATTCAGGATCAACATGGCATTCAAGCCATTGCTGGAATTATTGGTAGTGAAGCTTCTTCGGTATCATCAAATACGTCTAATATAGCCATTGAAGCGGCATTTTTTAGGCCTGAAATTATTGTAAATCAAGCCAGAAAATACGGACTCGCCACCGACGCATCTCATCGTTTTGAGAGAGGAGTAGACCCTGAGATACAGCAACTTGCCTTAGAAAGGTATTTATTTTTATTAAGCCAGATAGCTGAATACGAATCAGTCAAACTATATTTTTCTCAGTCTCGTAAGACTAAAAAGAAAAATGTTAAGTTGGATGTAACAAGATTTAATAAATTTTCTGGTTTAACCTTAAATTCAAGTAAAGCAATTACTATATTAAAAAACCTTGGCTTTAATATGATTGCTAGTAGCAAAAGTGCTCTGACATTCAATATTCCTAGCCACAGATTCGATATTTCTCTAGAAGAAGATCTATATGAGGAATTACTTAGGTCTTATGGATACGACAATATACCCGCATTTGAACCTAAACCTGGACCCATAATCAAAAATAGACAAGACAGTATTTTAGATAAACTTAAACTCGGATTTGTCTATTCTGGTTTTAAAGAGCTCATGCACATGCCATTTGTCTCGATAGAATCTTTCCAACAACTAAATTCTAAAGGGTGGACAGCTGCTGAATTAAAAAATCCTATCAATGATAATGAATCCTTGCTTAGAGGAAGTCTTTTCAGATCGCTATTTGCGGCTGTAAATTCAAATGTTAAAAAAGGATATACATCTATAAAAGTTTTTGAAGCGGGCAATGTATTTAAAAAAGAAAAAAGCGGTTTCACTCAGTTACTAAATTTATCCGGAATTATTTATCATCACGAGCCTCAACAAACTTGGAGTCAAAAAGAATTGGAATATAACTTCTTTTCATTAAAAGCAGAGGTCTACAAATTATTTCAAACTCTGGGCATGCAAAATATTGTTTTTAAAAAAGTGAGCTCATCAATGCCTTTTAGTGAAAATGCCCTAGAAATATTTACTGGTAAAGTCAAAGTTGCAGTAATTGGTGAAATTGACCTTTCAGTTACAGAGAAGCTAA
>CEVE01002117.1_pt1 | contig 19479 bp, 16 predicted proteins | sample 356431 | NCBI WGS metagenome assembly CEVE01 (sample SAMEA2622764, study PRJEB7988) | marine metagenome | isolation source: saline water (ENVO:00002010), including
GGAGTTGCTAGTAAAGCTTTAAATTTAGCTATTAATAAAGTTAATTTTTGTTCTTTTAGAGCAATTATAAAAAAAAGTAACAGAAGATCATATAAATTTTTTTTAAAAAATGGTTTCTCTTTATCACATGAAGATAAAAATATGTGGGTATTAGTAAATATAAAAAAATGAAAAGACTTACTATCTTTATATTATTGCCATCCTTTGCTAGTGGGGGGGCCGAAAGAGTTACCATTAGTTTAATAGAAAATTTGGATAAAAGTAATTTTAATTATTTTTTAGTAATGCAGAATACATATGGCCCACTGAAATGTAATATAGCAAAGAAGAAAATAATAAATTTAAATTCTTTAAAATTTAGATATGCTTTAATTAATTTAGTTAAAGTTATATATAAAAAAAAACCAAAAGTGATATTCTCTACTTTTCCACATATGACAATATTTCTCTTAATTATTAAGAAAATATTTTTTCCTAAAATGACAATAATTTCTAGAGAGCCTAATATGCCCTCAATTTCATTATTACATACTTCTAATTCTTATATAATTCGTAAGTTATATAATATTTTTATGCCTTCCATAGATGGAGTAATAGCTAGTTCAACTGCAATGAAAAATGAATTATTACTTAAAGGTATAATTGCTAAAAAAATAGCTATTATATCTAATCCTATAAATACAAAAAAAATAAGAAATGTAGAAAAGGTTCATAGATTTGGAGGTAAGGGTTTGAGATTAGTATTTGTAGGTAGATTAGTTTACCAAAAAGGTTTAGATCGTTTAATACCTATACTTAAAAATATAAAAAATATTCATATAACAATTATTGGAGAAGGTTTAGAAAGGTCTAATTTAGAAAAGATAATAAAAAAGCATAAAATAAATGATAAAATAAGTTTTTTAGGACATTTAGATAGTCCTTATGCTTATGTGGCAGGCGCAGATTATTTTGTTTTGCCATCTAGGTGGGAGGGCTTACCAAATGTAGTATTAGAGTCTTTGGCATTAGGAACTCCAGTCATTACAACCAAAGAAATATACGGATTAGAAGATTTAAAATATAATATTTTAAAAAACGATTTATTATTATGTAAAAATATAAAGGCTATGGCTAATTTAATAATAAAGTTATGTGAAAGAAAAGACTATAAGAATCCTATATTAAGAAAGTCACTAATAAAAAATTATAATTCGCAATCGCAATATAGTAAAAAGGTTTCTAATTTTATTGAAAAGATATTTTATGAGAACAAAACAAATTAGAGTTTTACATTTAATTTCTAGTTTGCAACAAGGTGGTGCTGAAAGACAATTAATAGAACTCGTTAAACAAAATAAAAATCATATAATATGTCAATTAATTTCAGGAAATGCATTTGAAAATGAAATTAATAATAATAAAATTCAAATATTTGACTTAAAAACCAAAAGTTTATTTTCTTTTATAATTAATATATACAAATTAAATCGAATTATAAAAAATAATAAGCCAGATATTATTAATGCATGGATGTATCATTCTAGTTTAATATTAGCGTTGATTAAGTTGATAAGGATTAAAAACAATATTCCATTAATTTGGGGATTACGTTGTTCTAATATGGATACTTCACATTATTCTATGTTATTAAAAATAGTTATTAAGTGTTGTAAATTTTATTCTTATATACCTGAGCTAATCGTAAACAATTCTGAAGCAGGTTTAAATTTTCATAAAAATTTAGGTTTCAAAAATAAGCATATCGTTATTCATAACGGAATAGATACTAGTAGGTTTCTTTTTAATGAAAAAATTAGAAATAACTTTAGAATTAATTATAAAATTTCTAAAACTGCAAAAGTATTATTGTGTGTAGGAAGAAATGATCCCATGAAAGATCACGATACTCTCATTAAAACATTTAAGAAGTTAAAAAGGAAATTTCCTTCAGTTATTTTATTGTTGGCTGGCTTAGGCACAGAAAATATAAAAAATGTGAATAACATGATAACATTAGGTTCACGAAGAGATATTGAGCATATTTATTCTGCTAGTGATATTATTATATCATCATCTGCTTTTGGAGAAGGTTTTTCAAATGCTTTGGCAGAAGGAATGTCTAGTAAATTAATTCCTGTAGCAACTAAAGTTGGAGATGCACAACATATACTTGGAAATATAGGAAGACTTATAAAGCCTAAAAGTATCAAAGAACTTTATAGAGCTATTAAAGATATACTTGAACTAGACAATGATAGTTTTGAAAACCAAAAAAAACTAGCGAGAAAAAGAATATTAAATAATTTTTCACAAAATAAGATGATAACATCATACAATAAATTATATTCTGAGATTGTAGATAAATAGATTATGTGTGGTTTTGCAGGCGTTATAGATTTAAATCATCTTGATATTAATGATGATTTAAACAAAAGAATGTTAGCTTCATTAGAAAGCTTAAATAATAGAGGTCCTGACCAAAAGGGGACATATAAAGATGATTATTCTTATTTAGTTCATGCTAGGTTAAGTATTATTGATACCTCTGATAGTGGTAAACAACCTATGACTAAGTATGGCAAAACTATTGTTTATAATGGAGAAATATATAACTTTAAAGAATTAAAAAATGAATTACAAAAAGCTGGATATGAATTTTTTTCTAATTCTGATACTGAAGTATTATTGGCTGCATGGGATAATTGGGGGGAGCAATGCTTAAATCATATAAACGGAATGTTCGCTTTTGCTATATGGGACAAACAAAATAAAAATCTAGTTCTAATACGTGATCCTTACGGTAAAAAACCATTATTATATTTAATTAAAAACAGAAATATTTTTTTTGCTTCTGATTTAAATAGTTTAGAAAAAATTGTTGATTGTGGGGAAATAAACCCTTTAGCTGTTGAAAGTTTATTTAAGCTAAGATTCATACATGATCCCTTAACTATATATAAAAACGTTTTCAAACTATCTGCTGGCAATATACTTAAATTTACAAAAAAAGAGGTATCTATAAAAAAATGGTATAATTTGTATAATTCTTCTTTTGATGGTCTAAATAAAATAAGATTTAAAAATAATATTACAGAACTTTTTGATCAAGCCGTTAAGCGACGCCTAGTCTCCGATGTTGATGTTGGAGTTTTTCTATCTGGAGGCCTGGATTCTAGTCTAATTGTTTCTTCATTGGCAGAACAAGGTTATTCATTACCTTGTTTTACAATGGGTTTTGAAAACTCTTCTGATTATTATGAAGAACGTCCTCAGGCTAGTCGCTTAGCAAAATATTTTGGAATGAAAAGCTATACCTTCGAAATTAATGAAAAGATGACAATTAAAAAACTCCCAGAAATATTTAACGCTAGTGATGAACCATTTGCAGATACAAGTGCAATACCATTTTACATGTTAGCAAATCAGGTTAGTTCTAAATTAAAAGTAGTTTTATCAGGAGATGGTGGTGATGAAGTATTTGCTGGCTATAGAAAGCACTTGGGTGAAAAATGGTCAAAATTACCTTACTTTATTCCTAAATATTTAAGAGATCTAATAATTAGTTCACTAATAGAAAATAAAAATACTAGTTATGGAGAAATTTCTAGAAGAATTAGAAGACTTTTAATGAATAGTTCCAAAAATCCCTCTGAAAGGCAAGCAGGTTGGATAGAGCAAATAAATGAGAATACAATTAAAAAATTACTTGGCAATAATATAGAATTTACTAAAGATTTACTAGAAGAGTATAGAAAACCATTCCGTGATCCTATTAATGCTATGTTGGCAGGAGATTTAGGTTTTTCTCTTACGGGAGATATGCTTGTAAAAGTAGATAGAATGAGTATGGCAAATAGTTTAGAAGTAAGATCTCCCTTATTAGATAGAGACTTGGTGGAGTATGTATTCTCTTTACCAGGAAAACTTAAAATTGGAAATTTCAAGGGTAAAATTTTATTAAAAGATACCTTTAAAAATAGGTTACCTAAATGGTCAATGAATTTAAGAAAAAAAGGCTTTGAAGTTCCAATAGCAGATTGGTTGCGTAATGATTTAAAAAAATTAGTTGAAGATAGTAGCTCCAAAAGTAATTTAGATAAATTAGGAATTATTGATACAAATATTATTGAAGAATGGAAGCAAGGATTATACTCAAATAAAAGAGACACATCTTGGCAATTATGGACCTTAGTTTCCTATAAACAATGGATGGAATCTAGAGGAAAATTATAATTTGATAGATATATTATATAATGTAGCTTTTTTTCCGCTACCAATAATATGGTTCATGCTCTTTATAATAATATTCAACTTAAAAGATAAAATTTATTTTTATTTTAAGGCTATATTTATATTATTATTTATAATCTCTTTGCCGATTACTATAGATATATTTAGTTTTCCGCTGAGTAAAGGCTCAAGTAAATTTACAGATGATCAAAAATTTTCCGCTATAATAGTATTAACGGGAGGTATATATAAAGATATTAATGGGAATTGGCATCCTTCAAGTAATTCTATGAAACGAACCGCATTGGGTAATAATTTATCAAAGAAATTAAATATACCTTTAATAATTTCAGGTGGAAATAGCATAAAAGAAAATCCAGCAGAATCTCTTATAGTTTCTAATTTTATAGATAATAAAAATATTATTTTGGAGCAAATAAGTAAAAATACATATGAATCTGCATTTAACTTAGAAAAAATTATGCTCAAGAATAATTTGAGTAAAAAAGATAATTTTATACTTATAACTTCTAAAATTCATAATTTAAGAAGCGCTTTAACTTTTAAATCTCAAAATTATAAAATAAAAGTATATGATTATTCAACATTTGATAACTTAAATTTTTATAAATTTATTCCAAACTCTAAATCACTTATTTTATTTAATAATGCGTTATATGAATATTATGGACTTATTAAGTATCTTCTATTAGGCCATATTTTAATTTGATATTATGATTTAAATGAATAGAAAAATAATATTTTTAGTAACTGAAGATTGGTATTTTTTATCACACAGATTACCTCTTGCATTAGCATGTAAGAAAAATGGCTATGATGTTTCTGTAGCTTGTAAAGATACTGGAAAACTAAATATAATAAAAGAATACGGTTTTAAATGTTTTAATTTAAAGCTTCATAGGGGCTATTTTTCTATCTTTATGGTTTTGAAAAATATAATAGAAATTAATAAGGTAATTGGAAAATCAAAAGCAAATATTATACATGCGGTATCGATGCAATCCATTATTCTTGGTCTTTTAGCTACAATTTTTAATTATAAGATTGGTTTTGTAGCCGCTATAACAGGTTTAGGTACTTTATTTATAACTAAAAATATAAAAAATAAATTAATTCTATTCTGTATAAATATTTTCTTAATCATATGTTTTAAAAAAAAGAATGTTAAAGTAATAGTGCAGAATAAAGACGATCAATACTTCGTTAGTAAAACTTTATTCTGCTCGTTAAATAAAATTTATTTAATTAGAGGTTCAGGAATAGATATCAATTATCATAAGTTACAGGAAGAACCAAACTCTCCACCAATTATAATAAGTTATGTTGGCCGTATTATTCAGGATAAAGGTATAGAAAACTTAGTAGAAGCATTTAAGTTGGTATATAAAATTAATAAAAATATTAAATTATTATTAGTAGGTAGTGTGGATAAAAATAATATAAGGCCAATAAGTGATCAGTTTATTAGAGATAATAATAAAAATAATATAGAGTTTATTGGTGAAGTAAAAGATATTAGAGAGATATGGAAGATATCACATGTCGCAATACTACCAAGTAAAAGAGAGGGCTTACCAAAAAGTTTATTAGAAGCAGCAGCTGCTGGAAGAGCAATTATATCTTCTGATGTACCAGGCAGTAGAGAAATAGCTGTAAATTCAATAAATGCAGAAGTATTTTTACCAGAAGATATCAATGCTATGGTAAAAGCAATATTGTATTTATCTAAAAACCATCAAGTAAGAAAAAGTTATGGCAAAAATAGTAGGAAATTAGTAGAAAGTGATATGTCAGAAGATAAAGTAATAAAAAACACTTTATATGTATATCAGGATTTTTAAGATAAACATTTTTTCATAAAATATAGGATTATAAAAAATTATGAATTATTTAAATAAAGAAATTGTTGTAATAGGTTTAGGTTATGTTGGTTTGCCATTAGCTGTAAAACTTGCAGCTCATTTTAAAGTAATTGGCTATGATATTTCAATTGATAGAATAAAAGAACTAAAAGACTGCAATGATTCTACAAAAGAAATTAAAAAAAATATATTAAGGAAAGCAAAAAATCTAATATTTACATGCGATAAATCTATGATATCTAATAAATGTATATACATTATTACGGTTCCAACTCCTGTTAAAAAAAATAAATTACCTGACTTATCTTTATTAAAAAACGCATGTAAGTTAGTTGGTAAAAATATTCATAAGGGTGCAATAATAATATTTGAAAGTACAGTGTATCCAGGGGTAACAAAAAATATTTGTGCACCTATTATTGCAAAAGAATCTAATTTTAAATTAAATGAGGGTTTTTATTTAGGCTATAGTCCTGAAAGAATTAATCCAGGAGATAATCAACATTCATTAGATAAAATTATAAAAGTTATTTCTGGAAGTAATAACAAAATTACGAAAATTATTGGTAAGATTTATGAAACTATAATTACTGCAGGAGTGTTCTATGCCAAAAATATAGAAGTTGCTGAAACGGCTAAAGCTATAGAAAATGCACAACGCGATATAAATATAGCTTTTGTTAATGAAGTTTCCCTTTTGTGTCAAAAATTAAATATTTCTGTATATGATGTTCTAAATGCAGCAAAAACAAAATGGAATTTCTTACCTTTTCAACCAGGTTTAGTTGGAGGGCATTGTATAGGAGTGGATCCATATTATTTAGCACATATTGCAAAAAAGCTAAATTCAAGCACTGATGTAATTTTATCAGGTAGAAGATTAAATGACAGTATGACAGCTATAGTATTTAAAGAAATTGAGAAACAAATTAGAAAAGACTCTAGAATATTACAAATAGGCATATCATTTAAAGAAAATGTGCCAGATATTAGAAACTCTAAGTCAGCTGAATTAGCTCAGCTATTTATTGAAAAAAAATATAAAATTGAAATACATGACCCTGTTGTTAATCCAAAGGAAGTACAAAGCGATTTTGGGCTAACATTATCTAAATTATCAGGGAAATATGATTATATAATAATAGCAGTTGCACATAATTTTATAAATAGAAATAATATAAATATTTTAAAATATACCAAAAAATCATCCACTATATTTGATATTACAGGTAAATTTAAAAATAAATTATCTAAAAATAATATTAAGTATTGGTCATTATGACTGTAGGAAAATTATGATTAAAAATAAAAATATTATTCAAAATCATTTTGATAAATTAGCTTCTTCTAGAGATATCTGGATTAAAAAATCTAAAGGTTTTTATTCTGAGGATATACGTTGTATGAAAGAATTAATACCTTCTGAATCTAAGGTTTTAGAAATTGGTTGCGGTAACGGTCATCTCTTGAGCTCATTAAAACCCTCCTATGGTCTAGGTATTGATATAAGTAAAGAGATGATAATTAAAGCAAAAGAGAAAAATAAGAATTTAATATTTATTGAAGCAGATATTGAAGATGAAAATAGTATTAAAGAGATAAATGAAGTTTTTGATTTTATTATTTTATCGGATACAATTGGCTATTTGAGCGATATTGAAGGTACTTTAAAACGAATACATAAATTTTGTAACTCAGATACTAGGATTATTATTGCTTACTATTCTCCTATTTGGGAGCCCGTTTTGAATCTTGCAGCGTGGCTCAAACTTAAAATGCCTGAATTAACTAAGACCCTTTTAAATGAATCAGATATTTCTTCTTTAATGAGCTCAGCTGGTTTTGAAACTGTTAAAAAACAAAAAAAAATTATTTTTCCTTTTTCTTTTTTGGGGATAGGTAGACTAATTAATAGATTTATATCATGTATTCCTCTAGTTTCTTATTTATGTGTAAGAAATTATGTTATATCTCGTTCTTTGCATGCTGTTTCATTAAATTTACCTCGTTCTGCGAGTGTAATAATTCCATGTAGAAATGAAAAAGGAAATATAAGGAATGCATTAGAAAGATTACCTGTTTTTACCGAAAATATTGAGATTATTTTTGTTGAAGGGCACTCCCATGACGGTACTTGGGAAGAAGTTAATAAAGTAATTTTGGATCCAACCTTTATAGATAAAGGTTTTAAAATGATTGCAATTCAACAAAAAGGAAAAGGAAAAGCTGATGCAGTTTTTCAAGCTTTTGAAAAAGCAAAGAATGATGTTTTAATAATACTGGATGGTGATTTAACTGTGCCACCAGAGGATATTCCCAAATTTTGGAATAAAATTAGTAATGGCGATGCTGAATATGTAAATGGTTCTAGGTTAATTTATCCTATGGAAAATGAGGCCATGCGATTTTTAAATTATGTTGCTAATAAAATGTTTTCTATATTATTTACATGGCTTTTAGGTCAGAGATATACTGATACTTTATGTGGAACTAAAGTAATTAGAAAAAGTCATTATGAAAAGGCAAGGAATAGAAATAAAGATTTAGGTGATTTTGATCCATTTGGTGATTTTTTTATAATTTTTGGTGCTGCAAGATTAAACTTAAAAATGTTAGAGGTTCCTATCAGGTATAGAGCTAGAGAATATGGAGAAACTCAGATTTCTAGATTTAGTCATGGTTTTCTTTTAATTAAAATGGTGATTTTTGCATTTTTTAAATTAAAGGCAACTTAAATATGAAGCTTTGTGGGTTAATATTCTTATTAGCTTTTACAGTAAGGTTTATAAATTTATTATTTTTAGATCTGAATATAGATACTTATCTTATTGAAGATCAAAAATTTTATTGGGATTGGTCTTTAAAAGGCGCTTACTTACCTTGGAATGAATTATCATCTTTATTATTGACCGAAAGGATGCCTGGTGCATTTTTATTTTATGGTTTTCTACAATGGTTAACTGCTAATAACCTATTTTTTGTTTTAATATTACAAGCATTATTAGATTCATTTACTTGCGTAATAATATTTCTATGTGCAGGATTAATGAATAAAAAATATGAATTATTTACTGGAATGTTTGCTATTTTTTCTCCTTTAATGATTATTATTAGTTCACAAATTCTTTCCGATACATTATTCCTTTTTCTTTTTACTTTTAGTTTATTTTTCTTATTAAAGTATTGGCGTTCTTCAAATTCAAAAAAGTATATATATTTAGCAGGATTATTTTTAGGTTTGTCAACTTTTACAAGAGCTGCAACTTTCCCTTTAATATTTATATCTTTACCTATAATTTTTTTGATTGTTAAAAAAAGTGGTAATAATTATATAAAATGTTTTTCTACTTTAAGCATATTTTTACTCATGGCTTTAGCGCCAATTTCTAATAGAGTTTTTGAGAATATTATTGAATATGATACATATTCTTTGACCTCGCAAGGTGGATCCCATATAGCCTATTGGATGGTGCCTGGCGTTTTAGCAGTTAGTAAAGACATGGACAGAAAATCTGCTGTCAATTTAGTTAATATGGAAATCGATAAACTGGGAGGAGAAACAGGAAAACCCTTTAAAGATAGTAAAAAAAGAATTAATGCATCAATTAATATATTAAAACAAGAAAACATATATAATATCACTTATTCCTGGTTTAGGTCTTCTATTATAAACGTAATTAGTTCTCCAATTTTAATTGATTATAGAGTAAGGAGTTTATCTCATCCTTCTTTTGTAAAGGAAGGCAATATTACTAAATGGATAGAAACACTATTTTCCAATAAAAAGTATTTTCCCTATTTAATAGTTTTATTATTATCTTTCACTGGTTCATTATTTTGTATTTACTCTATATTGATGGGTTTTTATATTTTTACTAAGTCAAATTTATTTATATCTTTTTTATCTATATCAATAATTATGTATTTTTCCTTAATTACTGGCCCCACTGTTTCTCCAAAATATTGTATGCCATATTTACCAATTCTTCTTTATTTACAAGGAATGAGTATTAGTAGATTTATTCTTTTTATTAAAAATAGATATTATAGTTAAACAAACTAATATTTCTATGAAGGGCATGCAAGTTAACATATATCTTGTTTCAAAATTAGAATTTAAACTAAAAAATATAGTTCTTGATACAAGATAAGACATCGTTATAAGGCTGAAGGCAAAAACGGGGTCCTGTATTTTTCTTTTACGCATATTTAATAGGCTATATATTAGTAAAAGCATTAATATAAATCTATATAATGCATTGAATCCTTTTGAAATAGCATGATAGGGATAAGCAAATGCTTTTTCTAAAAGAATATTAATGTTTCCTTTAGCTGCGGCTAATCTCTCATTTTTACTTAGTCCTCTGTCCGGCATTTCATTTGGCCAACCAAAACTAGAAAAAGGATTTGTCCACATTCTTACAAGTCTTATAGATGGGTAAGTTAACCAATATTGTATAGGATTATTTTTAATTTTCTGATCTGCTATTTCTTTAAATTTATTATCTATTTCTATAGGAAAATCTTGTTTATCTATTGATTTTAATGTTTCAACTAGTTTTTCAATTTTTACTTTTTCTTCATTATCTGCGTAAGCTCGCTGTGGTATACTTATCCCAATATAATTTTTTCTATTTATTCCCCATAATGCTCCAGGCCTTTCATATTCATGAGTGATCCAAGTTTTTGTCCATTTTAAATAACCAGTAGGAGATCTACTTCCATCAGGCATAATCATATCAGTAGGAATTAATTTTGGTAAATCCACTATAATATTTCTTACAGTCCACGTCCCCCATGTTGATGCTAATATAATAGCTATTAAAAGACCTTTTTTAATACCTAATTTGAATCCATGAATATATATAGTTGTTACAGCTACTGGAATAGTAAGAAAAACATTATCAAGTCTTATCCAAGTAGCAAATATTAGAGCTAAACCAATAGGAATGATTCTAATTCTTTTTATAGATAGTGATATTATTATTTCGGCTATAAGATAAATAGTTGCTGCTAATGATAAAGTTTCTGTTTGAAGATATCTTGGCCATGCTATAAGTAAAGGAGAGAATGCTATAATTAGTCCGATAATTATCATAGTATTTTTATTTTTTGTTAACATATAAATAGACTTTAGTAACCATAAGCAAGATATGCTATATATTATGCTTTGCATTATCCTTATAGCGTTGTCAGAATTATTAAAAATTAACCATCCAATTGATATAAATAAGGGATAACCTGGTCCATGGTTGCCCCCAAAATGAGGAATGCATTTTTCAGAAAGTGGATCTGAAAGAGAAACTCCACATCCATTAAGTATGTTTTTAGCCACAGTGGTATAAATTTCATAATCGCCACCATATTCTGGAAAGAAAAGTATAAATAATATGCGAGGTAATATTATAATGAAAAAAAATATAATATATGTAGTATGCATTAAAATAAGTCTTTATAGTTAAATAATAATATTATTGCATTTTTAATAAATGGAAGTAAGTAATAAATTTTTAAGGGTATTTAAAATTGAATTTACAAAAAACTCTAAGAAATTCTTTTAGTATAGTAAACCCTAACCAGGTAAGCTATATGATTTTTTATATAAGTAATAGGTGTAATTTTAGATGTAATTTTTGTTTTTACAGTGCTGAAATAGAAAAAGGCTTAAAACCTAATGAGATGACATTGGAAGAAATAAAGAAATTTGCCCCAACTATTGGACCTTTGGTTCAACTCTCAATGACGGGGGGAGAACCTTTTATAAGAAAAGAATTTCCAGAAATAGCGGGGACTTTATTAGATGCAACAGATGCTAGATGGGTAACAATTCCTACAAACGCTTCACTTACAAATAAAATGCTTTCATTTTTAGAAGAGATACTTCCTAGATTTCCCGATACTTATTTTAGATTAACCTTTTCTATTGAGGGTATAGGCGAAGTCCATGATAATTTAAGGTCAATGCCGGGCTCATTTAATAAAATTAAAAAAAGTTATGAAGTTATAAGCCCTTTAAGAGCTAAATACCCTAATTTAGTTTTAGATTGTAACTCAGTATTTACTGCATCTTCAGAAACATATTTATTAGATACAGTAAAATCTTTAGATAAGAGTTTTAAATTTGATAATATGTCAGTGACATATGCAAGAGGAAATATAAAAGATGAAAAACTTAAAAATGTGTCTAAAGAAAGATATAAATTAATTAATGACTTTTTAGAGTCCAGGGAAAAACAGAAAGAAAAACGACTTCTTTATCCACTTTGGAGGGGTGTTAATAGTGTTACTAGAGATAACTTGATGAGAACGGTTTTCGATGATGAATTTGTTAGTTCTTGTGTAGCTGGAAGAAAACTATTAGTAGTTAGTGAAACTGGCGAGGTGCAACCTTGCGAAATTTTAGGAAAAAGCATAGGTAATTTAAGAAATCATGATTGGGATTTAAATAAGTTATTAAAGCATAATTCAGTTAAAAATATGCAAAAATGGATTAAAGATACAAAATGTAAATGCTCCTTTGAATGCGCATTGGCTGCAAATGTGGTATGGAAACCAAAAAATTATCCAAAAGTTGCTAAAGCTGCAATTAATAATATAGGTAAAACTTTTTTAGATCATAGCAATTAGTTCCTAATGAAGACCACTTTAATAATACCAGCTTGGAATGCTGAAAATACTATAAAAGAATGTATATTAAGTGCTATAAATGCGTTGCATAGTCCTGATGAGATTTTAATTATAGATGATTGTTCTACTGATAAAACAGCTGATATAGTTTTAGGTTTAGGTAAAAAATTTAATAAAATTAAACTTTTAAAAATGAAGGTTAATAGCGGGCCTTCCGCAGCTAGAGACTATGGTGTTCAGAGTGCAATAGGAGAAGTAATATTTTTTACGGATAGTGATACTATTTTTTTGTTTGATACATTTAAAAATTGTTTATCAACTATCTCTAATTATAAAGCAGATGCAGTATCTGGAATATATCACCCAGAACCTATAAATTCAGGCATAACGCAACATTATAAAGCTTTATTTTTTTATTTTCATTTTTTTAAACATAAAAATCCTTTTCCTTATCAAACATTTAATGGACAAATAGGAGCTATTAAAAAGTCAGTATATAAAGATGTAGGAGGATATAATACAGATATATTATGGGGAATGGATTATGAAAATGAAGAATTTGGAAGAAGAATAATTAAAAGTTATTTATTAGTTTTAGATCCCAATTTTCAAGTAAAACATAATTTTCCAAATTTCAGCAAGCTCACGAGAACTTACTTTTTAAGAGTGTCTACATGGATGTTAATCTTTATGAAAGATTTAAAGTTTGAGAGTAAAGGGCCAGCAGCAATGGACTCAGGTCTTGCTGCACTGAGTGTTCCTTTATCTTTAATATGTTTGTTCTTATATTATTTCTTTATGAAAATATTTTTAGTATTTTTTATCATATTTATAATTATTTGGCTTTATGGATATTTTAAATTTTTTAAATTTATTTTAGATACTAAGCCTAAATTTTTTTTACTTTCTATTTTATTAAATATTTGGTTTAGTTCCGTTATTTCTTGTGGAGCAATTTGGGGTATTTCAAAGTGGGTATTTGGGAAAAGGGCAGTTATTAAAGAAATATAATTTAAGAGAGTACTATTTATTTTTTTTTAATTATCATTATAATTCGATTTTTATTCATAATATTAGTAAAAATAAAAATAGGAGAAATAATTAGTTTTAGAAAAATAAATAAGGAAAAACTGTTTTTTAATTCTTTATAAAGGTTGATGAAAGAAATTATATTAGTAAAAGGATCATGCATTTTATGAATCTCTAAATCAATTGATTTGCATTTATTAAATGCTTGTTTAATATTACTAATGTTAAAAATCATTTTATGCCTCGGAGCATGATATCCTGACCAACAGTTTTTAAAGAAAATTCTTGCTTTAGAGTCAGAGTTAGGAGTTATAATTATAAAAATACTATCTTTCTTTACTGAATTTATTATATCAAATATATGTTTTAAATCTTCTACGTGCTCTATAAAATTATTTATAATTATTATTTTAGCATTTATTTTTTTAATAGCTTCTAGATTCTTATAACTAGATTGAATAAATTTAACATCATCAATATTTTCTGTTGCATTTATATCAATACCGTAACAATTAATATTTGTATTTTTTTTTAATTCTCTTAGCAAATATCCTTTTCCACAGGCGATATCTAAGACAGTTATTTTTTTACCAGATTTACCGTTAGAGGTATGTTTGAAAATAACTTTTTTTTCGTAGTATGCATTAATTTTCTTTAAACAATCATATATGATGCCTCCTTTCACAGGAGTATATTGGCTTTTTTCATATAATATTTCTTCATCTTTTTCTTCAATATATCTTTCTCTGAAAATTAGTTTACATGAAGAGCAGTTTAAATATTTTTCACTTGAATTAATATTATATTCATAATCTTTAATGAATAAAGTTTGGCTATATTGATTACTATTACAGATCGGGCAGGCCATAACCTATATGCTTACTTTTTTTAATTATTCTTAAGAATGTTTTTTCTGAAGATTTATTTTTGATATGAGTTATTTTGGGAATAGGTAGTTTAACTTTATATTCTCTGTTAAGGCTATTATTTTTAATAATTTCAGGGTTATTAATATAATTTATTCCTTTAAAATCTTCAAAGCCAAGTTTCCACACTTTAAATCTTCTTTCTCTCATTGGCATATCTTCTTCCCATACATCAACAAACCATTTTTGCATTATTTTATCAAAAAAAGGTTGTAAAAATTTTAGAAAACTCGGAACTTGTAGGTGAGTATGTCTAGTAACTTTACATTCCTTTTGTGAATTTTCTTCAAACACAAAAGTTTGTTTACAATAAATGAAATTAAAGAATGCATAATGAAAAACATCCATTTGATTTTCATTAGTCATTACGCATAAATCAGTAGTTTTTAAATAAAATGGTATAAATGATAATTTAGCCCATCTTTCAGAAAAACACACTTTTTGATCTTCATACAGTATATTTACTTTCTTATAATGTTCAAAATGTGTACCAACAATATGTTCATGGTCCCAATAATTCCAAATAAGCAATTCTTTTGGAAATTTACTATTAGCAGAAGAAACTGATTTTAAGAATGTTTTTGTCATTTAATTTATATACACAAATATTTCTTGGCCCTCAACTTCAATATCATATTTTCTAAGTACTAAATTACTATGTGTTGTGCATTCTCCAGATTTAATACAAAATTGTAAATTATGCCATAAACATGTAAAGACTGGCTTATTATTTACAATTTTTATATCATGATAGCCTATAGGGCCTCCAAAATGTGGACAAATATTTGATATTGCTTCTATTTTACCACCATTTTTATAGACTAAGATATCATGATCATTGATCCATCTAGAAAATTGACTGTTCTTTTTTAAATCATCTAAAGATCCAATTTTTGTTTTTAACATCTTAAACTCTTCTATTATAATATTTAATAAGTATTTTTATTTAATATAAAACTAATTTCACCTGATATAAATTAATATTTATTTTAATTTAGATAATCTTTCTGTATTTTTATAAAGCATATATATAGCCCATATTGGTTTTCTATTATCTATACCTTTAAAATGGTTTGATAGTAATTTATCTAATTGAGGTTTATTAAAGTAGCTGCTTATAGGGTTAGAAGAAGAAAGTAATGTATCTGTTATTTTTTCTTTTAAGGGCCCTCTGATCATCCTGGCCAGAGGTATTGCAAAACCGTGTTTTTTTCTAACGCTTATATTTTTGGGTAATTTATTAGCAGATAGCTCTCTTAATATAACTTTTGTATTACTATTTCTCAATTTATATTTATTAGGAAGACTTTGAGAAAATGACAAAATCGATTTTGATAAAAAAGGAGACCTAACTTCCAAACCATTATACATAGATGCCCTATCAACTTTTGTAAGAATATCATTTGGAAGATAAAAATCTATAAATAACTTACTAAGTACATCTGTTAATTTTAGGTTATTACTTTCATTTGTATTTAGAAGTCCAGCCCAATAAGTATCCATATTATATGATTTTATAAAATCTTTATTTAATAAGGATTGAATATTTTGATTTGATAAAGGAGACATCCATCTAAATACTTGCTGGTAATCAGGATGTCCAAAACCTCTAGATACATGTTTTAATAAAAAATGGTAACTCATATAATTATCTTTTGACGGTATTCTTTCTAGCATAGTAGAAATTTTAACTCCTATTATTTGAGGTATAAAGTTTAAAAGACTTAAATAATTAATTGCTTTGAAAGGTGCATATCCGCAAAATAATTCATCTGCACCATCTCCTGAAAGTGCAACTTTGACGTGTTGTTTTGCAAATTTTGATAATAAATATGTAGGGAGAATAGATGGGTCACTTAATGGTTCATCTAATTTTTTTTCTATTACTTCCAGAGAATTTATGATTGCCTGATTATCAAATTCAGCCACTTTATTATCTATACCTAAGTAGTCAGAGACTATATTAGCGTGTCCCGATTCATCGTATGAATCATTACTCATTTTTATAGTAAAACTTTTAACATTATTTTTATTTTTTTTTGCATAATATGCAATTAAACTAGAATCTATCCCCCCAGATAAAAATATACCTAATGGAACATCTGCTACCAATCTTTCTTTCACTGATTTTTCTAAAAGACTATCAAGCTGATTAACAGCATGAGTTCCCTTTATATTTGTTTTATTATTTAAATTCATTTTAAAATAAAAAAATTTACTTAATTCACCTTTTTCTATCTTAATAAACTGTCCTGGAAGTACTTTTTTAATATTCGATAAAATAGTACTTTCATTTGGTACATAATCTAGATGTAGATAAGATAAAAGAGAACTTTCATCAATTTTAAGTTTCTTATTTATTGAGCAATTAACTAAACTAGATAGTTCTGAGGCAAAATAAGTTTTATTATTTTGCGAAGAGTAATACAATGGCTTCTCTCCCATCGGATCTCTTGCTAACCATAACGTATCACTTTTTGACTCAAAATATACAAAGCTAAACATACCATCAATAGTTTTGAGGGTTTTTTCAACTCCATAAAGTTTTAATAATTGAAATAGGACTTCTGTATCAGATTTATCTTTTAAAAAAACCCCATTATCAGTTAGTAATTTTGCATGTTTTTTGTAACCATAAATTTCTCCATTGAACACTAAATAAGAGCCAAAATCTTTATCCATACGAGGCTGCTTTCCTCCTTTAAGGTCAATTATAGATAATCTATAATGGCCTAATGCTATTTTTTCATTTATAAAAATAGAATTTGAATCTGGTCCTCTATGTTCTATCGGGTGTAACATATTTTTGAGGAAATGTTCCGCATATCTTTCTGATATCGGATTAGTAAAGCCTGCAAATCCGCACATTAGTTTTCTTTATCATCATTATACTTATTAGTATTTTTTTTTATTAAGTATGGCGGACGGTTTTTTGATTCAAAGTATATTCTTGATTGTATTTCAGCAACAAGCCCAAGAAAAATACAAAGTAAGCCTGACATTGAAAAAAATACTACTAATAAAGGAAGAGGAGTAAGAATGAAAGAAATATTCATGAATACTTTCAGAAATAGAGCCATAAAGAATAATAAAAAAGCTATAAGAAACATTAGTAATCCGAACTGACCAAATAGGTGAATAGGTCTGTCTAAGGACTTATCAAAAAACCTTATTACTAATAAGTCTAATATAACTCTAGGTATTCTTGATAAACCATATTTAGTTTTACCTGCTATTCTAGGGTGATGATTAACCGGAATTTCTGTAACTTTAGCTCCCTCCCAAGAGGCATATATAGGAATAAACCTATGCATTTCTCCATATAGCTTTATATCCTCTAATATTTCTTTTCTATATGCTTTTAATGTGCAGCCATAGTCATGTAGGTGAATACCTGAAATTTTTGAAATTATCATATTAGCAATTTTAGATGGTAAAATACGAGTTAATTTTTTATCAGATCTAATTTTTCTCCATCCAGAAACCACATCATACCCTTCATTAATTTTTTCAATTAATTTTGGAATATCCTTAGGGTCATTTTGTAAGTCACCATCCATAGGTATAACAATAGTACCTTTTGATTGATCAAAACCAGCCTGCATAGCAGCTGTTTGACCATAATTTCTGCGAAGATTAATTAATTTTATCTTAGGATCAGTTGAGGAAAGCTTTACTATCTCATTTTCAGAATTATCCGTACTTCCATCGTTCACAAATAAAACTTCATAATCTATATCTGATAATGCTTTTTTTATAGACTGAGATAGTTTATTAATATTTTCTTCTTCATTAAATATCGGTATTACAACTGAAATCATATATTATCTATTACATTATTTTTTATTAGTATAAAGTGAAATTTTATAATTATAAATATATATTATTATAAAAAATAATAAAGACTGATTATATTTTATGCTATTAAAGCCTTATATAAAATAAATTACCGGTAAATCTTATGAAAAAAATTATTAAAAATATCAAAATTGATAATATAATAATGATTTTTATAGGAATATTAGCTCCTTGGTCAATTTTATTTGCAACACCTCAATTACATATTGGTTATTGGGGACAAGTAGAAGGTATGATAACTTTTAATCATTTTGTTTCTGCCTTAGTAGCACTCTTATTAATTAGAATTGGTATAATTGAAAAGGAAGTAAGACAATATTTTGTGCATCCGGTGGTATTATTGCCGTTACTAATAGGTATATATTCATTAATATCAGCTTTTTTTCAAATGTTACCTGTTCTAGCACTTTATGGTTCTCCTCAGTTAGGACAAGGAGCTTTTGGATATTTCTCTTTATCTTTATTAACAGTTTTATATTTATACTTATTAAAATTTACTAAATTTAAATATTATTTCTTATTAAATATAATAATAATTTGCTTAGTTATTACTGTTGGCAGTTTTTATCCGGTATTTACAGGAGTAGTAATATCTTTTTTTGGATTTAATGACTGGTTAGCAATTTACTATGTCGCTTTAATGATCTATCTATTGATTTTAGTGAAAAATATAAATCTTTTTATAAATAAAGAATTATTAGGCTTTATATTATTTTTATTTTTGGGACCATTATTTTGGAAAATTGATAACAATTCATCAATTGCATTATGGATAATAATTTCTTTTGCTTGGATATATTGGTTTATAATTTCTTATTTCAAAATAAATATTAAAATATTTAATAAATTTATCTTTAACCCAATATTTTTTACATTTATACCAATATTATTATCCTTAGTAATGGTTCTATCCTCATTTATTTTGTGGGATGGTAAAACAGATA
>CEVE01015961.1_pt1 | contig 19417 bp, 30 predicted proteins | sample 356431 | NCBI WGS metagenome assembly CEVE01 (sample SAMEA2622764, study PRJEB7988) | marine metagenome | isolation source: saline water (ENVO:00002010), including
GAGTGAGGTTCATGGCGTTTATACAGTTGTTGGTGATTTAAGTAGAAATTCAAAGATAGAGTGCGGTCAGCTTTATACTTATGCTTATAAAAATGCATTATTGAAAATATTTAATATTAATGAGGGTAATGTTGACCCTGATACTCAAACCATACAAAAGTTACAAAACAACAATGGTTTGAACATTAATGACAATGCAATTCCAAACTTATAAAGAAAGGATTTTATCATGAGCGATTGGGATAATATAAAACAAGGTCAGACTTTTAAGTTTGCAAAGAATGACCGCAAAGCACAAGCCTTAACTGAGGGTAAGGATAATGCTGATAAGTACCCTGACTACACCACTATCTTTCAGGGCGAGCCAACAACTAATGTCAAGATGCCAATAGACTTATTAGAACACATGAAGAATGATGATGGTTGGTGTCAGATGTCCATTAGGATAGATAGAGATACACAAGAGATAAGCCTGAATGTTAAAGGTAAGTATGTCTCTCAAAAGAAACAGAGTGAGGACAAGCCACCCTTTTAATGATGTACGCATTAGACATATTAAATAAAGCAGGCAACCTTATTACTGGGGATAGAAAAGAGACTCATGGTGAGTTTGTTTTAAATCATCTCAACATTGCGAAACTATGGTCAGCTTATCTTGATATAGACATCACGCCTAATCATGTGCTGACCATGATGAGTCTGCTAAAAATAGCCAGAACAAAATCAGGTAAGTATGACCCTGATAATAGCATTGATGCTATTGGCTATCTTGCATTAGATGGTCAACTAAGAAGTAAATTAAATGATGAGAAGACTAGGAAATGAGATTGATGGGTCGTACTCAGAGGTTTGTTATTGATGATTACAGAGCATTTGCATTAATAGGATTTGAGGCAAATGAGACTGGTGTCATTGCCAGACACTTTAGGATATTTTTGAAACCTTATGAGCAAAGGTTAGATAAAGAGATTAAATCTCATTGCATAAGTATTACTAGAAATTTAGAAGATGGTCATAGCTTTGATGATATAGCAGAGGACTTAACAAAAGAAAGCATTGTAGGTGCAGTTGTTCACTACATAAAAAGCAACTTAGTTGAAATAATTGCGAATGTTCAAACTGATAAAACAGTTAAGCTAAACACTGACCCATATAGGAAAATTAAATGATAATAGATAAAATTAAAATTTTTATAAAAAGTTTGTTTATAAGGCATGAGGTAATTGACCACCCAAAGCAAACTTTTACAGAAAATGAAAAAAGATTAAATAAAAAGTATTGGTACTTATATCCTCACTGGCGATTTGTTACTGACTTATTTTTTGATATGAAACAGTATGATTCTGTTGATGCGAAGGAATTACATCAGGCATGGAAAGCTACTGGTGTTAATGGCAAAAGACAAAAAGTTTTTATATATAATGGATTCACATGGACAAGAGTTGCAATAAAGACTTACAGTCGCAGTAGAAAATCATCAGCTTGGGAAGTATATTTTGAGTGTAAAGAAACTGGCGAGCAGATATATCAGTCAATGTCACCATATATGAGGTATTAGAATATGACACATATAAGAAAAGGTTTTTCGTTAAAACCTGACGAATTTGCAAAATTGCAAAACACAATTAATAAATGTAGAAAGTTAAGAAATGCACCTATTAAAAAAAAACAAGATGAGGCACTTGCTCTAATAGAGGATAGCAATTTAGACATTGATGTAAGAAAAAGACACTTGTTTACTGAAAAAGATATTTTATTTGAGTCTATGAAAATTTATTTAAAGCACTTAGAGGACAACGCAAGCACCATGCCTACCAAGAAATACGCTATGTACGATGACAATTAATGTAGAAAAAATATGTCTCAGGTGCAAAAAACCATTTACTGTCTATAGCAAACAACAACTACAAAAGAAATATTGCGGTGTAGGTATTTGCGGTGATTCTGTTAGATGGAAAAAACACATAGCTAAACAAAAAAATAACTTGATAAATTTTTGACTCCATGTCAAAAATTATATGGCTACTTGTCAAAACGGAGTCAAAAAAAAATTTAGAGATGTTGAAAAATTACCGAAAAGAGCGAAAAACATTAACCTTTTGTAATCTTTTGCAACTCTTTTGAAACTCTATTATAAACTTAAACTATTGTTTTATTTATAATTTTTGGCGTTTTGTAGTCATTAGTGATATGCAAACGACTCAACAAAATACAGTAAAAACCTACCATTTTAGCCATTTTTTTCATGCTTTGTCAAAAAAGAGTCAAAGTCAAAATACTGTCAAAAGTTTAGTATTGCCACTATTGACTATCTGTAGCCAATACACTATATTAATAGTAGCCAATGACAATAAAGTTGTTGGCGGTAAAAAAAGGAAAAAAAAATATGAATGACATAATAAATCGAAATAGAAAATTAGTTGAATTTACTAAAGTTGATAATTTAGACGATGCTCTAAATTTACAAAAACAAATTAAAGGTCATCACGAGTACGAGGGCTATTGCAAAGATAACTACGATTTTGCAAGTAAAGAATATGGCTTTATGGTTTCTAACGATGGCGATATTTTCTATGTATATGACACTAATGAATCAACAAGAGGTCGTAAAACTTTTGGTGAAAAACTTTTACACAAAGTAAGTGCAACAAAATGTTTACACAATGGTTCTTTTTATTGGTGTGTTATTGATAAAACAGACAATAAAATTTGTTTTGCTGATGTTCCTTTAAAAAGAGACGATAATACTAGAAAAGCATCAGTAGGTTCAAACTTTATCTTAACAACAGAGAGGGTGGCGTAAGCCACCCCCAGAAAGGAAAAAAAATGAAAAAAATAAAACTTAGTGAATTAAAAGGTACTGAAGAATATGACTACATTAAGCATCTTGAAGAAAGAATTGAAGATGCTGAGTGGGTAATTAATAAATTTAAAGAAACTGGTAAACACTTTCCATCTGGATTTACAAGCGATGGCAAACCACAAACTTGTGTTGATGTAGCAAAAAAACAACTTCAGACTTTACCAAAAACACTTAAACAATACAAAGAAACTCTAGGGGTAGAATAATGCAAAAACATGATAAAGATTGGCAAACTCAATACTGTAATCTAGGTGGTGTTGTTAAGACTGCACCTGATGGTAGATGGTTTGCAGAACATAGAAACATAAAGCAAAAGCGTGTTAGGTTTTATGTAAATTCAAAAGATAAATTAGTTAAGAGGTTGGCAAGTGTTGTCAATAACCATCTAAAAGGCATTGATATTATGTATAGTGATGAGCAAAATGCAACACTTACAAAAGCATTATTGATGCTTGAGACAAAAGTTAAAGAAGAAATATTTAGTGGTAGCAATATAAGATGCAATCCTAAAACACTGCAAAGAAAGCTAAATGATATTACTAAATTACTTAAATTTTTAGAATTGTCTGAAAGTTTGACTAATAAATATGTAAGAAATTATGATTGGACTGATGCTGACAATCTAGTGACTATAATAGATAAAGGTTGCGGTAAAGAATCGCCTCACACTAGGTCAAGATACTTTTCATTATGCCAAGATGCTTTTGACGATTGTATTTTAAAAGGTTTTGTTAGCAGTAATGTCAATGTTTTGACTGAGTACAGACAGGCTAAATCTAACAAAAAGTTTACTAGGTCATTTAACAAGCGTAAGCAGGACATCAAAGAGTTGATGAGGCGTTGGGATATATCAGATATGAAAAGGTTTATTGACTCAATCAAAGACCCTGTAGAAAAGCGTATAGCAAGATTAATGGCATATACTGGTATGAGAGTAAGTGAGATTATGGCGTTGCGTAAGTCTGACTTAAAAATTAAGAGCAATGAGTCTAGTTATGTAGAAGTTGTTGGTCAGCTTGATAATCAAGGGAAATGGAAAAAAGGCACTAAGACTGATGCAGGTTTTCTTAGACAAGTTGATATTGGTCAAGGTTTAGCAACAGACCTAAAAGATTATATAGATAACTTTTTGTATAAATTTAAAGATAATGGTGAGTTAATTGGCTATGATGATGGTGAGCCTGTATATGGTGGGGATTTGTTGTTTCCTTATGTACGCAATCATTATGCTGATGGTTACTCTTATATGACGCTTGTAAAGCGATTTAAGAAACATTTTAAGGGTGAGTTTACATTACCAGACCAATTAAAGTTTCATTTCTTTAGGCACTGGCTAATTACGATGTGGGCTAGACATGACATATACAATGTCAATCAAGCGGTATCTATGGTGGGTCATGAGACTATCCAAACTACTCAAAATATCTACACTAGCATATCAAACACTAGGCATTATGAGAAAATAGATAGTAAATACGATTGGATAGACAATAAGCTATTTTAAATATCTTTCCATAAATCGTCTAAAGGGTTATCAGGCAGATTAAGGTTTTTCTTTTTTTTACCTTCTTCTGCCTCTTGCTCTTTTTTGCACTGCTGCTCAAAACATTTATGAGATGCAGAGTGATGTATGTATTCTTTCTTAATCTCAGGAAACCAAGTCTCTTTCATAATGAATCCATCTGAGCGGTATACTGGCTTGGAGCAAATGATACAATCACCCATAATATCGCTACCCTTATGTTTCTTTGTATATGGGTGGTACTTTGACCGCCTAGTCAAATTACTTTTTGCCCTTAATGTTGTTAAGAGTAGATAATCCAAAACTTCCTGAGTAGACTATTAAGACTGCCCACCAAAACTCCGTAGGTGCATTACGCAATATTTCCATGCCTTTTTCCATGTATGGTTGTGTAAAAGGCAAAAACATAGCAATGAATATTGCAGTTATTTTAATAGTTAAGATTTCGTCTTTAATTGAGTGTTGTTGTTGCCTTACTTGCTCAATAGATACATTTTGCTCCGCCTCTATTTCTTTGGCTCTAATTATCTTTTTCTTCTCTATGCTATGTTCTATGCCACCGACTATTTTATCGCTCGCAATTTTTACTAAAGGATTACTAATAAGTGGCTTTGCAATACCTAATAATGGTTTTGCAACACCTATAAGTTTTGGAAGTAACATTAATGGATTCATACTGTATCGCCCTCTAAGATTTCACACTGGAAATCTATTTTGATTAAATTTTCTGGTTGGTTTTCAAAAACATGAATCAAGTCATGTTTAAGCTCTATGCGTTTATCTATTAAAAAATCCTCGCAACTGTTTTGATTGTTAAATGTAACTACTTGATAATGTGACTCGTAGTTTGGCGAGTTGCTAAAACTTAGCATAACCGAAACTACCCAGATATTTAGTAACTCCATATTGTAGGTCTAGTAAATCCATCTTGTGCAAGACAAGTATCAAGATGTATGAATCTAGAATTACCTTTCTGGTTTATGCCTATTCCTGTAAATACCCCCATGTCCATAGCGGTTTTTAACAATATATAGGCTCTTTCTCTATCTAATCCTAAGTCTATACTTTTGCCTGTGCTATGCCCACCTGCTTTGCCAGTGGTTTCTATCTTTTTTCTCTCAATGGGGTGGCAGTTTTCTAAATCATTAGGGTCGCCATGTCTGTAGTAACTGGTTACAGGAAATCCAAAACCGCATTTTTCCCTCAAAGTTACTAATGAGTCCATAAATCTTTCATCATAACCAAGAATGTTGCTATGCTTGCAGACCATTTCTTTGATTGTGAAATATGGATAATCCCACTTATCAACAAATGATATTGGGTCTTTTATAGTAATCAAATCATCGTTCATTGTGTTTCTTTCTTTTTTACTTCTCTAACAGTGCCATCTTCCATGACATATATTAGTTCTATTCCTAATTTTTTTTGTTTAGCACTAGCAACTCTGTGAATAAGTCTCATACCACCATTGCCAGATTTATTGTTTCGATTGTATAGCCATCTTGTACCGCCATACTTGATGTCATATTTTTTGACATCACCTGTTTTAGTATCAAGTGTCATAAAATCACACAACCCAACACCCCTCAGACATGGGAACACTAAAATATTTTTTTTCTTCGCAAAGTACCCAAAGACCATTTGCTCTGCCCAGAGTCCTTTGTTTGCATTTGTAGTCAATTTGGCAAACCTTTGTCATTTAATTTTTATTAAAAGTAATTATGTAGTGATGTATGAAATCACCTATATTAAGAATGTTTACAGTACTAAGTTGTTTTTATGTTTTCTTAATTATTTCATACCTAAATAGTTAAGTACAAAAGTCTGAGCCTCATCTACAAACATTAAGATTATTAAAATACCTATACCTAATGACCATTTCCATAATAATTTTAGGCTTGACTCAGTGTGAGCCAGATGGTTTGACCTAATAACGCTTAAATCTTTTTCTATTAGTTTTTGACTTGTTTTTAGTTCGTGAACATCATGCTCAATATGGTCTAACTTTTCTAATATTTTTTTTTGGGTCATGTTTTAATTATGTAGCTCAAAGCAATGTATGGATTAATGATTGATGTACTATTGCCTGTAAATACAGGCGTATTAATAGAACCTGATGGCGTAACACTGTTACCACTAAATGAGCCAGATGCACCATGATTGTGACCGCCAGAACCACCAACAGATTGAGATGGTGATTGGTTAGCTTGACCCGATACACCAACAAGGTTATAGTCATTGTTACCCAGACCACCATTTGATTTACTTGTCATGGTCAATGCACTGTTATCTTGTACCAAGTTAGGAAAACCGTTACCACTACTTGATACAAAGTGCGAGTGGCTTGGTATCTGAGACAAAGTAAGAGTATGGTTGCTGACTGATACAGAAACAGAACCGCTTGGTGTAAATGAGTTACCACTAAATGACAATGCTGAGTTAGTACCTGATGGTGTTATGCTTGATGCTCCGCCTGTAGTTGCAAGACCATAAGTGCTACCTTTACCGATTACAAATTTATCTTTTAGGTCAGGCAAGTAAAATTGCGTAGATGTTGCAGTGCCATAAGTGTTGCCAAGTGCAGAAAATAAAGCAGAGTAAGTAACTTTATTAACTAAGCTACCATCTGCTAGTAAAAAACCACTTGGTATAGATGATTGTGTCCATAAAATAATGCCACCAGTAGGTATATTTGTAGGCATTGATGAGTTTGTAGCTGATGTTATACCTAATGCCACCATTGTAATAGTGCCACTGCCTATTGAGCCAGAGTCCCATGAAATCGTAATTGTAGTTGTAGGTGATACAAAATTAGATGATGCTATTGTGCCATATAAAGTTGTACCAGTGCCATCTATTAATTTAATTCTTCTACCTGAATGATATGCGTCAATAACATTAGCATTGATACCAATTTCAGTGCCACTAATTCTAGTTGGTGTTATTGCAGTCTCGCCATCGCCAAATTCTATCCACTCAGCGTTTAAATACCAATCCTTAGTGTCTTTAGCCATCTGTCTCATAGTGTCATTGACTTGTGATGGACTCATGCCTTCAGATGCAGTGCCAGTTGCAAAGACTGTGCCATTTAAAGATGCGTTAGTTCTGTAATTTTTTATTCCAGTCATATTTAAAATTTAATTATGTAATTTAAGGATAAGTATGGATTTGTAATGTCAACTGATGCACCGCTAAATGACGATGCAACAGACCCAGATGGTGTTACTGCATTACCACTAAATGAACCAGAGCCAGAAAATCCATGTGAGTGTGCAGAGCCACCACCAGTAAAAGATGTCAAGGCAGAATAATTGAGACTGGTTTGTGCGTTTGCAAACCTGACATTGACACCAGTTCTAGTTGAACCTCTACCATAAGTTGTGCCAAAACTTCTATTACCACCAGTTCCAGTACCCTCGTCTAATATATTACCTACTTCGTGCCTGTGTGATGGAAGTTGAGACTCAGTAAGTGTATGGTTAGCAACTGTTCCTGATACTGACACTGAACCGCTTGGTGTAAGTGAGTTACCAGTAAAACTTGATGATATTGTTCCTGTTGGAATCTGGGCAAAAGCACCACCACTTGTACCTAAATTAAATGAGCTAGACTTGCCTAAAGAAAACTTGCCTCTAAGGTCTGGTAATACAAATTGAGTAGCATTGCCAGTTCCATAAGTTGTGCCAATCACACCAAATAAGTCACCATAAGTTGTCTTTGACACTAATGACCCATCACATATTAAGAACCCTTGAGGTGCGGTTGCACCTGCATAAGATACAATAGATGCGACTGGCATTGCACTTGGCATTGATGTGTTTTGACTGCTTACAATCCCAAACTTCACGCTAACTGGTGAGCCAGACCCTAAAGTAGCACCGCCATCAAACTCTAATGTGAGGTTTGTATTTGGGCTTGAAAATGTACTTGCAGTAACACGCCCATATAATGTGTTGCCAGAGCCATCTAGTATCTTTACTCGTCTGTTTGCATGAAACTGAGTTACAACATTTGCAGGTATGCTAAGTGAGTTGTCACCAGTCCTAGTGTAAGTTACAACTCCATTACCGCTACCATATTCAATCCACTCACCCTCATTGTACCACTCTCTGACACATTGCATTAAGGCTCTGATACCATCATTAATTTGTGATGGACTCATGTTCTCTATAGCAGTACCAGATGGTAGTCTGTTTCCGTTGTCTGATGCTACTGTACTAAAACTTGAAACTGGCATATATTAATCCCCCATCAAAAGACCACGCAAATAATTACTTGCATCTCTTGTCATTTGAACAGTTTGATTTGGTCTTTGATTATATAAATCTGTAAAAGTTTGAGGTTGATTAGCAACCCTGTCAATAACTCCACCTTGTCTTGCTACATTTAATCCAAGACTATTATTGCGTATTCCTGTTAAAATTGGGTCTAAAAATCTATCAACTACACCTGCACCTTGAGCTATACCTGATATTATTCTAGGTGAACCACCTCCCATAAGTGCTAGACCCCTTGCAGGATTATAAAAACTACCTAAAGAACCTGCCATACCAGTTAGACCAGTTGGCAAAAAAGGATTTGCACTAAGACCTGCAACTTTTTCAGTTAAATTAGCACCAGTCATACTATCTAATGTTTTTAATGCGTCAGCTTTACCACGAAAAGTATTCGTGTTTGTATTCTGTTTCATTGTTTGTGATAATTTAGTAAGAATTGCGTTATAGTTTGGGTCATTAGGTTTAAATGATAGCTCTTTACTTAACATTCTTTGTAAATCGTTTGCCTCTTGATATGCGTTCATAACTGGTACATAGTCAGGTGCTTTATTGTTAATTATATCAACAATAGCACCTTTCATTAACTTGTATGGATTTGCTTGGTCGGTAGTTTGTAAATTAATACCTGTTGGCATTTCATTACTTATGTTTCTTTTTAATCTATCAAGACCTGCTAAATTGTGTTGAGTTTTGTCTGCTTGAAATGCAAGCACTTTCTTTTTTATTTTTTCAACACTTTTAAGTGCAAGGTCTGAAAAATCATCATTCTTTTTTATTATATCTAACAATCTTTGACCAACCTCTGAGGGCATAATATTATGGTCAGCAAGGTTTAAAGACTTTTTATCTTTAGCGTAAACCTCTTTCATTTTTTTGTTTGTTTCTTGTAACGCTGATATTGCGTCATTTACTAATGTTTCAGCGTCAAGTCTACCTTTTCTAGCGTCTGTAAAATCTTTTTTCTTTTGACGATTTGCCTCAGTTGCATTATCTAATTTGCCAATTCCATAACTTGTGCTTATCATGCCCCCAGTACCAGTTGTTTTATCAAAAAATCCAGTTGCAATTTTTTGAGAAGTATTTTTAACACCTTGACCTAATGCTATAGTTGCACTTATTGGGTCAGTTACAGTAGCACCTTTAGTTGCTATATTAGCCATTGCACCGCCTTTCGGTGCTAACATTGCACCGCCAGAAAATAAAATACTTATATCAGCTACAACACCAACTGGGTCATTTTTAAATGACTCTTTTACATTATTTACGCCACCATATCTTTCTTTAAAATATTTTCCTACTGCATTTGCTACTTCTTGTTTTCTTTTGCCTTCTGTATTATCACCAATGATATTTCCATTTCTGTCATAAATTTTTCCATCTGCACCTGTCATGTTTAAGACAATGCCCGTTGCTAAATCTTCTATAGAATCGGCAGTTCCAATTGGGTCTTTAAAAATTTGTATAGTATCATTAATCAATTTCTTACCGCTTGGTATTATGTTGTTTGCAGTAGTAGCAAGGTAGTCAAGTGTTGATTGCGTAACACTTTTATCAAATGCACTCTGATTTACTGCGTTATCAATGGCTTTTGCAAATTCTTCATCAGTCATCAATTATCACCTTTTTTTAAAATTTTTTTTATTTGTTCTTGATTTTGTTGTATGAATTTTTGCTCTGATTCAGATGCATTTGGTATATATTCAATTAGCTCTTTATCAGTCATAGTTTCGTAATCAGATACATCAAATATATCACTTACCATTGCATCACTAATTTTTGTTAAATCTGATTCTGAAACCAATAGATTACCCTCTGCATCTTCAAGGTCTGATACATTGTAATCCATCGCTTTCAAGTCTTGGTTATAATCGTAACCTTTTAATGTGCCAGCAGGTTTAAAATTATCATCACCTAATTTTCCAATTACAGAGTCAAAGTATTCTTTCTTTTTCATTCTATTTACAACTCTACCAACTGTTGCATCTCTCAAACGCTTTACTCTTTTTAAATTTATTTCTTCACTCAATAGTGGATTGTAAGCCGCCTCGATAAGTTTTTGACCCTCTCTTTCAGAAAACTGACCACCAAGAGTTTCTTTTAAAGATTGCATAACAACTCCACGCAATGTATCAAAATTATTTTGTGCCTCTGGAAAAGATATACCTCTTACTGTATCGCCCACTAAACCAATAGCAGTGCCAGTCATGTCAGTGCCACCCTTAATTGCGTTCTCTAAATTATTTATAACAAAATTATATGAGTCTAAATTTGCAAGTTCTTTTTGTAATTTATTGTCACCCATAAATTTAGAAAATTCTTTTACAAATAAATTATCTTCTTCTTCTTGTGCTTTTGTTTTTGTATAGCCTAGTGGCATACCTTGTTCGCCTGATAATTTAGCTTGTGAAATTTTATATTGTAATTCAGGACTTAAATTTTTTGTTTCATAAAAAAACTTTTCAAATTCAGGATTGTCTTTTGACATCATAAAATTTTTCTGAGCAGTTGTTGTTTCCATGTTTTTAAGGGTTGTTTGCACAAAACCTTTTGGGTCTAAAACTGCTAATACTTGTTGATGCTCTGGCAAACCTGCTAAAAACTCTTTAATTTTTTCTTTTTTTAACGCATCATCTGGATTCTGTTGTCTTATTAAATCTTGCTCGGTAATTGTATTGCCATAAGTCATTTGCCCTGCATTATTGGCAACTGTTGTATTTTGTGGATTAGGAATTGTAATTTGGTTTGTCATTGCAGGTGACATCGGTGGCAACTGTAAATTAGGCATTTGCATATTTGCAAATGGGTTTGTAAATCCACCTATTTGATTTTTTAAAGCAACATTTTGTGCATAAAGATTTGTGTCAAGTATTCCCATTTATATAAGTCCTTTCAAGTTTGGATTAAATCTCAGCATATTATTTAAAAAAGGTGCGTTTCTATTTCCCATTTGTAAGGGTGTAAATCTACCAACGCTTGCTTGTTGAGGTTTATAAAAATTTATACCGCCTGCAAGTCCTCTATTAGCCATGCCTTTATTGCCTGCATCGCCTGACATCATACTTCTTACTGGCACATTTTCATAAATTGCTTTGCCATCTACATCAAGTGCAGGCGAACCATCAGAATTAAGTAAAGGTTTTAATTCATAGTTTGTTATCTGACCGCCTCGAAATATATCATGTATGCTTTTTTGACCACCACTAGCAAACCTGCCAGTATAATTTCGTATGACATAGTTTTTATCTACATTGTTGTTTTGATTTAACTCATTCAAAACAATATTAGTCATAGTGTCTAATTCATTTGCCATAATTTTATCCTATTCCAAACCCAAACCCACTGCTTTTGCCTGATTGAGTTCCACTAGATATTGTTGTAGGGAAACCAAAAGCAAATGGACTTATAATGTTTGCGTATTGTTGTAAGTTAGCAAGTGGTGAACCTGCCCCATAAACACTAGCCATCAAGTCAAGTTCGTTAATTCTGTCTTGCCTCATATTTGGCATACCTGCGAACCCATAAGATGTGTCAAGTGTATCGCCTGCTAGATTAGTTAGATTACTAATAGCATCATCAAAACCAAGTAATGCGTTTGTTTGTGCGTTATATACATTGCTACTTGCATCACCGAGTAGTCCTGCAAGACCCATACCTGCATTATATTGATTTGTTCCTAAATCTCTTAGTGCATCTGCCTCGATGCCTCTTTCTAATCTTGCATCAGCTAATAATTGAGGTATTGCTACTTCGCCAAATGCACTGCCAAAAGTGTCACCAAATGCACCACTATTGACATCAAACCTGCCCATTCCTGCTAATTCATTCATTGCTAAATTTTTAGCTTGGTTTGCAGTGTTTCTCATAAAGTCATCTTGAAACTGGTTGTAAGGTTGACTCATTTGACTGTAAAAATCAGTGCCACCGCCTTGAGCGAGTGCATCAACAACACTTGAACCAGACTGGGATTGATTGAATAAATTTGTTAAATAATCCGCACCTACCCCTGTCGGTTGTCCTGCAATAGCAGATTGAAAACTGCTAAGTGCGTCAGTGCTTGTTGGTGTTAAATTGTTAAATAAATTTGCACCTTGACTTTCTAGTGCAAGCATTTGATTTGTAGGGTCTGCAAATAAATCATTGCTATAATCAAAACCACCTAAAAAATCTGGTTGCCCTTGATTGTATAGATTACCTGCTTGATTTATTATTTCACCTATTGCACCCTCAGTAGGTGCGTATGGACTCACCTCACTTGTTCCTGAAGTTTGCGATTTTTGTTTGTTTCTTCCAAAACCTATACTAGCCATTTATTTATCACCTCTCTTAAGTTCTTTTTCTAGTAATACATGAGTTTCTTTATACCCATGAGATTTATAAATTTTCGTCCAACCTTTTCTTGCAAGTGCTAAACCTCTATCACAATCATTTTTGATTGCGTAATCTTCCAAAGTTTGAACCACTTTGTATTGCCAAAGTTGACGATTTTTGCCAGTCATAATGATAACTGAACAAAACTTAGATAATGGTCGCTCTACTATTTCAGTAATAACAAAACCATAATGTTCTTTTTTGTCTCTATCCCAAATAAGCCATAATTGAAAGCAACCACTAAGCAGTTCTTTCATCAGTTCTTTCTCATCATATCCATTGCGTGCTTTTGCTAAAACTTTTTGCACCTCTCGGATAATCATAGGGTACACAGCAGAAATTTTGTCAGTAGGAATAAAAACAATATCTATGTTATTAGCCATACATTAGAACCATTATAAATTACTCTAACCACTCCAAAATCTGTTGTTATTTGTGTGTTTGCATTTCCTTGCACTGTATTGCCAGTGTTGGCAATGACTGAAATATTGTTTGACGATGCACTACCGCTACTGTCTTTAATAATATAGTTTGTTCCTATTGGAGGTGATTTAGGTAGTAATAGTCCTACTGCATTAGCAACATTGACATCTACAAATAAATCATCAATCAATAAATCGTAAGTGGTTGTTGTAACCTTACGATAAGGGATATTTACTCTATTAACTATATCATTTATAGCTTGTTGAGCTTGCTTATTAAAATATTCTTGGTTAGTGCCACTGGTACGCCTAACATACTCAATAGCCATTATTCAATAATCCTTTTTATTCTTACTCTACAAGTATCAGGAGTCACACAATCAGTATAAAGTTCAGCAGATACAGATTGACAACTAACCATTATTCCTTTTCTTTCATCTATCCGTTTTGCAACCTTACGCTTTTCTTCTAAACACTTACTGAGCGATGTCTCGCCATTTTCATTATACATCGGTGTATGCTCTATTATTTTACCATCAGCAGTTGTAATTAACATTATTGCAAATACCATCTCAATCATAAATACCATTGCCTCTTAACTTATCTGTCAATTCTTCAAGGTCTAAAACCCTTTCCTCAATGAAATCAACTTGTAGTTGTGCTTTGCCAATTAAAGGTAGTTGTTTATCAACATTAGATTGCAACGCCTCTAACCGAGTAGCGGTAAACTCTAATAATAAAAATGCCTCTTTTAACTGACTATCAATTTCTGTAACTGGTATTGTATCAATGTGTTCATTAATTAATTCTATGTCATTTAAAATTAATGCTTGGCTTGTCTCTAATGCAGTAATTTTGTTTGTTAGAGTATTAAAAGTAAATACTGCTGATGCAACCAATCCAATTATCCCTAAAAGGTTAAAAATTGGCATGGAAATACTACGATTACTGCTTACCTCTATTGGTTTCTCTGACATTATTGAACCCCATCAACAGTTGCCTCAAGCTCTACACCCATTGCATCGCTAAATGTTGCTTTAGTTGGCACTTTAATAGTTATTTTATGGTACTTTCCACTTTGTCTAAATGTTGCTACTCCATTGTCATTGCAGGTAGTAAAACCAGTTTGTTTTACAATACCGCCTGCTCGTTCTCTACTGATAACATTTATCTGAGCAGGTTTATAACCACTGTAAGTTACATTGCTAATAGTGTTTGCTGACGCTACTACTATTTGTAATAGAGTGTCATTTATTACTTGAGCAACAGTAAATTTAATTTGATTAAATTGGCTTTGGTCATCAGTAACAATTATAACATCACCACTTGCAATCTCAGTTGTGAAAGCAGTACCAGTACCATTGACTGTTGAGTCTGTAATACTAATTCTGCCAGTTTTAAGTGTAGGTTCTACATCTATTACTGGTCTGATTTCGCTTAAAAATGTTCTTTTGCCCTCTGCATATTCTTGCTCGCCTATGGTAATCGTTGCCTCTAAAACATCGCCAGAAAATGTAGCAAACTTATTAGTATTATCAAAAGCACTAAAAAACAATGTACCACCTTGATACACTCTAGAGTCAAAACTGTCTGTAAATCCTGTATCAATATTTGTTGAAATATTATCAAGTTGCTCAAGTGTTGTACCAGTAGTAAATGCTGAACCAACAAACTGAGTTGCTATATTTATAGTACTGAACCTGTCTGCTGAATAATTATAAACTAATATTTTGTCAGGATTACCACTACTTGAGTTTGTGCTTGGATAAGACCAAAAAATTAATTTATTTAATGGGTCGTGTCCACTTGTAATTCTAAGTAGATTGCTTGGGTCAACATCACCATCAAAAAAGTCATCAATCTTGTTCTCACCTATTAATTTAGTTGTTTCACCATCTGTTACTGCGAAACCATCTTGTGATAAGAAATAAGATTTATTACCAACTGTTACTAATGACCCATGTGCAATGCAACCTCTTTCTTGCTCAATCGTTCTTAATTGAAAGATGCTAGAACCGCCAACAAAGTTAAGTTGAAATATTTTATTTAAACCAAATATAATACCAAACTCGCCACCAACTAATCCTGTAATCTCAGCAGTATCAAATAATGTTTCAAAATCTGCTTGGTCAGTTCCAACAGTCCAACTTGCGTGATTACCTATAGCTGACCACTGCACTCTGTTTCTGTTTGTAGGTTGCCATGCAGTTACTAAAAAGTTTCTAACTACCGCACTATGCCAAAATGTAGGCGGTGAACCACCTAAGTTTGCAAAAGTACTACTGTTGTCTAATTGCCATACCTGCGGTGCATTTGCACCATTAGATGCAACAACAAAGTTTCCAAATTGTGTAAATTGCCAATCATTTTCAGCAGGCGTTGTATATGTTGTGCCACCACCTACATCAGTAAAAGTATTGGATTGAAACCTATATAGTTTAGTCTCGTCACCTGCAAAACTGGTTATGTTACCTGACGATGACCTAAATGACCCAAAACCCTGACACCTATTAGTAAGTGCATTTATGCTGACGCTTGCGATATTCCTAACAGGTTTGTAACTTTTAAATGCAGGTATAACATTGTTTGCATCTACAAGCCCCTCATTTCTGTAGTCTGGCAAGTCAGGCAAAAAATCAAGAAATGGTTTATAAGCCATGATTACTCTGTACTTGTTGTGCCACGCATAATAAGTGGTACATCTTGATTGTACTTAGATGTATCGTTAAGACTTACTACTCTTTCAATGGCGTTGTTGTAAAAATTAAGCCACTCTTTCACTATGTTTTGGTCAATACCCCTAATAAATGTATTAGCAAAATATAATGACCCAAATAGATAACAGTCTGAATGATTGTTTAGTATGTCATTAGTGTCAGCGTCATTAGTCAATGCGTCAAATTTTTTATAGTAATACATTCTAATACTATAAGTGCCATCAGGTATTGGATAAAAATGTATCTTATCATTGAGGATTGTGTAAGCTACTGGTTGACCAACTACGCTACTACCATACATATCAAATGCCTGATTAGGCGTAACATACTGTAATGACACTTTAGGTGATGCGTTTATGTAAACTGCATTTGCACCCAAAAATCCTGTTGGTAGCAATTCAGTTTCAGCATCAGCATCAAAGTCAAGAAAGTTTATCATCTTGTTAAATCCTGCTGATACAAACTTTGCGTTAAAATCATTCTCTGCAAGTTTTATAAAGTCAGGTATATCGTTTACTAGGTCTGTTCTACCTAACCAGTTTGCAAGTGCAGTTTTTAAGTTTGCATAATTATTTAGTGCCATTTAAAATGTTCCCTCTGAAGTTTTTAAATACGCCCATTCTGGCGAATTTAGTTTTTTTCTTAAATATTCTGTTTGTTCTAATGGTGGTAATTGAGTGAATAAAAACCCATCTTGTGCCAACCACTCGTAGATTACAACTAATGGTATAGATGCAACTTTGCGAGCATCTTTGCTTGCATTGTAACCAGTAAAATTATTTCTTTCTTCTTTGTTTTTCTTTAGTATAGGTTCTACATCTTGTGTATAAGATGTTGTCCACTTTTGACTTTGCTCATCAAACTTATGTTCAGTGGCGATTACCCCATCGTATGTTTTGTCTATTGTCTTTGCCATTTAATAAAATTATTGCTCACCTTTATAATTGTGTTTAATGTAACTTTTCGCCACTAACCAAAGTTGCGGTTTTTCTGTCATATTTAGTTCTTTTAAAACTTGTTCAGTTGGTTTTGTAAATTTCTCTTTCCAGTCAACTTCCATAAACCACTGTGTGCCTTTACTTAGATTATGTGACTCTAATAATAGTTTTATCCAATACCTACTTTTAAATAATCCATTTTTTTTAAAAAATTCATTAAGAATAGTAAAAATCCACATACCTATTATTGAAAACCTAAACTCATGTCTCATACCAAATGTAAACATAAGACCCTCGCCTGCAAGTGATGTATCATATCCTGTAATGAAATGTTGCAAGTCATGTACTACACACCAGTCTTGTTTATATCTTTTAACTTTTTCAGTATCTTTTTTATTTTTATATAAGTTATATAAATCAACAATAGTACTGTTGTCATAGTTCATGTATTTATAAAAATCTTTTCCAAATGAACCATCTGGCAGTTTTTTTAAATCATCATTAATTAAGTTATACAAATTGTATTTAGGTTTGTATTTTTTTATAAAACGCTTTTCAAAATCAAATTTTTGAAAATTGGTTAATAATTTGTGTGCGGTATAATTACCAATCATTTATAATAGATTATAACTTTGTTTGCTTTATCACTTATATTTTTTAGTTTTACAGATGGACTTTCTAATTTTTTATATTCATATTTGTTAAATGGCATTGTATGTCCATCATTTGCTGAACCAAGTAATGTTGTTTCAATTACAGAGTCTTGAGTTGTAATTACATATGCAGTTTCACAATCTGGTCTTTCAACATCTATAGTTTCATTTGGTGCAACATCTATATGTTTCATGCCCCAATTTACACTAGCATTTTTTTGCATAATGCACATAATCTCTGCATCAGTGCTTTCAGCAACAATATGTAGGTTTGATGTATCTAACATATAGCTTAGAGGAAATGTTGCCCAATCTTTGTTCTCACCTGTAAGTGTAATTCTTGTAACTAGTTTACTGTTCTCTAAATCTTTTTCACATTCCCAAGTTTCAGGGCAGTCCTCAAGATATTGTATAAAAGCGTCAACATCTTTTTCTTCTATGTTATCTTCTTCTATCCATTCATAAGTTACAGAAACAGACCCATTAACAAGAATATAATTTTGTTGATTTTGTTTTATTTTTTTAGAGTATTCATGGGTTGTTTTTATTTTTGCAGGGTCAAGTTCCATCTTTCCAATTCTGCCTATTTCCATTCCAACTTCTATGTTTTTATAATCAGGAAAAGCTAACTGTAAATTTCCCTCTAATGTTGCTAATTTTGTATCATCAAACTTATAAGTAAATATTACATTCATATAGACTCTACCTCTGTGTTATTTTTTTCTTTTACAATATTCCATTGTGGGTTGTCTTTTTGTTTTACTTCAAATGTTTCTGGGTCAACATAAAAACCATCAGGATTATAACCTAGCTCTCTTAACCATTCATTTTGTATTCTTATTTCAGCTTCTTGGTGCATACTTTCCCATTGTTGATGCCCATTTCTTAAAACAAAGTTTTTATAAGAACCATTAAAATTTTCTGGTATAAAATCTGTTTGCATTAAATCATCTCGCCTAATAATGCCATTTTCAATATGCTCACACCCTTTAGGCAATGCACATTTTAATACTTTTTTATATTTTAAAATCATTTTTGTGTTTCCATTCAATTTTTTTTAATTTGAAATTACTATAGACAACATAAAAGTAAAAACACATGACCAAACAATTATTGTTATAATTAATTCTAAAATGTGTAATTTCATTAACCAATTACAATACTTGTGTTTGAATTAAGCCTACCTAATGCCCAGTTATCAAATGTGGTGCTAAGACTAGCAGAGTTATTCCTGCTTATACCGCCCCAAGTTAAAAATTTATCTGTTGAGCTTGGTGCTGTAAAATTCTGTCCACTTGCTGTATTACTAGCGTTATTCCAAGCCTGAAAACCAAGACCTTGAAAAGTTGCACCAGAATAATTTTGAAATAAATATTGTGCAATACCATTTATATTAAATTCAAATACCCAAGCGGAAAAAACAGCATTATTTCCCCCTTTAATTTTATTTGATGCTGTAATTGTAGCTGAAAACCCACCTGCAACTACTGATGTATCTGATGCAGTTGGTGTTACTGAACCAGAAAAATTTGTAGAATAGCCAAGCATTGTAAACTGACTTTTTGCTACACCTTGTGTAAATTGTTTCATGTTTATGTTATGAGTTAAATCAAGTGGTGCTGTAGCTGATGTACCATAAAAATCTTGAACATCTATA
>CEVE01038653.1_pt1 | contig 18840 bp, 13 predicted proteins | sample 356431 | NCBI WGS metagenome assembly CEVE01 (sample SAMEA2622764, study PRJEB7988) | marine metagenome | isolation source: saline water (ENVO:00002010), including
CGGGCCAGAACATAAGTTCTTGAGTATCGACTGAGAGGGGAGTCCATGAAGAAGAGGATTGATTTGGGCGAAATGAGGCATGGTACGGAGCTCCTCAAGAGAGGTTTCGCAAAGATGCAAGAGGGAGGAGTCGTAATGGATGTAGCCACGGTAGAACAGGCTCATGTTGCAGAGGACTCGGGAGCAGTCTCTGTGATGGCATTGGAAAGAGTCCCTGCAGATATCCGTTCTGCGGGTGGAGTTGCGAGGATGAGTCACCCTCAATTGATAAAAGAAATCATGGAGACTACTAGCATACCAGTCATGGCAAAGGCCAGAATTGGACATGTTGAAGAGGCAAGAGTGCTAGAGTCCTTGGGTGTCGACATGATTGATGAATCTGAGGTTTTGACTCCGGCTGATCCTTTCTACCATATCGCAAAGAACGATTTCACGATACCTTTTGTCTGTGGTTGTACCAGTCTAGGTGAGGCAGTAAGGAGGATTGCGGAGGGTGCGGCAATGATCAGAACCAAGGGAGAAGCGGGCACAGGAAACGTAGTCAGTGCGGTTAAGCATGCTAGATTGCTCGAGGCGGAAATTGAGGCCTCCAGAAATGCTGATTCAGATTCAAAAGCAGATATTGTCGAGAAGATTCTCGGAGGCTACAGGAGGTTGGAAGAAAACTCCGAGATTGCTGGAAAAGTGGGGAAGACTCCCTTCGGAGATATTGAATCCATTAGAAGCAATCTTGCGAGCGTTCTCGAAGAGGTCATTGATCTCGATAGGCTGCCTGTGGTAACTTTCTCTGCTGGAGGTATTGCAACACCATCGGATGCGGCCCTGATGATGAGTCATGGTATGGATGGTGTTTTCGTCGGATCTGGTATCTTCAAGAGCTCTGACCCTGCAAGAACCGCGGAAGCGATAGTTCTAGCAACTCATCATTTCGAAGATTCGCAAGTAGTTGCAGAGGCTTCTGAAATGGTGGGAGAAGCAATGCCCGGACTAGAAATAGAAACTCTAGAGGTAAAGCTCGACGAACGCGGATGGTGACTAGCGCTTTCCGCCACGTGAAGTTCCGAGTCTCCTAGATTTCCGCTTTGACGAAGATTTGCCTCCAACTTCTTGCGATTCACCCTCTCTAGACACTAGGCCTCCGAAAGTGACTGAGTTTCCTTCTAGAAGCATGTCAGCTAGGGAGTCTGCCAATTCTTCGTTCTGATCGGGCCCTCTTAACGCCTGCCTGACGGATTTGTTGTGATCTCGTACCATTTTCTCTCTCTGCTCGTGCTGTGAACGTAGCTCGTCCCTAATCTCGTTAACCTTGGATAGCATCTCTACAAGGGATGCATGAGTCTCGTCTGCCTTCCCTCTTTCATGAACGAAAAGTGCATGCAACCTGTCTCCTTCGCCTCTGAGGAAGTCCCGCTCCTCGAGCAACGGCTTTATGTCATTCCAAATTTCGTCGGCTAAAGAATTCTGTTCGAGCATTAGTTTGTGTTCATTATCTGCCTCAGCCCTCAGCCTCTGAATTGACTCGTCCATGTCATTCAAATCGATTGATATTATCCTCTGCTGTTCGACATGTGGAATGAGCTCGTCCCTTCTAGAAATCAAAGACCTCAGCTTCTTAATCATCGAATTCTCTTTTTCCAAGGTCAACGCGCCGTCGGTCATGATTCTTTCCTCGATCCTCTCTATCTCGCCAACTGTCTCTGAGAGCTGAATGGCTACGGACTTTCCAGGACCTTGTTCCCTCGTACCCTTCTTCCTAGCGATGACCTCCCTGATACTCTGCTGAAACTCATCCCTACTGGCTTGGTGAAGCTTGGCCTGAGCCCTGACTTTCTTTTGTTCGTCCATCTTTGCGGATATTGTTTCGTGAACTTCCTTCCTCTTCTCGTGAGCTGAGTTCCTCTGGTCCGCAGCACTCCTGGCAGAATCGTTGTGTGCGTCTCTTTGGTTCCTAATTCTGCTAAGTTTTGATTCCATGGCATGGAGCCTTGTCCTTAGGTCTTCAGAACCCTTATCGTCATGCTCCATGCAATTCGGACTAGTTTCCCCTTATTGAAGAGACCTAAAGACCGAATAATCTCGCTGCGAAAGGAAGAATGGGAGAAATAACCGCTAGAGCAGCACCAAACATGAATACTGCTCCTGTAGTCATTCTCAATCTTGTGAATAAGTCAGAGCGAACCTGGGATGTCAGTACCTTTCCGGAGATTAGATTTCCTGATGAGTCCTCAAGCCTTACAGTGACAGTGGCATCTCCCATAGAAGAAGGGATCAGAGTTTGCCAGACAATCCTGGACTTTGACATAGAGGAAGATATTCTATGATATTCCGGTTTACCCTTTTGTGGTTCTTTTTGGGGTTCAGACCTCAGTTTGTAGACGCACTCGTTGGGCCTGAAATCAGGTGTCTGGACACGAAGAATGAGGTCTTGCACATCGTCTGTGTGATTGAGGACGTAGGCGAAAAGATTAGCCTGCCCAAGGGTTAGATTCTCCATGTCAACGTCGAACCAAATACCTCCATTTGAAGGGCTTCCAAGATGCATGCGCATTCTGTCATTAAGTCTGAAGAAAGGCGCACACCGCTCCCTTGCGTGCATAAGTAAGCGGTCGAGGGTCTCTTCGCCTAATTCTTCATGATTGATAATTTGATCTATCGTCCTAGAATCAACCAATTCTGAAAGTGCGAGATGGAACTCATCCTCTTCGATGAGTCCAGACCGATACATGTCTAAAATCAGGAGAAGGTACTCCTGTAAATCGGAGATATTCACGCCCTTCTTAAGGTCTGAATTGAAAGAAGATACATACTTCGAGAACCTGACAGCCAAAACGGGGTCGACATGAGCCCTAATTACGTCCGTGAAAGGTCTGTTTAGCAATGCTGGGTGCATTGGGGGGGAGAATGCTTCCAGAAGACCCCAGGGCTCTACCGTGTTGAACCTTGGTCGATTGGAAACCATGTATACGCTATGGCCGGAAAGTAATGCCCCGGTGGACAACGCGATTAGAACCGGTATCCCATCGGTTTCTGATGGAAACAATAACGCAAGTCCGAGCATGATCGTGGATAGTGTCATCAGTGTCGTAGTGAGATTAAGTTGGTTTGAAGCTCCGTCAATGACTGCTTTCATCTCGCTATAACCGTGTGCGCTACGGAAAGTAATGCCAGTAGAGACTATTTCATTCGTCTCAATTTGGAAAATCCTCTTTGTGACCCATAGCAAGTAGTGCAAGACGAATAACAGAAGTAGGTCTGCCACCATAAGAGCAAGAGAGAAAAGGTATACCGATTTTGAAAATGATAAGTCTAGGAATAGTTCTCGTACCCCGCCTTGCCACCAATCAGGATCGGAGCTCCGATAAGACTGAGCCAATCCAAACAACACTACAACAACGATTGGTAGGAATAGAATCAACCGAGCGCCGCGGCTAATTAGTAGGTCATCGATGCCGGCAAGTATAGCCTCTCTCCCCTTCAATGTAGACTTTTGATCAGATTCACTTGGATTTTCCTCGGATTTCGTAATCTCTTTGATATCAGGAGCCGGGGGAGCTTCTGACCGAAGTACAGACACCATCGAGTCTATGTCGCTCTCCAAGTCAGTAACGGCGGAGTTTTCTTCTTTCACTGACATTTTTTAACCACCGAGAGAGTTTATTCTGGCTAGAATTCTCATAGAGAGGGAGTCGGAAATATTGAGGAGATTCCCATCGCAAGTCCTTGAGTCAACAGATGTTTCGATAACCGATCCAATCGTTATTCCGCACTCTCTGATAGTTACTGCCTCGATCTCTGAAGAAATTATCAGCTCCACTGCAGCAGAAGAATGGACTGGAAGTTTGGAAAGAGGAAGAAGGGTGGATATGCCTGTAATTTCGAATTCTCGCTCCACACTGGGTATTCTCTCCCCTTCACTCGAAAACTCCGGATACCCGAGTAGACGATCTAGAGTGGATTCAAGATCGGAGCCAATTGCGTGTTCCATCTTACATGCCACCCCATGGACATCTCCATCAAATCCGATTATATCAGTAAGAAGTATCTCCAGAAGGATTTCCCTCCTCTTTATCCTTGCAGCAAGTTGGAACCCAGAGGGCGTGAGCCTACATCCGCGATAGGGGATGTGTGTGACCATGTCTCGGCTCGAGAGGCGTTGTATCATTTCAGTCACTGATGCTGCGCTGACTCCCTTGATGTCTGCAAGTTGAGTGGTCTTTACGATGGCAGCGGGATTATCCGCGTGTATCTCGAACATAGTCTTCAGATACATCTCCTCTATTTCACTAAAATCAGACATTCTACACCTCCTCTGCTTCGGCCATGAACTGAGTCTTACAAACCGGGCATCTAGACATTACCGGTCTCTTCTCAATCTGTACCCTGAGGGCTTGATCGCATGTTGGGCAATGGAGTATATCATCAGAAGATTTCACCACGTTGAGTTTTTCTGGTTCTACATTTGACTCAACTGGCCCTCCAACCATGAATTCCATGGAGCACGATGGACACCTGACCCCCCCTACGTGGTCATTCGGAACCATAAGTCTCTGATCGCAGAAGCTACACTCAATCTCTCTCTTTTCAATTCTTAGTTGACTGCTCTGTGACTCTTTTGCATCCCTTAGACGTAGATTGGAGGTAGTTGGAGTCCGAGAGGAGACAGCTCTCCAAGAGAAAGTCCCGACAAGTATGATGAGAATGCCCGCGAGAATCCCATATCCTGCCGCAAAAATATCGAATGGTAGCCCGAGTCCTTGGGCGTCGATTTTTGGCTCGATTGAATAGATTCGCGTCGAGATAACGCCGTTTGATGACCATTGAACTTCCACGTCCACGTTATCACGCTCAATCCATTCAGAGATTGACATCTCTGTAGTCACAACTGATCCAGGCATCAAAGATGGGACTGTAGATTCAGCGAGAATCGTTCTCTCTGAGGACGATATCAGTCGCAATATCCCTGATTGAGTGTTATGGTCATCGTCATTACTAAGTGTAACTGTAACCAAAACTCGATTCCCGGGTGAGGGATTTTCTGGATTGAAAATAGCTTCCAATTTGATGGATGATGGATCGATGTGGGGAGCAGCAACAGTTTCTGTTGTAATGTTCTGAGAAAAAATAGATGACGTCCATTGTACAGGAATTGCCTGAATGGTAATCTCTGTGGTTTCTGGATTTCCTAAGTGTAAATCTATCAGTCTGCGTCCAGGGTTTGCTTCAAGGAGGATTTCCTGTAAATTCTCATTTACCCCGGCCACTTCAGAAGATACGGCTAGTATAATTGGACGCGCCTTTCCCTCAGATAGGAAGACTGACACGTCAACTTCAAGGCCTTTAGATGCAGACCAGGAAATTGAGTCTGTAGTTAGATTGAGAGTCTGACTATTTGAGACCTCAATAGACAGGTTCCCTTCCAAGTCAGTGGGCCCTGATTGCCCCAAGACTGACAGTTGCCAATTGAATTCGTTGGTTCCGGGAAGATCCAGTATGAAGCTGGTAGGAACCTCTCTGGTTGAGCCGGGGGAAATGGAAATATATTCTCCCTGAAATATTTGTTCACTATCGGAATGTTTGATTTGAAGAGATACAGAACCGCTGGAGTTGCCTTTATTGGTTACCATCAATGAGGCAATGAGCGCATCTCCGACATAGGCAGGCTCACCTGAGATCACTATGCCGGAATCACCTGATGAAGTGAAATTGGTTGAGTTACTAGGACTGTCAGATCGCATTTCTGAGTTTATGTCATCAAGAATATCTGATTCAGAGGAATTGTGAACGATGAGAATTTGAAGAAGAATGACCATGACAGGAATGAGGATTTTGTTCCTCGATGTCCCTTTCATGTATCACGGCTCGAATGGGCATCGTATGAATCAAACGCTGAAAGACACTCTGGATAGTGCTATAATAGGGGCATTTGTTCCAATCGAACATAAATGGACATTAGTGAACTGATGAGGGCGACTCCGGATGAAATTGCATCCGCCCTACTTAAGAGGAGAATGTTGCTCAAAGATAGCTTGCCGGGGGTAATTAGGAATCTTGAGGCTGAAGAAGAAATCCTATCCCCAAGGCTTGATAGAATGAAGAAATCGTTCGATGAAGCCAATGAAAAGGTCGCCAAATTCAAGGCCGAGAGGGACCATTTTCAGACCAGCGCTGGCACTCTAATTCCCGATGTCAAACGAATAAGGGAAAAACTGAATGAGTCTGGGGGAATGATTAGTCTTGATCCTAAATGGAAGAAGATGATGCTGCTGGAACAAATTGAAGAGATTGAGAACAAGATTCAGACATCAGCGTTAGATCATAAATCCGAAAGGAAACTACTAGAGAAGAGAAGATCGTTAATTTCCGAAAACGATAAATGGATTAAAGATAGAAAGGAATCAAACCCGGAAATGTCCGAGTATCTGGAAAAGAATAAGGAGATGTCTAAATTATTCAAGAAGGCGGATAGGTCACATTCTCAAATGATTGGTGCCGTTTCAAAGGCACAACCGCTCTATGAAAAGGTGACTAGTGCATCAGCAGAGATTAGAGAAATTAGGAGCCAATTGGACCGTGCCAAGGAATTGCTCGCCCAGAGCGATAAAGCAATTGAATATTGGGAGAAGAGGATAGAAAATGGATTTGGAGATTTGGGGCCAGGTTTCAGAGACCTTCTCAAGGGGCAAAAAAACGTTGAATTGGGGGGCATTTCTTCTTTCGCAAAACGCTCTAGGAAATTGAAACAAACGAAATCGAGAGGTGAAGAGGAATGAATGAGTCTGCAAAGGTTTACGAAAGTGATTTCCAGGACCTATCTGCAGATGAAATGGAAGCAATGATTGCTGAAAAGAAGAGCACTTTGAGATTATTGGATTCAGAGAAGAGGGATCTACAGACGGAAAGGAAAGAGCAAGTGCATATTGTAAAGGCGCTCAGATCTGCAGTGGTTGGAATAGAGAAATCAGGGTCTGGGAGAAAGAAGCTGCTGGGAGAGTTTCATTCCATGAGAAAACAAGCCATGATTCACAGAGAAAAAAGGGATGAAATCAACGTAAGAATCCCTCCTCCTTCAAAAATTCTAGAGGAGTGGCTTGGCGAGACCTACCTTACATTGACGAAAATCGACAATGACCTGACTACAGTACCAATGTTGAATCCAGAACTATCGGCATTTAGCAGATTCTTCGAGATTCAGTCTTCAATCAAAAAGAAGAGAGAAGCAGAAAAATCTCATTCCGCATATATCTCCAAATTAAGTGAGATGCGAAAGATCTCTACCAAACTAGATCAAAACAAGGAAGAAATCGGCAAGGTAAAATCTAATTTAAACGAAAACGCCAAAATCGAAGTAGAGAAAATTAGTAGGAAGGACATACGCAAGGTCAGTAGAAGTATTTCCTCAATTGATGAGAGAATTGAGGCGATCAAAATAGAAAGAAATAGAGAAAGGGGTTTGTTGAAGAAGCTCCAGAAGCTTTCGAAGCTAACTGCGGTCAGAGGTTCCTCAAGCATAGATGATATTCGTGAAATTGCCGCAAAGGGAGGTTATCTTAGCTCTGAAGAGTTAGGGATGATACTAGAGACTGGTGGTTTTTCGTCAATCAATGAGACGAAGGATTCACATAAAGAAGCACCAAAACAGGGTCGATTACGTAAAAAAAGGACTAGGAAACTTGGTGTTGCTAGAAGAGGGGGCAGAAAGGGAAAGTCTGCCAGTCGTAGGGACTAGAAGCAAAATAATCGGTATTGCTTAAATGGAAACCCAAATTCGAAAGGCTAGAGGGTTTACTTTGGAGCTCAACGAGTCGAATATCTCATCAGTTTTCGAAAAGAACTCCGAGTTAGTCAGCAAGAAGTTGGCAGAATACAAAGATCGTCGCGATGAGTTGAACGTTAAAGTAAGGAGTCAGCTCGATAAAAGAAACGAAATAAATTTGCAGGTAAAGCAGCTAATCACTGAAGTTCAGAAGCAAAAGAGTCTGAGGAACGAGGCTAATAGCAAGGTAGCTGAATTGAGGAAAATTAGACTAGAGAGGACAAACGAATTGAAGGATATTAGGGCAAAACTAAGGAGTTCGGTTGAGAAGAATGGTAGTCAATCGGGAACGAAAAGGAAAGGTCCTAGTTCTCGGGGTATAAAGGAACAGATGAACAAGCTTGAGTGGCGCCATCAAACTGGACAAATTAGTCCGAGTAAAGAAAAGGATTTCTTCGCAAAGATGAAGAGGCTGCAGGTAGATTTTAAGAGGCTCAAGAAAGAAGAGGAAGTTAGTAGTTCAAGCATTTTGAGAGAGGTTAGACAGGCAGAAAAAAAGCAGCAGAAGGCTCATGATGCAGTCACTGATGCATCAGAGAAATCTGAAGAAGCCCATTCACTAATGATGGAGTTATCAAATGAAGTTGACAGATTGAGGGGCATGGCAAATTCTGAGCACTTGGGCCTAACTTCAACTAAGTCAAATGCTGATGAGTTGCATAACAAGTATATCATTTCTCTAAGGTGCATTCATTCTATGCAGGACATCCTGAAACTGTCTGGTTCCAAGAAGGAACACGAAGAAGAGAGAATTGAGGTTTCCGACTTAATGTCCAGACTAATGAGTGGTGATACGCTTTCGGATGAGGACATGATGCTACTTCAGAGAAACTAAGTCATATAATCGGCCATTTCTTCCATGCAGAACCTTATCTGATTCGAGATTAATCAACCAGCCTGGGATGAATACTCTGAAGTGATCGATCATTGCCATTTGCATATCCAAGACCCACTTTTCTAATAGCATGCTCCTAACAGTGCCGGAGATGCTCACCACACCAAAGTCCCCTCTTCTCCTTTCCTCTACTATCTTGGAAATCTCGATTTTTAGCCTGTCTTCGCATAGCCAATTTCCTTTGGGTGGTTCTATTGACCTGATCTTCGGGGAATTTTGCATACTTTCTGATTCACCGATGATGCTGAGCCTCTGAGACCATGGATCCTCCAGTATTGTCCAATCGCCTCTTTCACTACTTCCACTAGGTCCATGCAAATCTCCCGATACTCTCCAAATTCGAGCCTCTAGCAACATTGGTGATGATGAAAATCCCTCTATTCCTCGGCTCGCAGACCAAGAGTCTATGCCAATCTTCGATCTGAGAACCCGCATCCCTCCTCATTGGAATAAGTGGAAAGGCCATTAGATTCTGTGATACTTGAGTCCTCAGGAACAGCCGAGGCCACAAGGTCTCCGGAAAGAACCGCGCTTCCAATCCACTGGGAAACCTGGTCTGGCGAAACTATTCGGAATTTAGTTTCATTAATGGGATCGCAATCAGAATGAGTCGGTCGCTCACTCAGGATCAGGTGGAAGCCACCCGGGGCATCAATCTCGAATCTGTCTAGCTCGCTTCTAGTAATTGGTAGAATTTCCGAAGGAGCATACCAAATCAAGATTCTTCCTGTATCGATACCGAAATCGGGCACTGCTGTGGCTAGGCCAATTGGTTTGAATGGGGATTCGGGCATCACTATATCGAATGAGTCGAAGTCCACTGATCTTATTCTAAGAAGCGCTCGTAATACATCCTCCATAGCTCTAGGCTTACGGTCACGTCTTTCAATGGAACGCAAGTATTCAAGCTCGAGACCCTGATTTTTAACTCAGACGTTTGGGGCTAACTGCAGTAGATCGCTCTGTCCCGGATTGATTACGCACAGTGAGCTGACAGGGAATGGCTTTCCGCATGCAGCTCCAAGTTGTCGATTTACCATGGTGACCTGATGAATTGGTACTGACGGATGCGTTTTCCTCAAATCATCGATAAACGATTCGGGGCAATTTGAGGCGACCAGTACTAACTTTGCACCTCCTTTGGTACAGTTTGATATTGTCTGTCTTTGGCCGAAGACTAGTTCTCCTGAGTTAATTCCTTGCTTCAGTTGTCTTGCTATGTCCATATTCAAACCTCAGTTGTTTTCCTCGGGGATGTAGAATAGTTCGACGCTGCCCGTTCCAAGCGATACCGGTTGGCCCACGATGATATTCTCTGTCACTCCCGATAGGTTGTCCCTTTCGCCGATTACTCCTGCCTTTAGCAGATGTGTAACTGTGACCTCGAAAGCCGAACGAGCAAGGATTGAGTGCTTTGTCCCGCTTACACCGTGACGGCCAATCGCCCTGACCTCTCCACCAGTAGTCATCACATCTGAGACCATAATCAGGTGCCTCACGTCGACATCGAGACCTGCGCCCTCTAGAGTATCCCACATTTCGTTAATTATGGCTTGTCTAGCGGCCTCTATACCTAGGTAGTCATGTATCTCATTGATATTGTTCGTATACGTTCTTGTTCTGTCCACGCCGTCGAACTCACTGACCTTCGATAGGTTTGAGCCGATTGTCGAGATGTAGTATTCACCTGTTTCTGACATTGGTCCCTGTACTGTTGCTCTGCTAATTCCTGGTAGTCCCTTCAATCGCAGTTTCTTGATCTTGTCCTCGAGTTGCAAAAGAGCTGTGTAAGTAGGTGGATCGGATGCAAGGGACTCAAGATCTTCTTCCTTAGACACTCCAGGGATGATTCGTAGAGACTTTGGGCGGTCATCGTCATCGGCCTGCACGTACAGCCTTAGAGCGCGTGACAGCTTGTCTCTGACCTCTGCACCAGTCATTTTCTTCAGCTTCATGTTTTTGTTGTTTAGCTGGAGTAATATGTTCCGCTGAGCTACATCTACGTCAATAGTTGCGATATCTATAGCGGTGGTTGTCTCTATGGATGCTGCTAAGTCTCGAACCAGCTTTTCATTGGTCCTCAGTGGCTTCCCTTTGGAATTCTTCTCGTCCAAGTAAATAATCATGGTCGGGGTTTGGGGTACCTTCCTGGCATCGACAATCTCGATTATCCTAGGTAGACCCTGGGTAACGTTCACTGTAGCAACACCTGCATAGTGGAATGTACGCATAGTCATCTGAGTACCGGGTTCTCCGATAGACTGGGCAGTGGTAATTCCTACCGCCTCATGTGGAACGGCCTTTGCGTCATTGTAGAAGTTACTTGCCGAGTTGATGATTTTCTTGGCCTTAGCGGCTGTGATCTTCTTCTCCCCCCTGTTGTGCAACCCTTGGACAAGTTGGTCGATCATCCTCGGAGTCAGGTTTGAGGCGCTTTCCTCAGCGGCTTTGTTCAGCTGGATGAACATCTCATCATCGCTATCGACATCACGGAATAGTTGCTTCATCTTGGTCTCATAGTCATAATCTTGCAAGGGTAATGACTTCTTCGTTCTCCTAGCACGGGACACTGTTCTTCTGCGGACAATGGTCTTCTCAGTACTGGCGGCAGAAGCCCTGCTGGACTTTACGGAGCTAGCCATTACATCGTGGATTCTCTGAGAAGTTCCAGAGTCGATTCCACATATCTGAGCGATTTGCCCTGGAGAGAGTCCCTTTACATCGTCCCATTTGCGATCATCCGCTAACTTGTGAGCATACTCTTCTTCTATCCCCAGATCCATCAACTTCTTCTTAGTTGCACTCTTGACTACCATCAGTTAGCACCTCCTAGCGCATCGTTTAGCACCTGATCTACATCAAATGGGCTGCCCTTTCTACTTCTGGCAGGATCGGTCCCATCCTCTCCGTACTCGAATTGTATAATCCGGTTTGCAGTATTTCTTACTGAGGCCTTCGTGTCATTAGAAACCTTGAGATCATCCATGGCGTTAATCAATCTTCTCTGCATATAACCAGACTTACTCGTTCTTACTGCGGTATCGACTAGTGATTCCCTACCGGAAACTGAAAGCATGAAGAATTCGGTTGGTTCGAGGCCTCGCTTGAAAGAAGAAGAAACGAAACCCTTCTCCTTTGATCCCTTAACTTTCCTAGGGAAGTGGGAAAGGACTCTATCTTGATAGCCCCGCTCAAGTCGCTTGCCTCTAACTTTCGGCTGTCCAATGGATCCCGCCATCATTGCTAGATTGTCCATTGAACCCCTCGCTCCAGAGGTCGCCATAAGAACGGCTGAATTGTCATCGCCAAGTTGTGCCTTCGCGACGTTTCCAGTTTCAGCCTTTGCGGCGTCTAGGATTGTCAGTATGTTCTCCTCGAGAGTTTCGTGTGGAGTTCTTCCTGGCCTGGCCTCGTACTTCCTTCCGTCCTTTCCGAACTTTTCTAGTTCGGAGTCAACACTAGCGCTGGCCTCAGAGTTGATTCTCATGATCTCTTCCTTAGCCTCAGGAGGTAGGTCTTCGTCATCTATTCCAGTGGTGAATCCCATTGCTGTGCAAATGGCGATTGTCATCTTTGTCATCTTGTTGATGAAGTCTGCCCCTCTATCAGTTCCATGTGTCTGTACGACCGCGTCTAGAAGACGACCATCCTCCGCTCCAATTCCTCTCTTGTCGATAGAACCGGAGACGTCTCCTTGAGATACCTTGACTTCTTCTCCAGCACGATTCTTGAAGTTCAGAGTGAATCCTCCCTTCACAAGAAGACTGAAGACATCGTTTCCTAACAATCCGGTCTGTCCATTTCTCTCCACTGGTGGGGGAATTTCACCCTCCCATCCAATAGAGCTGAGGACATCCATTGCAACCGGCATTGGAAGGAAGGCCTCTCCATGCGTCAAAAGGTAAGCACCCGTGATGTGATCGTGTATTCCCCCAATGACGCTTCCCCCATATCTTGGCGATATAATGTGCTCTTGGACCCTCATGAGGATTCTAGCCTCGGCCCTAGCTTCCTCACTCTGTATTACGTGTAGGTTCATCTCGTCCCCATCAAAATCAGCATTGTAGGGTGTACAGTCCGCGAGGTTGAATCTGAATGTCTTGCCTTCCATGACTCTTATTTCATGGACTAGCATTGACATCCTATGGAGTGATGGTTGTCGATTGAAAATGGTTACATCTCCGTCAATAAGGTGCCTTTCGACGACAACGCCTGGCCTTGGGTTGCCGTCTCTATCGTACGTGCTTAATCGATCCTCTACTTCTGTAGGGTAGAGGTTGCCATGTTCATCCTCGATGTCGGGGCTTCCGCAATGTGGACATTTCACCTCGAGGTGATCGGGAAGGTATTCGTCCGGGTTTTCTACTTCCCACTTCCAGCGATGATGTATTGCCCCATCTTGATCGTCCTCGGCTAGGGGTTTTCCGTCTTCTCCCTCTCCTCTAAGGTTTGACAGAGTCCTATCCAAATCTACGCTCCACTCGGGAAGGAGCTCGTCTGTCATGGGGTCCCTGCGCATTTGCTCCTTCAGAACGAGCCCGGGGAGGAAGTTCGGAGCAGGGAGGACCTCATTCAAATCAGGCCTGTAACCCATGTATGGTTCCTCTTCAGTACCACAGTGGCAATCTGGATTCAGACACCTAAATCCTGCCCAGATGTACTTCGTTCTATCAGTAATCCTAACCCTGAATCTATCTCCTCTAATGATGTAGTTGACACCAGGGTGAACATCTGGGCCCCTAAGAATCATCTGTCTGAGTTGTTCCCTGTTCCTACTTGTAGCTCTGATAGGCACTGTCAGCTCCTTAGCCGTCTTCACTGGGACGCCCACTTCGTTTATCCCGAGGTTCGGATCGGGGCTGATTACCGTTCTAGCACAAAAGTTAACTCTCTTTCCAGATAAGTTACTCCTGAATCGACCCTCCTTCCCCTTTAGCCTCTGAGATAGGGTCTTTAGTGGCCTTCCGGATCTGTGTCGAGCCGGCGGAATGCCACTGGTCTGATTATCGAAATATGTCGTGCAATGATACTGCAATAGTTCCCAGAGATCTTCAACGATAAGTTGTGGGGCTCCTGAATCACGATTTTCTCTGAGTCTCTGGTTTATCCTCAGGACGTCTACTAACTTGTGTGTGAGGTCATCCTCGGATCTATCTCCGCTTTCAAGAGTGATAGATGGCCTAACAGTTATTGGCGGAACTGGTAATACCTTCATAATTGTCCATTCTGGTCTGCTAACGTCTTTCTCCATTCCGAGGAAAATTAGATGCTCATCGGGTATCTTTTCAAGCCATTCTCGGATATCGCGTGCATTCAGTTTGTGCTCTCCCTTGTCCGCCTTCTTTTCTTTGAAGGTTGTTGGTTTATCCAGAATTACCTTACCCTGCTCTGCGCCGCAATGCATGCATATTGCACGCTTGGGGCCCGCGCAAATATTCTCAATATCCTTAATGATTTTCTTGAATTCTCTGCCTCCGACTCCGTGCTTCAGGATGATGTCGTTCACTCTGTCTCTGTAGTAGTCCTGCTCAGACTTCTCTGGATCAGTGGGATGTGTTTGGGGAGCATCGTGCAGTAAGGCCTTACTGCATGTGTTGCAGGTAGTCTTCAAACACGTCTTGATTAGGCCGGTGAATCCTATGTGCATAACAGGTAACTCTAGGGCTATGTGGCCGAAGTGACTTGGGCATTCTTCGTGCTTGTTTCCGCAGGTTTCACACCTGATACCAGGGTCAATTACCCCCATCTTTGGATCCATCAAACCTTGTTTGAATGCATGGCCATCGTCCTTGTATGTGTCTGCTGTCTTTACCTCGACGGATGACATCTTCCTTATCTCGTTCGGATCCATCAGCGTGAATCTAATCGAGTCTATTCTCTTCGGTATTTTTGCTGCATCTCGAGCGCTCATCTTCTGTCCTCCAGTTCTAGTCTCATTGCTACTCCAAGACTCTTCATTTCGTCCAGGAGGAGTTTGAATGCGTAGGAGGTCTGGACGCTGTGGACATCTGACCTATCGCCGCAAACAGGACAGATCGTTGTCCTTCTCTTCCAATCATAGTATGCGATATGGCCGCATCTGGGGGTGTTGCAGACCATTAGATTCCAGCCATCTGACTCGTCGAGAAGTCGGTCCTTGATTACCATGGATGCACCATGAGAAATCAGACAGTCACGCTCCATCTCTCCGAATCTGAGGCCTCCTTGCCTCGCTCTACCTTCTGTTGGTTGCCTAGTAAGGATTTGTACCCTTCCTCTGCTTCGAGCATGGAGTTTGCTACTTACCAAATGATGGAGTCTCTGATAATAGATAACACCGACGAAAGTATCGACAGGGAAACTCTCTCCCGTCTCTCCGTTAATCATCGGCTCCCTACCTGTGTGCCTCAAACCGTTTCTGATTAGTCCCGATCTAAGTGACTCTTCCTTTTCCCCGGTGAATGCGGTTCCATCTATTCTTCGTCCTTCCATGGATCCAACCTTTCCACCAATCATCTCCAACACGTGGGCCACAGTCATTCTCGAAGGAATAGCGTGAGGGTTGATGAGTAAATCGGGTATTACCCCGTCTTCTGTGAATGGCATGTCCTCTTCATTTACCAGTCTACCAATTATTCCCTTTTGTCCGTGTCTACTGGCGAACTTGTCTCCAAGTTCAGGAACCTTATTTGTCCTCAGAGTGATCCGGACTAGCCTGCCTGAGTCTAGGGACTCCGTAACGAAGATATTGTCCACCCAACCCTTCTCACCGTGACGAACTAGCATAGAGGACTCCCTACGTTCCTGCGCCTGCAGGAATGCCCCGTGTGATTCTTCTAGGAATCTGGGCGGGCTAGTTTTACCTACAAGTATAGACCTACCTCCTTCTTGGCTGGTCAGCTCAACCTCTGGAACTGGAAGTCCGTCTCTTTCCAGATGAGAGTATGAATCCCACGACTTGAGCCCCTTGATTTCATCGAGGCCCGTACCTGGAACCTCGATCCTCTCCTCTTGTCCGCCCGGGAATCTCTTATTCTCTGCATTGTAAGTCCGGATGAACGCAGATCTTCCTAGGGCCCTTTCAACGGACGCTTTGTTCATAATCACGGCGTCTTGCATGTTGTAACCGTGATGGCTAACTATCGCAACAACGAAATTCTGACCTCCGGGTCTTTCGTCGAATTTAGTGGACTTCATAGCCCGGGTCCCCACAATTGACCTCTGGGGGTAGTGCATCACGTGTGCACGAGTATCGGGTCTAAGTCTGAAATTCGCACTGGCCACTCCTAGGCTCTGCTTGACCATGGCTGTTCCACCCGTAACCCTTGGTGTTGAATTGTGTTCAGGATACGGGACTAGAGAGGCGCAAACGCCCATGATGAGTTGGGGGTCAATCTCTACGTGAGTGTAAACCAGAACTGTGTGATCCTTTTTCTCCTTCCTCTTGAGGGCGTCCATATTCTCTTGGTAGTAGTTTAGTGGGACCTTGAATTTCTCTTTCTTTGACTCGCCGTTGGGCATAGTTACTTCTGCAGAAACCTCTGCATGTGATATTCCATGCTCGCCAAGGTTGGTCCACTCTACCTTCGCTGGATTTATTGGGCGTTTGTTCTTTGGAGAAACTGCAGGCAAATCGAAAGGTCTTGGAGCTATCAAGAGATCTTCTTCTTCTTCGGCATCTACCCATTCCACAACCCCTCCAGAGACAAGGTCTGAGAATGTAATCTCGCCCGACTCTAATGCTTCCAAGTGCATCTTGGTAATTTGCAGGCTACCATGGTCTATTATGAGAAGGGGGCGCAGCATTCTACCCCTATCGGTGTTGATGAAAACGTCACGATTCTCGTGGTCATGCCTGATGCTAACCTCTGGTCTAATCCTACCCGATCTGCGTCTCCTCTTGAATTGGCTTACAAGCTTGTGCGGTCTCTTATGAAGGCCGAAAATATCCCCGTTAACATGTATCCTAGAACCGTCTGCCCAGCCTTCGGGATTATCGTCTACTCCAGCTTCCTTCAATAGTGCCTTGACGTCCTCTTCAGGAACTTCCTCTGAGACGTCTATCATCTGTGCTGCATTCTTTACAAGGCCGCAATTTTGCCCCTCGGGAGTCTCATTGGGACAAAGCCTGCCCCATTGTGTAGGATGCAAATCTCTGGCCTCGAAATGGGGTTGGCTCCGAACCAATGGGCTCGTGACCCTCCTCATGTGAGATAGTGCAGACAAGTATGTCGTCCTGTCAAGGAGTTGGCTTACTCCTGACCTTCCCCCGACCCAATTTCCTGTTGCGAGGGCATGCATAATCTTGGTCGTAAGGACGTCAGGACGAAGGCACGAAGAAATTCTTAGTTCCCTCTTCCTGTTGTGGTGTCTCTCCAATTGGTACTTCAAGTCCCGAGCCAGTTGTTGTAGGCTTACCCTGAAGAGATCCTCCACGAGATCGCCGGCCAACCGGACACGCTTGTTCGCGTAGTGATCCTTGTCATTAGGATCCTTGTCCATTATGGCCATCTCAAGAACTTGTCTAGCAATACGGCCTAGGAAAATTGCTTTCTTCTCCCTATTATCAAACTTCGATCCTAAGTGAGGCAGTAACTCGTTATCGAGTAAGTTTTGGATTCTAGATTCTCTGTACTCCTTCTGCTGTCCTGCCGCGAACTTCTTTTCCAGCCAAGCTAGAGCCTCCTCAGATGTGTCGACACCATACTCCTCGTTATCCCTAAGATCGTTGAGGTTAGCGACAGTATACTTCATGGCCTCGGGAGGTCCTGCAATGGAGGCGAAGATATCCATATCCTTAGCCACTCCTAGTGCTCTCATCAGGAGAACTAGAGGAATTGGGGTAGTTCCGGCACTAGGAATCTTCACCATCAGCATTCCATCTCTTCTCTTTTCGACATTCAGTGGCTTCCTTACGCCGTCTTTCTGGGAGAATATTTTGGCAACCTGGGTTTCATGGGCATACTTCTTGTTCTTCTCTACTGTTACCCTGTTCGGAGCGAGATCCTCCATAGAAATCAGAACTCTCTCTGTCCCGTTGATGATGAAGTAACCTCCGGGATCAAGAGGATCTTCACCGTACTTTCGTAGAAGTTGTGTGTATCTCTCCGAATCCTCAGTGGAAGTTTCGGGAGAGAGCCGTCGATTCTCGTCTGCATGGTTTGGGTTAAGGTTGCACCTAGCCGATCTAACCATTATCGGTAAATTTCCTATGTGGACGCTGGTTTCCTCCTGGAATCCCATCTCGGATCCAGGAGATGGGGGCAAATCGTCACGAAAAATCTTGAAGTCTAGATAGACGGGTGAGAAATATGTAAGCTTCCTGAGCCTACATTCCATTGGGGTCGCATTGTGTTCTGCCCCGTTGGCCTCCTTTATTGTGGGCCTGCCCAGCCTGAGATTCTTGAGTCTAACAATAATTTCTTTATCCAACAGATCGAGTTTGACCAAACCTCCCTCGTCGTCTTCTACTGGTTCGTCACTACCAATCCTAATGTTCCGCACGATGTTCTCCATCCGACTCTCTTTACCATCTCCGATAGGGATGCAGTCATTGTACGAAGCAAGTTGGTGGTTAACTAGGCTTCTATGCTTGAAATAACTCTCAACAATCTCTCTCAATTATATTCCTCCTTATGCGCTCTCCACTATTAGCCTGAATGCCACTGATTGTCCTGCAGATCTGCTGTATCGAACGACCTTGACGACTCTATTTGCCAGCCATCCCGCAGGAAGCTCATCGTTCTCAGATTCTTCGACTTCCTTGATAACCTGGATTGCAGGATCGGTAATCAGTATCTTTGGAAGTAGTTCCTTTGCGAGCCTGTCCTTTCCGAAGGCATCATCCGTTTTGAGCCCCCATGGCTCTAGGATCTGTGCTTCATCCTCGATAGGGACTAGTTCATGATGAGGCACGAGCACATGGTTAAGCACATTGAATCTGTAGTCCCCAGTAGGGATGTCTTCATCCAAAAGCGCTTTGCGGGAAATAGTGATTCTGTTGCTCTTACTTCTTTTACGAGAGCCTACGTGTTCACTAATCACGCCCATTATATGCTCGAGTTCAGGGACCCCGTCATCGAGGCCTACCTTTTTCGCAACCTGCTCCCTGGACATTCTCTTGATTGTATCCAGGTTTGCGTCGTCCGCCAAC
>CEVE01113495.1_pt1 | contig 18578 bp, 17 predicted proteins | sample 356431 | NCBI WGS metagenome assembly CEVE01 (sample SAMEA2622764, study PRJEB7988) | marine metagenome | isolation source: saline water (ENVO:00002010), including
AGTAAAATTAAAAGAAGGTGTGATAATACCTACGAATATAATTAATGTTGAGCCAAAACCAGAAAACTTAGTTATAGGAATGAAATTAAGCCCAGTTTTTGTTCACAAAAACAATCAACCTACATTACTAAAATTTCAACCAAAAAAATGAAGGAAATTAAAAATGATTAAAGGACTTATTGCACCAATATTAACTCCATTCAATAATGATCTTTCTCTCAACAATGAAATTTATAATAATTTTGCAAAATATCTTTTAGAAAATGGTTGCTCAGGATTAGCTCCTTTTGGAACTACAGGGGAGGCATTATCAATTAGTAATACAGAAAGAATGAATGCATTGGAAAGTATGGTGAAAAGTGGTATAAACCCAAAAGTACTAATTCCAGGTACAGGTCTTTGTAATTTTCCTGATACGGTAAAAATTAGTAAACATGCCATAGAATTAGGTTGTCACGGAGTTATGGTGCTCCCTCCTTTTTATTATAAAGGCGTATCAGATGAAGGTCTATTTAATCATTACGAAAAGCTTATCTCAGAAATTAATCACCCTGATTTAAAAATTTATCTTTATCACATACCAGCTATGACTGGAGTCCCTTTATCTACTGAATTAGTGAGTAAATTAAAGTCAAAATATCCTGATATAGTTATAGGAATAAAAGACAGCACAGGAGATTGGAATAACACAAAATCTTTTCTAGAAATTGATCAACTAATAGTATACCCTGGTGCAGAGCTTTTAGTTATAGATTCAATTAAATTAGGTGGGGCGGGTTGTATATCTGCCACAGCAAATATTAATAGTAAAAATATTTCTAAAGTTATAGAATCTGCCCATAACGGAGATTGGGAAGCAGCAAATAAAATTATGGAGGAAGTTAGAAATGTTAGGCTTCTTTTCCAAGATTATGCTCCTATTCCTGCACAAAAAGCTATGCTTGCTAAAAAATTCAATGAACCTTTATGGAAAAATGTCAGATCACCCTTATTTCAAACACTGACAAAAGATCGGTCGGATATTCTTTCTGAAAAATTAAGAAATGAGCATAACATTAGAATATAAAATCCCTTTCTTGTTATTCCTAAATTAGGGATATTCAACAACTATATAATATGATAATATGCAATAATTAAATTATGAATAATCATTTTTTAGAATTCAAAGATATATCAACTAATGATATAAATGAAATTACTGACAGAGCAATAGAACTAAAGTCAGGTTCTGAATGTGACGCATTAAGAAACTTAAGTGCTGTTTTACTTTTTGAAAAACCGTCATTAAGGACAAAATTAGGATTTTGGGTTGGAATACAGAAACTCGGAGGAAACCCATTGTATTTCGGTCCTGAAGAAGTTGGGTTAGGAAGCCGAGAATCCGTTAGAGATGTATCAAGTGTAATTTCAAGAATAGCTGACATTATAATAATAAGAACATTTGAACATGAAAAAATTCATGAGTTCTCAAAATACTCATCTGTCCCAGTTATTAATGCATTAACTGACCACGAGCATCCATGCCAAGCTCTAGCAGATATTCAAACTATTAGGGAAAACTTAACTAAAATCAAGGGATCGAAGATAGCTTTTATTGGCGATGGAAATAATGTTTCCAGAAGTTTATCCTACGCATTAGCAGGCTCAGGTGCAAACCTAGTAATTGCTTCTCCTAATAATTATGAAATTGATGATAAAACTATAGATGGCGCAAATAGTTATGCTAAAAATACTGGGGGATCCGTTACAAAAATATCCGACCCCAAAAAAGCAGTTATAAACGCAGATATTATATATACTGATGTTTGGGCAAGCATGGGGCAGGAAAAAGAACAAGAAATCAGAAGAGCAGCCTTCGACGGATATCAAGTAAATGAAAACTTACTTGACATGGCATCAAAAAATGTAAAATTTATGCACGATTTACCAGCACATCCTAATGAAGAAATATCAGAAAATTTGTTATATGATGAAAGATCAATTGTTTTTCCACAATCAGAAAATCGTATGTGGTCTCAAATGGCATTAATAGAAAAAATAATTATAAGAAAATAAATATGTCAATACCAATAATCGCAATCGTTGGAAGACCAAACGTTGGCAAATCTACATTGTTTAATAGAATAGCTGGAAGACGAATAGCTATTGTCAGTGATATTCCCGGAACTACAAGAGATCGTGTTTCTATTGATACTGTCTGGAACGATAAGAAATTTATTCTAGTCGATACCGCTGGTGTTGAAAATCAACCTCATGATCAGTTAATGTGGGATCAAATAAGGTCACAAGTAGAGCTTGCATTAGAACAATCTGATTTAATAATTTTTACTGTTGATTCTTCTGAAGACATTACAGATTCTGACAGAGAGATTTCACAAATGTTAAGAAAAATTAATAAACCAATTATCGTAGCAGCTAATAAAGTTGATACACCGGAGAAAAGCAATTATATATATAATTTTTATTCACTTGGATTTGATAATTTGATACCAATAAGTGCATACCATAACCTCGGAATTGATGATCTTATAAATGAAAGCTTTAATTATTTAGTTCATACTAATGATGATGATAAAAAAAATGACAGTATTCGTGTCGCAATATCAGGGAGACCAAATGTGGGTAAATCAGCATTATTTAATTCAATTATAGATTCAAAAAGATCAATTGTGTCTGAGGTAGCTGGAACCACAAGAGATATGATTGATTACGAATTAATTCTTAACGAAAAAAAACTTACATTTCTAGACACAGCTGGTCTTAGAAAAAGGGGAAAAATTGAAAATGGAATAGAAAAATATAGTTCTCTGAGAACTATTAGAGCTATAGAAATGTCTCACATATCACTTATTGTTTTAGATGCAAGTGAACTAATAGCATCTCAAGATTCACATATCATTGGATATATTAAAGACGCTAATAGAGCTACAATTATCATCGTGAATAAATGGGATTTAGCACCAAAATTACAACTTAAAAAAGATGAAGTTAAAAATTTGATTATTGAGAAACTAAATTTTATTCCAAACACACCAATATTATTTACATCTGCAATAAATAATTCTGGAGTATCAAAAATTTTTGATTCTATTTTTGAAGTATATAGCGAGTTCAATAAAAGAATTCCTTCTTCAGAAATTAATAAAATTATTTTTGAAGCAATGGGTAAAAATCCATTACCTGGATTTGGAAGAAAAAGACCTAGAATTTATAGATGTATTCAAAAAAAAGTGGCTCCTCCAAGCTTTGATATAATTACAAAAAATCCTGAACTAATTCATTTTAGTTACAGAAGATATCTTGAAAATATAATAAGAAATAGGTATGGTTTTATCGGATCTCCAATAAAATTATCATTTATGAATAGAAAATATGAATAATTTACCAGAAATAGTTTTAGTTTGTTCGATTGCATATCTTATTGGCTCTATTCCAACTGGGGTCATTGTGACAAAATTTGCAAAGGGTGTTGATATACGCAGTTATGGAAGTGGAAGTTCAGGAGCAACTAATGTTGCAAGAACTTTAGGGCCTAAACTCGGAGGTTTAGTATTAATTTTGGATATATTGAAAGGGTATATATCTATATATATTATTAGTCATATTGCTAATGATTATTGGATAATACCATTCTCAGGATTTTTATTAGTTTTAGGGCATTGTTATCCCATTTATATCAAATTTAGAGGTGGGAAGGGCATTACAACCGGTTTTGGAACACTAATTTTTTTATCACCAATAGCAATGGCTTTATCACTGATTGGTGTATCAATTGCTATAATCACTAGATATATCTCTCTAGGTTCAATTATTGGAACTTTATTAAGTCTGTTATCTTTACTATTTTTTAGCATTTATGAAATTTTTGGTTCAAAATATGAGGACTTACTGTATTGCATTCCTGTAGGGTTGATAATCCTATTGCGTCATAGGGCTAATTTTCTTAGACTGATAAAAGGTAAAGAGGGTAAGCTGGAAAATAAAGCTTCTCCAAAAAAGAAACAAAATTAGGTAAATTTTGCTAAATATAGGAATTATAGGTAATGGTGCTTGGGGCACCACATTGAGTATTTTGTTAAGTGAACGAAACAAAGTAACTATGTGGTGTAGAAATGAAGATCAAGCTAAGAATATTCAAAAAAACAGGTATAACGATAAATTAAGTGTTAATCATAATTTGCCTAAAAATATTAATGTTACATCTGATATAAATGAAGTAACAAAAAATAAAAACTTAATTGTTGTTACACTGCCTGCTAATACAATAAGAGAATTTTTTAAAAATAACAAGTTATTTTTTTCCGATACAAAGTACATACTATCTGCATCTAAAGGCATAGAAATAAATACTGGAAAGCGTATATCTGAGATAATTATTTCTGAACTTCCTGAGTTTGATTCAAAAAATATTGGAGTAATGTCAGGACCTAATCTAGCCTATGAAATATTAGAAGGTAAAGTAGCAACTGCAACTATAGCATTTTCAGATGAAAGTTCATGTAAATCTGTTCAAGATATATTTAATTCAAAGAAATTTAGAACATATACATCAAACGATATTATCGGAGTAGAACTAGGGGGTTCATTAAAAAATATTATAGCAATTGGTGCTGGTTTTATAGATGGTGCTGGCTTGGGAGATAATTCTAAATCAGCATTTGTTACAAGAGGGTTGCATGAAATTATGTTTTTAGGTTTAGCAATGGGGGCTAGAATTGAAACCTTTGCAGGGTTGAGCGGTATGGGAGACTTAATGGCTACATGCTACTCAAATCTGAGTAGAAATTACTCATTCGGGTATGGCCTAGCTAAAGGCAAAAAAACTAATTTCATTATGAATGAAATTAGTCAAACAATAGAAGGTTATCCTACAACACTAGCAGCTTATACTTTGTCAGAAAAATATAATATTGAAATGCCTATTGTCAAAGCTACTAAATCTGTTCTTTATGATAAACAGGAACCAAAATTAGTAATAAATGATCTTCTTTCAAGAACTCTACAAGAAGAAAAAATTAATAAGTCTTCATGGGAAATGAAAATTAATAGATTCATTAAGAGTATCAGCGATAATTTTAAAAACTAATCTCTAAAATCTCTATAATGATAAATAATAGATGCCATAACCGCTATTGCTGCAGTTTCCGTTCGCAAAATTCTTTTTCCTAAAGAAACTAATTTTACTCCTAATTTTTTTAGATTCTCAGCTTCTTGTTTGGAAAAACCACCTGGAGGACCAATAATTACACTTAAACTCTTAATGTTAGTTAATTCATCTAATGCTTGATTAATTGTGTACCCTTCAAAATCCTCCCACAAACATAAAACTTTATCATTTTTTATTTTTTGTTGAATAATTTCAACTAATGTTTCTGGTTTATTTAATTTTGGTATAAAAGTTCTACCAGATTGTTCTGCAGACTCTTTAATTATTTTTCCCCATCGTAATAGTCTTTTATCTGACGGATAAGCGTTTTCGCCACCCTGTACCCGTTCTGTTATAACTGGAGTAAAATCAAATGCCCCCAATTCAGTACATTTTTGAAGAATAAGTTCGAATCTTTCAGGTTTACATAATCCAATAATAAACTTAACTTTCACACTTGGTTCATCAATTGGACTAATAGTGCTATGAAATTTGCAAGTAATTGATTTTGTTTTTTTTAATATTATAAAAACTGCCTCATAACCTGCACCATTAAATAGTATGAATTGTTCATTTATTCTTAGCCTCAATACATTAATTATCTGAAATGAAATTTCATCAGTAAGTTCAATTATATTTTGATTTTCATCTAAAGAACTATAATAAAATCTATGCACTAGAAGCCTCTCTTAATTATAGAAACATGCCAAGAGTCTATAGATCTTGTATTGATAACTTTACCTCCCGATAACTCAAAAGACTTTATGACATCATTAATTTTATCTCCAAGAATTCCTGATATTATCAGTGTAGATTTTTTACTTAATAGGGAGATTAATTCTGATGAAATTTCAATAAGTACTTTTGAAGCAATATTAGCCATAACAAGATCAAATTTCTTAGGGAAATTGGTTTCTGATAATTTTGTCTTTGCTAAAAATGTATCATTTTCATAACCTGCATTTTTTATATTATTTTTAGCGGAATTTATTGCATCATCATCAATATCAATACCGTAAGATTTACTAGCTCCTAAAACCTGTGCAGCAATCATAAGAATTCCAGACCCGCACCCCACGTCTAAAATTGTATCGTTAATATGGATTCTTTTTTCTAACTCTTCAATACACATTTTTGTCGTAGGATGATGACCTGTACCAAATGCTAAGCCAGGTTCTAAGTATATCTTTTTTTTATTCCTAAATTTATTTTCATAATCTTTTGTTGGTAAAATTACTAAATTCTTTCCAATTTCAATTGGATCAAATTTTTGATTTTTCCAGTCATTTATAGAAACATATTTATAGTCTATATTTGGAAGTTTTATGATTTGATTTAATAATTTATGAGAAACATCTATTGAATTTTTTTTTACTTCTAAAGTATCATCCGTAGGCATCCAAGCCTTAATTTTTACCCAAGAGTTAGGATCAATTATTTCACCCTCATCTGGATTATAATCAACATCTCTTTCTACAGAAAAATTTTCGCCTATATTTTTTATTAGTATTTGAGTAAACGGCTCAACAAATTCTGAGGGAGTATTTATAGAAATTTCTAACCATTGATTTTCGATTTTTATTATCTCCTAAAATTATTTATTATCAGATTTGAAAAAATCTTTGAATTTTCTAATAATACTTTCGTCTAGATCTTTATTAACATTATCCAGTTTAAGATAGTTTGCTAGATGAATAAAAATAGCTTTTTCAGTGTCATCAATTTTAGTTGGGGTAAGAACTTTTATCCTCACGAGCTGATCGCCTCTTCTTGATGATTGACCAACAAAAGGTATACCAAGATTTGTCAATCGAATTATTGAATCTGATTGAGTACCAGGCTTGATTTTCAACTTTACATTTCCATCCAAAGTCTTAATGTCAATTTCTCCTCCAAGAGTGGCTAGAACGATACTAATCTCTTCTAAAACTACAACATCATTACCTTTTCTATTGAAATGCTTATCTTCGTCAACTAGTACATGAACATATAAATCGCCATTTTTTCCTTGTTTCCCAATTGATTCTCCTTCACCTCGTATGATTAACCTAGTCCCATCTTCTATACCTGCAGGAATAGAAACTTCAATTTTTCTAGAGTTATTTTTGATCCCTAACCCACCACATATCTTACATTTATTATTTATTTTAACCCCATCGCCAGAACATGTTGAACATGAAGTAACTTGTTGAAATTGTCCAAAAATTGTTTTTTGTACCCTTGATATTTTTCCTGTTCCCTGACACACACTGCATTCTTCAATTTTAGAACCAGGTTCAGCTTTATTTCCTTTGCAAGTATCACATCTTTCATTTCTAGATAGGTTTATTTGTTTTTTTGTCCCAAAAGCGGCATCTTTGAATGAAATTGTTATTTGATACTCTAAATCATTACCTACATTTGCTCTCTCGGATGTTGTTCCACCAAAGAAAGAGTCAAATATATCACCAAAGCCTCCAAAGCCTTCGAATCCTCCAAAGCCAGACGCTCCACCATTATTCACTCCAGCGTGACCAAATTGATCATATTGAGATTTTTTTTCTGGGTCACTCAATACTTGATATGCTTCGTTGACTTCCTTGAATCTCTCAGATGCATCAGGATCTTTATTTTTATCAGGATGATATTTTAAGGCTTGTTGACGAAAAGCTTTTTTGATTTCTTCAGAATTAGCATTACGTGACAAGCCTAATATCTCATAATAATCTCTTTTGTTAGTAGTCATACATTTATCTTAAATCTTGTATATACAAATAAACTTCTAATAAAAAGTAATTTTATCTCTTAATATTTAATACTATTTTACTTGGGATATTTAATAATAATAATAACAATTTTAGCAAAAAAGGAATATGATATGGAAATAAGATGGCAAGGAAAATCATTCTTTGAAGTATCATCAGCATATGGAAATATACTAATCAATCCTTCTGATAACAATTCAGAAGAAACTCAATTGTTTTCTGGATTCAACCTAAATCCTCATAAAGATAAAAAAGTTAATATAATTGACAGCCCAGGAGAATATGAAATTAAAGGAATTGCTATTAGAGGAATCCCTTCACCTCTCACTGAACCATCCTTATCCAGAGATATAAATGTAATATACGTTGTTGATATCGAAAATCTAAGGTTAGGTGTCCTTGGCTATCCAGGCCATGAACTATCTGCTCAGGTTATGCAGCAAATTGGGAAAATAGATATACTAATTCTTGATGGATCATCCAGTAGTCTAGAAATAAATGAACTTGCTTCAATGATTAGATCACTGGAATCAAAGATTGTACTTATCTCAAATAATAATGTATCAAAATTACTTGTAGAACTAGGTATAAAGGAACCAACCATAGAGAAAAAAATAAGTATTACTAAGTCGAGCATCTCCGAAGAACAAAAAATAATTTTATTAGAAAATTAATTTACTCTAAATCTTCTAAAAGTTAAGAATAACAGAGGTGAAATTAATAACATTATATTTCCTAAGTTAGCTCTTCCTCCTGATGCTAAACAATCTCCACTCCCAGAATCACCATCTCCATTGGATAAAGCAACTTTATCCGAACTACTATCATCACTTAAGGGAGTTGGAGTGGGTGTTGGAATAGGTGCCATTGTAGGGGTTGGGGTTGGGGTTGGGGTACGAGTTGGCTCAGGAGTAGACGTAGGTGTTGGTGTTTGCGTAGGTGGCAAAGGTGTTGATGTAGGAGTAGGAAATGCTGAAAAAACCAGTATAAAATCTGATTCATACTGTCCCGGAGTAAATGTTTTAGACTGCAATGCTTTATTTGAACCTATGTAAAAATCCACTACTTTACCTACATAAATATCAAAAACAGGGTCTGCAGTAATAAAAAACTTACCATTATCAAAAGTTTGTGCAGGTTCACTAGTATAGTCATCAATCTGAGCAAAAATCAAAGTGCCATCTGGCGGTGGAATTGAACCAGCTCTAATTACACCTTCATAAAAAGTAGGCTCAACAATTACAGGAGTAGGCGTTGGAGTCAAAGTTGGAGTTGGAGTAGCTACTGGAGCAGATGAAAAAGATAAATTCAACTCTCTTAACTGTGGCAAAGCCCAATCTAATTTATATTTTCCGGTAGTATCTTCATACATATAAGGAGTTGTTTGAGATGCAATTATTTGTGATTCAAGAACAAATTCTATATTTTGGCCAGCTAGATCAGGTACAGAAGGCGGGTTTACAAACAATCCAACATATCTGTTAGAATTTTTCTCACCTATTATCACAGGTTCCGTTTCATAATTCCCAATACGAGCAGTTAGCTTCATTCCATTAGGATCAGCTCCGCCAGATATGCTAAGTGAACCATACAATGTAATAGCCTTAATTTCAGGTACATCTGCTTGAGCAAAAAGATCTTTATCATTAGAAGTAATTAATAAAGTTAATACTAATGATAATGATACTAACAATAAAAATTTTGATTTCATTAAACTTTCCATACCTCTATTTTATCAGAATACGCTTTCCCAATATCAATATAAATAAATAACGAATTAAGTAAAAAGTCCCCTGCCATAAAAACAGGGGACTTTTTTTATTTTCAACTAGTCAAGTATAGTTTATGGAACAATGTGTGGTAGTAATCCATTAGCCTGAGGCTGAATGTATACCCACATACCGTCACCAATTTTTACTTGGTTAGCATCTACCAAAGCTCTGAACTTTGAAGTTACTGTATCGAAAGCATACTGTCGAGAGTTAGAAACTGTATCGAAGTATGTCTCAACTGTAACAGCAACGCCAGAACCTGCTTGGTTGGTTCTTACCAATGATGTTCCGTTATCTGACTTCTGTGTTTGAACTCTACTCTGGTCAACTACACCCACTAGGTTCCATCCAGAACCAGTAGCTATTGTTGTCAAAGCTGGTCGAGAGTCTCCAGGACCTGTAGGACCTGTTAGTGAGACTGTCTGGTTTTCAAAGTCAGAAGTTTCAACCCAGTATCCAGGACCAGCATAAACATGGTCTAATCCAGGATTTGTCTGAGATGAGAAGGATCCATCAACCTGAGATGCTATTCTCCAAGGTGAACTTGGTGAAGTTGCATCATATGATACTACCTGTTTGATACCTGAGTTTGAGAACACAGAACCTACAGCTGTATCAGTTGGGTCAGATGGAAGTGATACTAAGTTCCAACCTGCGAACAAGTCTAGAACGTAGTCTTTACGATCTGATTTTGTGAATACCACTGTCTGTGTATGAGTGTTACCAGCTGCATCTTTTGCCTTCACAACATATGTGTGCTTAGCATTTGTAAGCGCATCTGTTGGTTGGTAGAAGAATACAAGACCGTCAGCAGAAGCAACAACATCTGCAGTTACATCAACAGCTGCGGCTGAGCCGACTGCCATTGTAGCTTTAGTTATTGATACTGTAGCTGTCTCATTTGCAGAGTAGTCAGTAGTAATGAATGGCTTAGAAACTGTAATCGTACCACCATTAGCTGGGGTAGATGTTGGAGCACTAAGCGCAGTGTCCAATCGGTACACCTTAGTTGTTATGTCACCTTTTGTGGTTAGGTTACCTGTTGTATCAGTTGAATCAACTTTTACAGCAACGTCACCTGTTGAAGCAGCGCCTTTGCTAACTACTAATTTCCACTGGTTACCACCTAGAGGTACACCAAGAGTTTCAGTGTGAAGACCTACTTGGTTAGGAGATGTCAAAACTCTTACAGAAATTTTTGGAGGACCGTTAAGGTTCTCGTCAGATGTAACTGTAATAGTCATTTTGTCCTTAGTAAGTGAGTCTGCAGCTTCAGATCCTGTACCAGTTCCAGAACCACCTGATGTTACCATCGTGACTACTGGCTTGATACCATCTGTTGCTACTTTAGAACCTGAATTTGCAGAGTTACCTGCAAGGTCAGCAATTCCACTCTTTATTTGAACAGTTGGTTTATTGTTTGAAGGAATAGTAGTATCCAATTTGAGGTAAAGAACTGAATCTTTTACGTCAATTGCTGTAGGAACGTGAGTTCCACCACTATTACTAAACACAACCTGAATGTCGCTAGGCGCAACAGATGTAGAATCAATTTTTCCATCCATTGTTACCTTTATAGAAGAAGCATCAGCTTTTTCAGCGGCAGGAGATGCAGAAGTATCCCATCCTGTACCTGTTACAGCAGAGGATATTGAAGGAGTCTTCTGGTCAATCTTAATTACGTGTGGTTGGTTTCCATGTCGTCCTGAACCAGCATCGTCGGCTCCTGTTCCAGATGTTTTAGCATCGGAATAACCTACGTTACCAGCTAAGTCCATGACACTAGCCTGGAAGTCAACTTCGTTGTTTGGTGTCTCTGTTGAAGGAGACATTGTAGGCAACGCGGTTGATTCAGTATATGACCAACTTATTGATGTAGCACCATCAGAACCCAAAGTTGTTGTATCTATGTTAGCTGGTGTACCACCTGGGGTACCGTTAGCAGCAATAACCATAGTTGTATTAGTTGGGTCATCGGTTCTATCAATTCTCAATGAGAATGTGCTAATGTCAAGTCCAGATTGTGAATCAGCAGCACTTCCTGTAAAGGAAGGTAGTCTGTTCTGGCTCTGTCCTCCATCAGCAGGAGTTGTTATTGTTACGGAAGGAACAGTATTGTCTACATTGTATGTAGCTGTTCTCTTAACATTTGTTGCAGTACCTGAAGTAGCGGCATCCTGATACTCAACAGTAACTGGACCACCGATTACAGGAACTCTATCTGCACCAGCTACCTGAGCAACTCCAGCCGGAGCTGAGTTAATCTTAACTGTTGCAAGAGCATCTGTTCGTTCTATCAACTGTACTTCACCTTCGAATCGTCCTGTGTTTCGACCTGTCTCAGTAAGTACCATTACAGCACCTGTAGGGTCAACAACGCTCTTTAGTGTTACAGTCAATGTGTCTGCATTTGAACTTGGGTATGTGATGTTTACGAATTCCCAACCAGTGGCTCCTCCGTCTACATCAGCACCAGCAGCACTCTTTCTAACCTGAATAACAGCAGGTGTAGCAGCGCTTGCTGAACCATCGTTCACAATTTGATGAACTGTTACACCGGAAACTGTTTTACCAGCGTGAGCAGCAGGTGAAGCAACTGTAATCTTAATGTCAGAAGTTGAACCAATAATTGGGCTAGCTTTTGTATCATCAAGTGTTACGGTAACGATATCACCAATTTCATCAAGACCAGCACCACCTGATCCACCAAAGTCTGCTACAACTTGCGCTGTACCATTAGTGGAGATGGCATGGTTATTATCTAAACCAAGGTCGAAACCTGTGTTTCCACCCGTAGCTTTAGATGTAACAGTAGTCGTACTGTTAACGTCAGCATCAATAACTGTGACAATGAATTTGTCTGAATTAGACACGATATCTCGTGCGGTAATTCCAGTTGTTGCTACTGAAGCATAAGTTCCGTATACAGCAGTTGCTGTTTTTCGAGCACTAGGTTTCCCTGTACCCTCTGTTGTAAGGTTAGATGCCTTGTTTGTGACATAAACCTTTCCATCAGCAGATGCACTAGCTGTATTGTCGGCACTTATGATAGCAACCGTGACTAGTGCAAGAAGCATAAGCCCGGAAAGTAATTTAACTGAAAGCTTCACAGCTCCAGCCTCCTTTTCTATCGTATTTTATTTACACATATACAATTATTATTAAATATGTATAAGAAACCGTGAGGTTTCCCGATATTTTTTTACCGGTTCCAATAATTGTTTTTCTTCCAAATGAAGCGCCAACCGGTTTGCGCGACAACGGAACTTTGGTATTAACCACTATTGATTTAATCATTGTATGTATTACAATGTCAACCATTTTTGTAACAAGTTTCAGGAATTTATAAAATATGGGCATAAAATAATATAATTTACTATATTTTTTATGCCACCTGAATATAAAATTCCAATCAGATCGTTACTTATTTGAACAAAAGTTAGTACAAATACATGTATAACTTATAATTCTTTACTTAGAAATTTATCTTATTTGTGTTACTGAAGAATTACAAAAACCTCGATAATTGAAAATAATCGTAATTTTCTAATCATAACTAGTTTTTGTTGCTCGAGTTTATTTACTGTGAACCCATATCAGGCTGTGTTAAGGACATCCAGAATTCTTCATTTGAAGATGATTTAGACATTCTATCTAAAATCTTTTCAGCAGCCTCAGTAGGCTTACTGCTTGGATCTTCACTTATTTTGCCTATTATACGCCTAAGTAACCATACTTTTTTTAGAGTTGAATCGTCGAGTAATAACTCTTCATGCCTTGTACCGCTTTTTTCAATATCTATAGCAGGCCATATTCTTCTATCAGCAAGCCTTCTATCAAGATGCAGTTCCATATTACCTGTGCCCTTAAATTCTTCATAGATTAAATCGTCAAGCCTAGAACCTGTGTCAACCAAAGCAGTTGCGATAATTGTCAAACTACCTGCATCTTCACAGTTTCTTGCAGCACCAAAAAAGTTTTTTGGAGGATATAAGGCATTTGGATCCATTCCTCCAGATAATGTTTTTCCACTACTTGGTACCAATAGATTATAGGCTCTTGCTAACCTGGTTAGACTGTCTAACAAAATAACAACATTCTCCCCACTTTCCACCAATCTACGTGCTCTTTCAAGAGCCATCTCAGCTGTTCTACAATGGTCTTCTATTGGTTCATCGAAAGTTGAACTAAACACTTCCCCCTTAATTGACCTTTTCATGTCGGTAACTTCTTCAGGTCTCTCACCAATCAAAGATACTATTATGTATACTTCAGGATGATTCTCGGTTATACCTGCAGATATTTGCTTTAAGAGCATTGTTTTACCTGCCTTAGGGGGAGCTACTATAAGTGATCTTTGCCCCTTACCAATCGGCGCTACCATATCAACTAATCTGGTAGATGTTTGTTTAGGAGTAGTTTCAAGTTTTATTTGTTCATTTGGATAAACTGAGGTAAATCTATCAAATTTTGGTCTGTCTAATGCTGATTGAGGATCATATCCATTTACAGTCTCAACATTTACAAGACCATAATATTTGTTTGAACTTTCAGCCAAAGGTGGAAGAACTTGCCCCGTTATAAAATCTCCATGCCTTAAGCCGTAATTTTTTATTTTTTTTGGAGTAACATAAATATCATCATTGTTTTTTCTTCCGCCCGGCTGTCTTAGGAAACCAAAACCGTCTGATAAGACATCTAGTATCCCAGCTCCCACGATTGCCTTTTTCTCATCAGACAAAGAAGATAAAATTGTAAGTACTAGTTCATTTCTTTGTGTTGGGACTCTCTTAATTCCTGTATCAATTGCTAGTTGGCGTAATTCATCATTTGTCTTTTTTCCTAGATTACCTAAATCAGGTAATTTTTCTAATTCAATTGAATCAAAATAATTTTCTCCACTATGATTTTGACGACGCCTTGTTGTGGTTGGCCTGCGCCTAGTACCTCTAGGGTGATTTCTAGCTTGAGTAGTCAGTATATTACCTCCTGGTTTAATAAATATGTACAAACCAACATCTGTAATTATCGAGTAACAAATTCTTATAATGGGGGCTAGATAACTAGCGATTATTGAAGGAAGCTTCTCAAAAGCATTTCAGATAATTGGGACATGAACTATGGTCGTTCAATAATATAATTATAGCACTCTGGGAACATAAAGCAAAATTTCTAAAATAAATTATGCTGATCCCCTTCTCGTTTAATTCTCATAGAATTTTCTATAAAAAGAGTGAATAAGGGATGAGGTCTTTCTGGCCTTGATTTAAATTCAGGATGAAATTGACTACCGATCATATATGGATGATTCATAACTTCAGTAATCTCAACAAGTTTATTATCAGGAGAAGTCCCAGATATTAATAAACCATTACTCTCAAATTCTTCACGAAACTTATTATTAAATTCGTATCTATGCCTGTGTCTCTCACTAATACTAGATTCTGTATAAACCTTCATTGCAAGCGAATTTTCCTTTAATATACAAGGGTAAGCGCCTAATCTCATAGTGCCACCTGTTGAATGGACTTCTTCCTGTCCGGGCATTAATGCTATTACTGGATTTTTTGTTCCAGGATCTATTTCAAGAGAATTTGCATCATTAATCTTTAGTACATTTCTTGCATATTCAATTACCATTATTTGCATTCCTAAGCATAAACCTAGATATGGAATATTTTGTGTTCTTGCATATTCTGCAGTCTTAATCATACCTTCAAGACCTCTATCTCCAAAACCTCCGGGAATTATTATACCTTGAGCCTTAGACAAAAAACTATCAATATCAGATGTCTCAATATCTTCAGCAGAAATCCATGAAATTTTAGCCTCACGCTTATGCATAATAGCAGCATGGTTTATAGCCTCTACAACAGATAAATATGAGTCTTTTAGCTCTACATATTTACCTACTAAAGCAATTTCTACTACTGGGTTATTTTTTTGTTGGATAATGGTAATTTTTTCCCATGATTTAAAATCAGGACTCATTTGATCGTATTCAAAATAATCCATCAAAATTTTACCTAGACCTTGACTTTCTAAGTGTAAAGGCACCTGATAAACGCTACTTAAGGTAGGTAAGTCTATTACAGCTTCATATCGAACATCACAATATAGAGAGATTTTTTTTCTTTCATCTTCACCTATTGGAAAATCAGCTCGGCATAGTATGGCATCAGGTTGAATACCCATTGACCTCAGAGTATTAACACTATGTTGGGTAGGTTTCGTTTTTAATTCATTACTAGCACCAAGATAAGGAAGCAAAGTCAAATGCACATAAAATGTATCATCTCTACCAACAGTATTTCTTACCTGACGAATGGCTTCTAAAAATGGCTGCCCTTCTATATCTCCAACGGTACCGCCAACCTCCACTATTACAATATCTGCATCTGATTCTTTCGATAGGTTTATTATTTTATCTCTTATAAGATTAGTCACATGAGGTATTGTTTGAATTGTTCCCCCAAGGTACTCACCAGACCTTTCTTTTGAGATAACCTCTGAGTAAATTTGCCCAGCAGTGATATTGGAATTGCATGTTAATTCTACGTCTATGAATCTTTCATAGTGACCTAAATCAAGATCTGTTTCGCTTCCGTCATCTGTAACAAAAACTTCTCCATGCTGATAGGGCGACATTGTGCCCGGGTCTACGTTTAGATAGGGATCAAGCTTCATAACAGACACTGTTAGCCCTCTACTTTTTAGCATTTTACCTATAGAAGCAACAGCTATTCCCTTACCTAGGGAACTTACAACTCCACCTGTAACGAAAATAAATTTACTCAAAATTCTCCATCGTATATATCAATATCTGGGGGTAAATAAGTATAAAAATTTATGGTAAACTTATCATCCCGAACAAGTTATAAAAATAACCTATACGGAATTTTATTCTAGTTATAAAAGGCATGTATTGTCAATATTGAAATCCTAACCAATGTAAAATTTAATAAGCATTTTTGGTTTCCATATTTTTTAGAATCTAATATGATTAATAATATTATTATTAAAAATCATAAGTGAATACGTAAAATGGATGACCTTACTAGAGAAGAAATACTAAAAATTAGTGAACTTTCATATTTGGAACTAACTGATAAAGAAATCAGTAAATTACAAAAAGAATTAAGTGATATTATTAGGTATTTTACTCTTCTAAATAAACTAGACACAAAAAATGTGGAATTAACAGGCCATACTACAAAGGCACAATCCGTCATGAGAGAAGATGAAGTTCACCCCCCATTAAAAACGGAAAAAGTCATAAATAATGCTCCTCAAACCTCTGGAGAATTCATAAAAGTTCCACCCGTACTTGAGTAAAGGATATCTCTAAATGGATCTCATAACTGCAAAAGATTTAAATAATAAACTTATAAACAAAGAAATATCTTCATATGAAGTTACTAAAATGATTTTTGAGAGAATTAAAAAATCAAAACTAAACTCATACATAACAACATGTGAAGAATCAGCTCTAAAGTCTTCTATAGAAGCTGATAAAAAATTTAGTGAAAAAAGTTCTGATATAACTCCTCTAACTGGGATACCAGTTATGGTAAAAGATAATATTTCTACAAAAAATATAAAAACCACAGCTGCATCAAAAATTTTAAAGGACTATATACCTCCATTTGATGCAACTGTAGTAAAACATCTGAAAAATTCAGGAGCAGTAATTTTAGGAAAAGGGAATATGGACGAGTTTGCTATGGGATCATCTAATGAAACTTCTTCATATGGACCTGTCCTAAATCCATGGGATACTAACAAGGTTCCTGGAGGTAGCTCTGGAGGTGCTGCTTCAGCAGTAGCTGCGGGTGAATGTTACCTTGCATTAGGCTCAGATACAGGAGGTAGTATAAGGCAACCTGCTTCTTTGTGCGGTGTTGTCGGTATGAAACCAACATACGGTCTAGTAAGCAGATATGGACTAATAGCTTTTGGTAGTTCTTTGGATCAAATTGGACCGATAGCAAGATCGGTTGAAGATTGTGGCAACTTATTAAATATTATCGCAAAAAAAGATTCTTTTGATTCAACTTCCGTTACATCGCCATACGAAAATTTCACTGAAGACATACATAAAGATATAAAGAATATGAAACTGGCAGTTCCAAAAGAATATATTACAGAAAATGTTGACTCTTCTGTCAAGAATAACTTTATGGAGTCACTAAGCATATTAAGTAATTTAGGTGCTAGTATCGAAGAGATTTCTTTGCCACTTACAGAATATGCATTAGCCGTATATTATATTATTGCTCCGTCAGAAGCCTCAGCCAATTTATCTAGATTTGATGGGGTAAAATATGGAATGAGCACAAAAAATGCAAAAAATTCAACAGAATATATTAGGGAGGTAAGAGGTAGTGGATTTGGTGAAGAAGTAAAGAGGAGAATTTTGATTGGAACATATGCTTTGTCATCAGGATACTATGATGCATATTACAAAAAAGCTCAACAAGTAAGAACTTTAATTATAAATGAGTTTAATGAAGCTTTTAAAAAATTTGATGCCCTAGTCACACCAACTTCTCCGATATTGGCATTTGATCTTGAATCAAAAAATAATGATCCTCTGAGTATGTACATGAGTGATATTTGTACAATTCCTGCAAATATTGCTGGGCTTCCTGCTATATCTGTACCTTCCGGTATGAGTAACAACCTACCAATAGGATTACAATTTATGGGGCCTCAATTTGGAGATAAAAAAATTCTACAAATAGCTTATAATTTTGAAAAAACTGCCCAGTGGAATAAATTAAATACTTTTGAAAATGACTAAATATTTTTATAAAACAAAAAATTTATTTATATTATTCTCTATGACTTTGCTGTTAATTTTTTTATTAATTAGCTGTGAAAATGATTCAAGAAAAATTTATGACAGAGAAGATT
>CEVE01120427.1_pt1 | contig 18369 bp, 20 predicted proteins | sample 356431 | NCBI WGS metagenome assembly CEVE01 (sample SAMEA2622764, study PRJEB7988) | marine metagenome | isolation source: saline water (ENVO:00002010), including
ACACTCAAATTGTGTTTTAGCTTTCATCCTTTTCTTCTATTTACTATTTCTGGTATTAACATCCAATCCATTCATGGTCTTTGATGTTATTCCAGCATTAGAGCTTGATTTGAACCCATTATTACAAGATCCATTATTAGTCATACATCCTCCCATGCTTTTTACTGGTTATGTCTTCTATGCAATCACGTTTAGCTTTGTTGTTGCTGGTATGTTCACAAATTTTAAAAAAGAGTTATTCAGCGTAATTAAAGTTTGGGCAGGGCTTGCATGGTTTACACTATCATTTGGGATACTTCTTGGTTCTATATGGGCTTATTATGAATTAGGTTGGGGTGGTTATTGGTTTTGGGATCCAGTTGAAAATGTTGCTTTAATGCCATGGCTAGCTGGGACAGCTTTTACTCATTCTCTTATTTTTAGCAGAAATAAAGTTCTTCTTTCTTGGATGGTTTTTTTAGGCATACTTACCTTTTTACTCTCTATTCTTGGATCATTTATAGTTAGATCAGGAATTCTCAATAGTGTTCATACTTTTGCTTCCGATCCTTCAAGAGGAGTTTTCTTGCTCAGTATTTTTGCACTATTTTCATTAGTTTCCTTAGGAATATTTTTTTGGCGAAGCAATTTTTTAAATAGTGATTGGCCTAAATTTATGTCAAGAAATTATCTGCTTGTTCTAAACAATATTATTCTAATGACTATACTTCTGATTGTTTTTTTGGGAACTTTATATCCAATTTACTATGAGGTCATTTATAACGATAAATTTAGTGTTGGTCCAAATTATTTCTCTCAATTGATAACTCCTGCAGTTTTTGCACTAATTTCTCTTTTCACATTGGAACAGTTCCCTAAACTATTATCTGTTAATAAGTTGACAATATTTTTACTATTAATTGCTGCAGTACTAATTTTTATTGCAGCTATACCAATTAAAATATTTGTTAGTTTTGGTTTAATTCTGTCTGGATTGTTTTTATTGATTTTGATAAGCAAAGCTATCTTAAATCTATACAACAAAAATAAATCGATTAAGCTACATAAGACTTTAGGACATTTAGCAGTAGCCTGGCTTACCTTTTCCGTTCTTTTAAACTATGAATTCTCAAAAAATATTGATTTTAGAATTAAGCCAAGTGATAAAGTTGAATTTATGGGAACAAATTTAATTTTTAAGTCAGCAGATGTTGTTCCGAGTCAAAATTTTAATAGTTATGTAGCAAATTTTGAAGTTGAAGATGATGGCAAGTATTTTAATATTGTTGCAGAAAAGCGTGTATATAAGGCTGGTGGTGTAATTACTTCAGAAACAGGAATAGCGCCATACATAATAAAAGATTATCTCGTCGTTTTAGGAGACTTAAAACCAGATGGATCATGGGCAGTAAGATACTCGATTAAGTATGGAATTATGATGATTTGGATGTCATCATGTTTATTACTTTTATCAATTCTTTACGGAACAATTAAAAGGTATGAGCACTAGAGCATTTTTAATTCTTATTTTGGTCTTGCTAATAGGTTTATTTAGTTTTTTTGCTATTTCATTACAAAAAGATGAAGTTTCTCCGGTAAAAAATCAAGAGGGTAAGCCTCTTATTTTAGATAGAGACCTCTATACAATTGAGAATACTAAAGTTGATAAAGAATTTCTTTTAAAAGGCAAGGTCTTATTGAATGTCTATGCAAGTTATTGCACTCCATGTCAGATCGAACACCCATTCTTAATGGATATTTCAAGTTCAAAGAATGTAAAAATTATAGGCATTAGTCATAAGGATAAAATTTCAGAGACAAGAAAATACCTTGAAAAATTAGGTGATCCATATGATTTTTCCATCCTTGATTTAGACGGAGATTTTTCTTTGAAGTTGGGAGTAATAGGCCCTCCAGAAACATTTTTAATTATTGATGGAAAAATTGTTGCTCATAGGATTGGTGTAATTGATAAAAAAATATGGAAGGAAGAATTTGAAAAATACTTTTAGGTTTTTGTTTTTTATTTGCTTTTTAATGCAGGCAGATGCTCTTTATGAAGATTTAAATAAAGAAGAGCTAGAAAGACTTGAATATCTGGCTGATAATATAAGATGTCCTATGTGTTCATATGGAAATCTCTCGAGCTCGAATGCCCCAATCTCTCAGGATTTAAAAAAAGAAATTGCCTCATTAATCAATGAGGGTTATTCAGATCAAGAGATTTTTGATTTTATGCAAGATAGGTATGGAGACTACATATTGCTCAATACAAATATTGAAGATAACAAGTCAATTTTTCTCATCCCTATGGTGATTTTAGTTATATCCATCTTGCTTGTAACCACCTATACTATTAGAAAATCTAAATGAGACTTAAAAGCTTAAAAATAGCAGGGTTCAAAAGTTTTGTTGACCCAATTGAAATTGATTTTCCAGGAATCATGTGTGGCATTGTCGGCCCTAATGGATGTGGAAAATCTAATATTATAGATGCTATAAAATGGGTGAAAGGAGAGCTATCACCCAAGAGTCTTAGAAGTGAAAGCCTTCAAGATGTAATCTTCAATGGATCTGATACTAGAAAACCTGTGAGTCATTGTTCGGTTGAATTATTTTTTGATAACTCTGAAAATTTTTTAGGTGGAGAGTACCTAGAATTTGATGAAGTAAGTGTAAAAAGAGAAATGGGGCGTGATGGCCAATCAAACTATTTTATTAATAATACTTCTGCAAGAAGAAGAGATGTACAGGATCTTTTTCTCGGCACTGGTTTGGGCGGCAATAGCTATGCAATTATCGAACAAGGTATTATATCCAGTCTAGTTGGAGCAAAGCCTGAAGAACTTAGAAGCTATGTAGAAGAAGCCGCAGGAATATCAAAATATAAAGAAAGAAAAAGAGAAACGGAATCAAGAATAAGAAGAACTTCTGAGAATATCTCTAGGCTTAAAGATTTAGAAGATGAAGTTAAAAGATCAATTAGAAGATTAAATGCCGAAGCAAACCTAACAACAAAATATAAAAAATTAAGAGATAAAGAAAAAGAGTACCAAAAATTTATTCTTACTGATGATATGAATGGGTTATTGAAACTTATGAATGAATCAGAGAAAGAAAATAAATCTATTGATAAAGATCTTGAGAAAATTGATGGCGACAGATTGGCCTTTGTAGCAAAAAGAGATGTAAATAAAACTCAAATGATGGAGAGTTTGAAAAAACTTGAAGAAGAACAAAGAGGTTTTTTTGAATCTGGAGCAAAAATATCATTGATAGAAGAAAAAGAGAGAACTGTTGCAAACCGAATAGATGAATTATCAAAAGAAGAGCAAAAAAATCTAGTCAATCTTGAAGATTTATCAAAAGAATTGGATTCTGCTAAATCTGATTTAAGTAAGATTGATGAAAAAGTCATGCAAGGAGTTACGAATGACTCAAAAAAGATTACTCAAAGCGTCGAATCTAACTTAAATAAAAAAGATTCTGATCTGATAGAAAAATCTTTAAATGAATTTTGGAAAAAAGGCTATCAGTATGGTATTGGTGAGAGTGGTGAAGCTGTAGAGACAATTAATACTCTGCGTAGTCAGTTTGCATCAAGAAATGAGCAAATTCTAAAAGACAAAAAGTCTATGAAAAAAGATCTTGCCAAAGAAAAGCTCGAGCTTTCAGATTTAATTGAAACTAGGAAGAGCCAAGAACTTAAAGTAATTGAATTAAGATCAAACCAAGATAAAGCAAATGAAGAAATGAGAACTATTGAGGCAGAGATTACAAAATTAGAATCTGAAAAAGAAAGAATAATGCAGCAAAGAAATGAGAAAGAAGTTAACAAGAGAACCATTGAAATAGATATTAAAGAAAAACAAGAAAGGCTTGGAACTTATTTAGAAGTTAAAGATGTTGAAGGCGACAGGGATTCTGTTGTGCAAGACTTAGAAAAATTACAGAAAAGAATAATGAATCTGGGACCAATTAACTTTGCTGCTCCAGAAACTTTAGAGGCTGAAAAAGAGCGTAAGGAGACATTGTCAGGTCAAATAGAGGAATTAGAGACTTCTTTGAACAAGCTTGACGAAGCGATAAGAAAAATTGATATGGAATCCAATAAATCCTTCCATACTTGTTTAAATTCAGTCAATAAGTATTTAGAAGAAATGTTCCCAAAACTTTTTGGAGGAGGATTTTGCAAGTTAGACTTACTTGATAAATCGGAAGATGCAGGCTTGATTTTAATGGCAAGATTACCAGGTAAAAAGAATACAAAACTATCGCAATTATCTGGCGGTGAAAAAGCATTAACAGCTTTAGCACTTGTCTTCTCGCTATTTTCAATAAATCCAGCTCCATTCTGTTTGTTAGATGAGGTTGATGCACCTCTTGATGACGACAACACTGCAAGATTTATTAATCTTGTTAATGAGATGTCAGAAAAAGTTCAATTTATATTTGTAACTCATAATAAAATATCCATGGAAAAAAGCTCCCATCTTCTTGGAGTTACCATGCGGGATCTTGGAGTTTCAAAAGTTGTATCAGTAGATGTGGAGCAAGCTATGGAGTTAGCTCAATCTTGAATTCTATAACTAGCTATATAATTCTATTAATTGGCATATTGCTTTCAATTGCTATTATTTTTTTCTTCCTCAGAAGAACACAAAATAATAACGGAATTAAATTCTCCAAGATTATTAAAAAAGAAGATGCTGAATCTACATATTTAAGTGATGCAGAAGAAAACATAACAAAAGAAGAAATAAATGAAATAAGAGTTCCTAAGCAAGGTGAGCTCTACCTACCTGATGAAAATGAAGATAACTTCATGATTCTATATTTGCAATCTAAAATCGACTCAAGACCAAATCTTGATTCATTAAAAACTAAGATGTTTTCAAATGGCCTTACTTTTAAAGATGGTTATTTTGAATCATCAACTAGAAATAAAATACCAGGCTTTAAAGTTTTAAATGCAGAAGAACCTGGCATTTTTGAAGAAGAAAAAGATATCTCTTTGATAGCGATTGGTCTCCACCTTAAAGGCCAAAAAGATGTTGTAAAAACTTTTGATCAAATGATAGATTTAGGAAAGAATTTAGAGCGATCCTTTGAAATGAAATTGCTAGATGAAAGCTTCAATAAGATTACAGATCAGACAATAGGGAATTATAAAGAAAATGCCAATGCTATTGATTTGAAGTTAGGATCTTATGCCAATTGAAGATGAAATAAAAAAACTTCGTGCAGAGATAGATAGACATAATCAGCTCTATCACTCAGATGATCATCCAGAAATAACAGATGCAGAATTTGATGCTCTTTATGCTAGATTAAAAAAATTAGAAGAAAACCTTGAGGCTAATGAAAATTCTCCAACTATGAAGGTTGGACCTAAACCCTCTAAAGGTTTTGAGAAACATGATCATCTAAAACCCATGCTCTCTCTTAGCAATGTCTTTAATTATCAAGAGTTTGAAAAATTTGAAGAAAGAATAATAAAACGAATCAATAATAAAGATATAACTTACTCCATAGAGCCAAAATTTGATGGAATTGGCATATCTCTAACTTATGATAATGGTAATTTAACTCGAGCAGTTACAAGAGGTGATGGAATAACTGGAGAAATAGTAACTGAAAATGTTAAAACAATTAAAAAGATACCTCTAAAAATAGAAAAAGAAGCACCAAAAATAATTGAATTAAGAGGAGAAATATTTTTTCGTTTAAAAGATTTTGAAAAAATAAATAAAAATTTAGAAGAAAGTGGAAATAAAAAGTTTGTTAGTCCTAGGAACGCTGCAGCAGGAACTTTAAGAAATTTAGACCTAGAGATAGTAAAAAAAAGACCACTTGATGTTTTTTTCTATGGTCTAGGCGGTCATTCTGAAGACTTTATGGCTAAATCCCAGAAAGAATTTTTGAATTTCTTAAAACTTAATGATTTTCCAACCAATGAATTAATAACTTTTGGAGACAAAACGCACGTAAAAATATCTGTAGAAGACATTCTTAATTCTAGAGAAAATCTTAACTATGAGATAGATGGGGCAGTTGTGAAAGTTAATGATTTTAATCATCAAAATAAATTAGGTTTCGTTTCAAAAGCACCTAGATGGGCTATAGCTTGGAAATTCCCAGCATCTGAAAAGTATTCAAAAGTTACTGATATTCTATTTTCTGTAGGCCGAACAGGTATAGTAACGCCATATGCCACTATTGAATCTGTTTTAATATCTGGCGCTAATATCTCAAATGTCACTTTACATAATTTAGATGAATTAAAGAGACTTGATATTAAGGTAAATGATACTGTTTTAGTCAAAAGAGCAGGGGACGTCATTCCTCAAATAACTAAAGTTAATTCTGAAATTAGAGATGGTTCAGAAATTCCCGTTAATATTCCAGAGTTTTGCCCTTCATGCAGCAATACTTTAAAGCACGAAGGACCATTCTTACGTTGTGATGCAGGGATGAAATGTCCCGCACAATTACTAGGTTATTTTGAACACTTTGTTTCAAGAAAAGCAATGAACATTGATGGCCTTGGCTATAAGATTAATCAACATCTTATAGATTTAGGCTACGTAAAAGAAGTTGCTGATTTGTATAAACTAAAGAACTTTGAATCTGAATTGAAATCTTTGGAGGGTTTTGGTGAAAAGTCTATTGATAATCTTTTTGAGAGTATTGAGGAATCAAGATCTGTTGAACTGGAGACATTTATTAATTCATTGGGAATGCCTGAAGTTGGTGAATCGACCGCATCAGCTTTAGCACGTCATTTTAAAAATTTTAAAAATCTAAGGTCAGCAGAATATGATGATTTAATGCAAATTGACAGTATAGGGGATGTAGTAGCCAAAAATATTTTGAATTTTTTTGAGTCTGATCCTGTTGGAATTGATAGCCTCCTTAAAGAGCTTATTGTAAAAGATTTTGTTATTAGTGAATCTAGTCATTTAGATGGAAAAAGAATAGTAATAACTGGTTCATTCAATGAATTCAGTAGAGAGGAGATCAAAGATATCATAAAAGAAAAGGGTGGAATTCCTTCATCAGGTGTCAGCTCAAACACAGATTTTGTAATTTTAGGTGAAAATCCAGGTTCAAAATATAAAAAAGCAGTGGAACTTGGAATAGAATTAGTAACAGAAGATAAAATAAAAAATTTTCTCAAAGTATGATCAAAAATAAATTACTAACTTTAACTTTGCTTCTCCTGGTAAGTTGTTCTACAAAGATTCCAAGCAATCAAGATGATATATGTAAAATTATTGAAGAAAATCCAAGCTGGAGCAAGCATCTTTTAGATACTCAGAAAAAATGGAATGCACAACCCAGTACAGTGATGGCTATAATCAGACAGGAATCCTCATTTGATCCAAATGCAGCTCCTGAGAGAGATAAGGTATTAGGCTTTATTCCTTGGAAGAGATCATCAAGTGCTAAAGGTTATGCCCAAGCTATAGAGGGAACTTGGGAAGAGTATAAAAAGCAAACTAATAAAAAAAGAGCGAGAAGAACTAACTTTTCAGATTCAGTAGATTTTATTGGCTGGTATTTATCAAAAGCACCATCGGCAAGAATTAAAGCTTATGAGGTTGATAAACTTTATATTGCATATCATGAGGGTTATGGAGGATATAAAAGAAAAACATACCGCGATTCTAATAAAGCCTGGCTTATAGATGTTGCCAAGAAAGTTAAATATAACTCAGTAAGGTATGAAAGACAGCTAATGAGATGCCCTTTAAAAGAACAAAGTAAGGCTTTTTGGGATATTTTCTAAATTCTTTTAATCAAGAAATCTTCTTCTTGTGCAGTTTTTTCTAGATTTGGATTAATAATCGAAAAAGTACTCTTTGGTTTATTTTTTAGCACTTCTGCTGCTGCTACTATATCTTCTTTACTTACATTAAAAATATTATTTCTATATGTCTGTCTTTCTTTTTGAAGTTTATTTTCACAATTAAGACGATAGTCTTTGAAAGCTTCTCCTGCTGGAGAAGAAGGTTTATCAATATCAGACAGTACTGATAATTTGCTTTCAAGAATCATATCTTCATCAAAACTTCCTAGTGATGCCCAGGTTAGAGAATTTTCAAAATCCTCAAGTGTTTCTATAAACCTTGGGTCTCTATAAGAGAACATCTTGAATGTTCCTGAAAAAGGATCATATACTGCTCCACCTCCATAGGCTCCACCTTTTTCTCGTACTCTTTTATGCAGATATTCATTTCTTAATAGACTAGAAAGAATAATAAATTTAGGAGATTCTTTGGCATCATATATTGGAGCATCAAATGACATAGCTGAAAAATTTACTTGGGTATTTATTGGAAGAGCTACTTTGTTAAAAGTTTTGTTAAATTCTATATCAATTGCCGAATCTCCCTCTTTCTTAAAATTCAGATCTTTAATTTCATCAATTTGTGAAGAGGATAATTTTGTATTTGAAATAAATAAAACCTCATTTTTATCAGATTTAGTTTTTTCAAGCATACTTTGCATTTTCTTGAGCTGATCTTTGATCTGGTTATCTTGATTAGAAATAAAAGGAACAAATCTACTTATTGCACTTAAACCTCCAATAGATTCTTGAACAAACGATAATTTACTGTGAGTAGATGAAGCACCCATCATTGCGAATCTATGACCATTCTCAACAATAGATTGTTGAAATCCCATAAAGTTTTGAAACATCAACTCTTTAATTCTTTTTTCATCATCAAGTTTTGTTTCATTTAAAATTTCAAAGATTAATTTAGTGGCTTCTACTGCATTATTCGGTAAAAATTTTGTAGACAATGATATTTTCCCTTTTATTGATTTATCTTCATCATAAAAAAAATGATTTGATGTATTTATTCCACCTGTAATACGAGAAATTTCTTCTTGTAATTGAAAATGGTCTCTATCTTTAACTCCCACTTTTCCAAATAAAGCAGTAAGTGTCATTAGGTGTCCCAATTCTTCCGCTGAGGATATATTTAAATCTTTAGTGACAGCATTATATGTTAGTCCATTTGTATGTTGTTCATAAAAAGTAGGACTGTAACCAAAAGTTCTTAACTTTTTTGATTTTGGATAGTTAATATTCTTTGGCACATCGCTGAGCTCAAGCTTTGGCAATAAATTTTTATCAGGAACTGCGTTCTGTCTATCTGCAAGCATTTTTGCATCATTAACCAGATCTAATTTTTCTTTGCTGCTCATGGACGACTTTATGTTATTCAGTATCCTTTTGAGTTCAGCCTCTTTTTTATTTATAAGGTCTAGATCTGGAACCATTTCAAGATTCACTCTATTTTTGTTAGACACAAATAATTTATCAATTAATTTATTGAGATAATCTTTATTTTTTACTCTTTCCTTTAGTCTGGATAATGCTTCATCAACATTTGCTAAAACCAAAGGATCAGATTTATATAATGAACCTGGAGCCATCGATAAGAGGATTTGAAGTCCATAAGGCAATGAGCCTGATGAAATCTCTCTTTTACCTAATTCAAGCTGATACAGAGCTGCATCTATCTGGGATTCTGTAAAGCCATTATTAGCTATATCTTTGAATGTATTATCAATAAGCTCATTAAATTTTAATTGTGATTTAGCTTCAGTTCCCTCAATTCCACATATGAAAACTAGATGTCTCATACTATCTTCCAGTCCCAATATTTGTGCTGGAGATTTCCCAAGCTCATTAGACTCCAAGACCTTATATAAGGGCGAAGCAGAATTACTTAAAAGTAGAAGTGAAATTAAATGAGCATCCAAAAGCTGATCAATATCGAAACTTTCACCTAAAGTCCATGCACAATAATTTTGATATCCAGTTTGATCTTTTGATACTGGATTAAAAGCCTCATCTACATTTACTGGTTCTAAAAAATCTTTCTGTTTTGTAACAACTTCTATTTTGTTTTCTTCAATTTTTTTAAATTTTTTTGATACTTTTTTATCTATAAATTTTTGTATCTCCGTTGCATCTAAATCTCCCCATGTAAAATATGTAGCATTAGAAGGGTGATAGAACTTTTTATGGAAATCCTTTAAGTACGTATGTGTTAAATTTGTAATATCTTCAGGCTCGCCCCCACTATTATTTCTGTATGTAAGATCTGGAAATAGCCCTCTTGTTAAAGCTTGCCAAGTAGTATTTGAAATATTGCTCATTGAACCTTTCATTTCATTGAATACCACTCCTTTAAATTCCAGATCACTACTACTTTTATCAAATTTAGAAAACTCTAATCTATGTCCTTCTTGTTTAAAATCTTCTTCTTCAAGAAGTGGAAAATAGGCAGCATCTAAATAAACATCCAAAAGATTAAAAAAATCTTTTTTGCTTTGCGTGGCAAAAGGGTATGCTGTCCAATCGCTTGAAGTGAATGCATTCATAAATGTAGACATTGATCTTCTAAGCATCATGAAAAAGGGATCTCTGACCTTAAAATTTTCTGAACCACATAAGGCTGTATGCTCGAGTATATGAGCTACGCCAGAAGAGTCTTCGGGTATGGTTCTAAACATGACCATGAAGACTAATTCTTTAGAATCATTTTTTAGGTGAATATGTTCAGAATGATATTCTTCTAAAAGATACCTCTGTGCTTCAAAGCCCAGAGAAGTATTTTGTTTTCTCTCAATTATTTTGTTGTTCATGTACTTGAGTTTTAGGGAACTAATATTATATATTTTAAAGGAGAAAGAAAGTATGTTTAAAAAAATCTTTGCCTTATTAACTTTAACTACAATCATAGGTTGTAGCGCTAATCCTGTTAGTGTCGAGAAAGTAAGTACATTTAATCTCACGGACTACAATACTTTTAATGTAAAAGTAGTGGGTGAAGAAGATACAAAAGTAAGCCCTTTCACCAAATCTGGATTAAAAAGAGAGTTTACTGAACAACTAATAGGTCTTGGACTATCTACCGATAGTGAGTCTCCTGATTTTGTAGTAAAAATATCTTTAGATGTAGGTGATGGATTTAAAGGTTCTAGAAGTAGTTTCAGAAGAGCTACACCTTATTACAGGGGGGGATATGCTTATGATCCTTTCTTTGATGACTATTACCATCAAGAGCAATCCTATTTAAGAGTTACTCTTTATTCCAGTCTTGATAATGAGCCTCTTTGGACAGGTTTACGACCAACAAAGTACGTTGATAAAGATCTCAAACTATCTGAGGTTGAAATTGTAAAGTACGTTGAAAGTCTTATTAATGAAATAGTAAATTCTTAGGGTACTAGCCAATAGGATTTCATCTTTCCTTCATTGTCCCACTCAAACTTACATCTTCGGTGCCCTGATCTTTGAAGATATAAAAACTCCAGTGAGGTAAAAGTGAATGTTATAGTGGAAAAATTTTTATATCCTTCTTCAAGATCAATATCTTTTAAATGAAAATCATATAACTCAGGTTTATTTATTACATTACTTGAGCCATCCTTAACTGAATAACATTTTTTTGATATTGATTGAGATTCTCCCCAGGCTTTTTGTGTCTCTTTATTTTTGTGATTAATTTTTACTTTCCCTACCATTCGAATTTGCGTTTTATTTGCCGGATCATATCCAATTATGCTGCAAGCAGGATTCTCTTTGATCGCTTTTACCTTTTCAGATCTATAATCTGAGTGAAATCTCAATGATCTTTTAGAAGCATTGAAATCTCTAAGAACCATAACTCTTGAATAGATTTCATTTTTATGAATTGTACTCATCGTTAATGTATGAAACATTGAGGATCTATTCTTTATACCATCTCTCAAAAGTTCATATGCTTTTTGCATAATTTTTGCTTTGTTATCGTAATTCATAAAATGAGTCTAATTCATGTTTCACCACTTCTAAAAGTTTTGTTTTAAAATACATGGGGCAGATTTAAAGTTTTTATGGCAAAATCTAGTGGTAAATTATGAGTGAAAGCATAAGAATTCCTCGAAGAAGGAACTCAAAAGGAAATGGACAATTTATGTTCAGTGCGCTGATATTGGTTCTTGTAATTGCTTCACTGCTTAGTATGTACTTTTACTTAGAAGAACAAAAAAAACAAAATAAACTTGAGGTTGAAGTAATTGCAGAAAAAATCGAAAGAATTGAAGATAAGCTCTCCATAACGAATGAAGACTCTGCACAAAATATGGATACAGTCTCTGATCAATTATCTTTTATTGACAAGGAGGTAAGAAAATTATGGGGACATCGAAAAGGGTACCTAGAAAATTTTAAGAAACAAGAAAATAAACTTAGCTCGAATGAGAAGAGCATTAAAAGTTTACAATCTCAAGTAAATGGTTTGGATGAAAAATTAGATTCAATTAATGATAAAGTTCAGGTAGCGGAAGACCTGCAGCTCAAAATAACCTTACTTTCTAATGAATTAAATAAACAAAAGAAAATATTAGAAAATAATAGCGAATCCCTTGACGCCATTGATCAATATAGAAAACAAAACAATCAAAAAATTACTGAAGTGCTCAACAGACTTAACAACCTAACCAGGGAGTTGGATGATATTGAAGCTGAGTTAAATTCATTAAATTTAACTCAAGAAAATAATGAATAATTTTCTAAACGAAACATTCTTTAAAGTTTTTTTGATAGTTTGTCTCTTGCCATTAATAATATTGGTTGGCAAAGCATTCATATTATCTTCACCAATTATTTTCTGGGTTCTTAGCTATATGGCATTTAAGAAAGAAAATATAAATGAGTCAATAATGTGGATTATTTTTGCCATTTTGGGTTTAATACTGGCTTTTGTCATATAGAATAGTCAATCTATCGGGGATGTGGTGGAACTGGCAGACACGCTGGATTTAGGTTCCAGTGCCGAAAGGCGTGGGGGTTCGACTCCCTCCATCCCTACCAATATAAATTTATAAAGGAATGTTTAATCTAAACAAATGGAACCAGATTTTAGAGCCTTACAAGTAATTGCAGAAGTTTCGCTTGGATTGGTAGGTTTTTCTGCAATAATAATTGCACTAAGTAGATCGAAAAATGGCTTCTCAGATCCCGATAATTTCAGAGTTCAATTACTTAACTTTTCTGCATTTGGTGCAATGTTTAATGCTTTATTGCCCTTTGCAATCTTCGATGAAAGTAGTTTAGTTACAAGCTGGAAGATAAGTGGAGGAGTGCTTTGCTTTTATTCAGCAGTCGGTTTATTGATTTTTCCAAGAAAAGTATTTGCCTTAAGGAGAAGGGGGTATAAAGATATATTTCCTATACCTCTCATAAGTACACAAATGGGAGTTTTTTTTACAAACTTTTTATTATCAGGTGCAATCATTCTGGATCTAGTCTCTCAAAAAAATAACATTTATTTATTGTGTTTAATCTTTTTCATAATACAGAGCACTGTGGCTTTTATAAGAACAATGTTTGTAAGAGTGAATTAGAGATAAAATTTATATTAAAATAACATTGTGAACATATTCTTAACGATTGTTACGTATCTATTTGGTTTCATTTTTATTTATCAGGGCTTTCTTTGGTTAACATCACCTGCTCAAGTAGCTGGGAGTCTTGGAATGCCACTTTTAGATGGTGAGGGCTTAAGCACTCAAATTGGTGATTTTGCTAGCTTTTTTTTTGTAGTGGGCCTATTTATTCTATTGGGCACTTATAGCAAAAATAAATATTGGTTTTACGCACCGATATCATTGTTATTAATAGCAGCTATATCCAGATTTATAGCATATTTTTTTCACGAAGCTGCATTTGCAGCCCAAAGCATTATGATCGAAGTTTTAGTTGCATGCTTTTTGCTCTTCCAAGTATCAAGAAAAAAATCGCCTTAAATTAAAGCTTTAGAGTTCTAACAATGCTTGTTCCCTATTCATTTCAGTGTGATAGTATTTTCGTATGAATGAAGAAGAGTTAAAAAAGTTAAGCGAGCATTTCTTTGAAAAGTGTCCAACAGAAGCTAGAAATTTTTTCCATCGAATTCTTGAAAAACTCGAGGATATTGATAAAAAAATTGAAGCATTAGAATTAAAAATTAATAAAACTACTTAGATTTAATTTTATTATTGTCATGAGAGCAATGGCGTCCAACCTTAAAACCTCTAAGGTATAAATGCTTAGTTTTTCTTCCACTTACTCTTTTTCTCCAAAGTTTAAATGATCTAAAATTAAGCTCTTTCCTCATTATCTTGATCACTTTCGATTCATTTAAATTAAATTCTTTTTTGATTGCCTCAAAAGGTGTCCTATCTTCCCATGCCATTTCAATAATTCTTGAGATATTTTCTTTAGATAAATTTTCCATATATTTGAATTTATTAAATAACAATCATATATATAACTATATGAAGTGTATTGTTTCAGGTTCAACAGGTTTAGTAGGAAAAAGTTTGATAAATATTCTTTCTAAAAATAATGAAGTAATTGCACTTACAAGAAGAGAATATAAATTTCCAGAAAATGTGAAACAGCTATTAGTTGATTATGATAATGAATTCATTATTCCAAAAGCCGACCATCTTTTCATTTGTTTGGGGTACCCACTTAAATTGTTAGAGCTTATAAAAATGAGTGCATCAGTAAAACAAGATTTCTACAAAGTAGATTTTGAACTAGTTTGCAAAATAGCAAAAAAAGCAAAAAAAATAGGAGTAGAAAATTTATCTGTAGTTTCTGCTGTTGGTGCAAATCAGCAATCAAATAACTATTATCTGAAGATCAAAGGGGAGATGGAAAACAATTTGATCAATCTTGATTTTAAAAACTTAAATATCTATCAACCAAGTCATTTATTAGGCAAAAGAGAAAAACCTATTGATTTAAGCGTGAAAATTTTTGAAGGCATCACTAAAATAACTGGTAATTTCTTATTTGGGGCTTTAGCTAAATTTAAAAATGTTGAAGCAGACGACATAGCAAATTTAATGGCAAAAAATTCAGAAAGATTGCTGAAAGGAGTCAATTATTTTAGCAGACGAGATATTTAATTATTTTAGATCTCAAATTCTCTATATTGTTGAGCTTGTCTTACAAGCTCGTCTTTGTATTGCTTTAGATCTAGACAATGATTTTCAAAGGAAATAAATTTTAGCTTTTGATCTGTCTCTACATAGTAACCATCAATATTTAATGCAACCATTCTTGTACTTTTATCTCTTATATTATGCTGCGCGTGAAGGGCAGAAATTATGGAATTTATATGATCATCATTCATGTGCTGAATTATATATTGTTCTCTTGCCTGCCATTTAGGATTTATATCCATCCAATTTTTAGGATTTAACCAAGCAATTTCTCCAAAACCCCTAATCCAACGTACCTGTTTTATTGAGAGCTTATAAAAATTAAACCCATGTATTTTTGAGTATTTGATACTATGTGGCAGAAACATTCTAAATCGTTTAATCATTGAATCTGTCTCCTCAATTTTTTTTAGATCGCCCATTAACGAAAGTCTTTTACTGTTTTGCTGATCTCCCTTTTCCACAAGTTTAAAAACTGTAAAACAAGCTCTAGGATCTTTTTTTAGATTAATTGTATGTTGAGCTATGTCACTCATGTATAGCATAATCGTTCTGGATCGATCACTAGTGAAGGTGGTGAAACTACCAAATGGATAACCATTAAACTTTTTTGATAATGTAGAAAGAATGCCATGATTTTCGGTTCTAAGTAATTGAACTGCCTCAAGATAGTTATTCTTTTCCACTAGAAATAACTCACTTTTAGATTTTTATCAACGTTCATTTTCAAATTATAAATTTTTTCTAAAATATTAGATTTAAGCACTTCATTAGGCGCACCATATTCAACAATTTTTCCACCACTTATTAGCGCAATCTTATCACTGTATTTAGCTGCAAGATTTAAATCATGCATGATTATCAATACCCCCACGTTATTAATTGTTCTATTTTTAATAATATTCATTAACTTAATTTCAAAGTATAAATCTAAGTTTGCTGTAGGTTCGTCAAGCAACATATAAGCTGCATCTTTTGAGTTAGAAGGCCTCCAAAGTTGTAATAGTGTTCGAGCAAAATGTACTCTTCTTTGCTCTCCGCCTGAAAGTTTATTAAATTTTCTATTTAATAGATGCTTTAATTGGCACAAAGTTGCGATATCAGAAACTGCTTGGTCAAAGTGTTTAGAAAATTCCGCATTCCCCCTATCTAGCCATCCCATCTCAATAATTTCTTTTACTGAAAAATCAAAAACGATTTGTTGGCTTTGAGACATTACACTCCTATAAAATGATCTGTCTAATATATTTAAATCATTTAAATTTTGTCCCTCATAGAATACGTCACCTGAATCTGGAGAAATATCTCCTGTTAGTATATTGAGTAAAGTTGATTTTCCAGCACCATTTGGCCCTACAAGTGAAACAATTTCATTTTTTTCAACAGATAAGGACACATCTTCAAGTATGCTTACATCTCCTGCTCGATAAAATATATTGTTCAAAACTAAACTCATGTTTTACGAATTTTGAAAATTAACCACAAAAAGAATGGAGCTCCAATAGCACTTGTAAGTAATCCTACTGGTAGTTCAGCAGGCGAAATCAATATTCTTGCAAACAAATCTGCTGTAATCATTATTGAGGCACCAAAAAAAGCAGAGGCAAGTAAGAGGTAATTATGATTAACGCCACCAATCAACCGAATCAAATGTGGTATTACTAAGCCCACAAAACCAATCATGCCCGAAAGAGAAACACTTACACCAACAACGATAGCAGAACTGATAATTACCCTAAATTTTAGCTTTTTAACATCGACTCCAAGTCTGTAAGCCTCAGGCTCTCCTAGTTGAAGCAAGTCTAATTGTCTTGAAAAAGGAATTAAGAAAAAAATTGTAACTAAGATAATCAACATCGCTGGTAATACTAATGTCCAGTTAGCTGCACCAAAGCTACCCATGGTCCAGAATGTTAATCCTCTTAATTCTGAGTCAGAACTTATGTAAGTGAGGACACCAATTGCTACAGAAGCGAGAGCATTTATGGCAATACCAACCAAAAGCATGTAAGTCACTCCCTGATAACCAAAACCCTTTGTAAATAAATAAAGAAGATATATAACCATAGCTGCGCCCATTATTGCCGCAAGTGGTAATATTAATGGACCAAAAATTTCATCAGGTATTATTGATGAACCTAAAACTATTACGATTGCTGCCCCCAGTGCTGCACCAGCAGAGACTCCTATTAGTCCTGGGTCAGCTAATGGATTTCTAAATAATCCCTGTAGTGATGCTCCTGATATACCAAGACTTGCTCCTACAATACCTGCCAAAACTACGCGAGGAGATCTAAGTTGTTCAAAAACTCTATTCTGTATTTCTGTTGAGTCGCCGCCTAAATACTCAAAAATGGTTATGTTATAGCTACCTATAGATGAAGCTAATAAGATGCTAATTAAAAGCAGTAGCACAAAAATTATAAGAAGATTAAACTGAGAATTTTTAATAAATTTAAAGAAGCTAGAATTCATGGAAATTAATCTATCGATTCAAGTTTTGCTACGACAGTATTTGCAACATCTATTGTTCGTGGACCAAACCCTAATAAAGACATTCCATCAATAGCTAATATATTCAAGTTTTGTGCAGCATCTGTGAAAGCTAATGAGGAATGTTTCGCAAGTTTTTCAATTGTTCCAAAATTACTTAAGCCTCTCTTAGTTATGATTATTAAATCTGGATTTTCTACTAATATTGATTCGGCGCTGACTGGTTTCCAGCCCTCAAAAGAATTCATCACGTTAGTTGCACCAATAATATTTATAAAGCCATTGCCTGAAGTTTCTCTTCCTGCCACCAATGGCGATGTACCATCCATCCCTAAAATAATCATTACCTTTTTATTATTATTAACTCCAGTTCTTCGAATATTGGTTAATTTATCTATTTTATTTTGTAGACCATTACTAATAAGATTTAAGGCTTTATTTTTAATACCCATAATTTCACCAACGCAAATGATTTTTTCACTTATACTTTCAAGTGAATAATCTTCATCTATAATTCTTAAATCAATACCAGTATTTCTTATTTGATCAACTACTAGGGGAGGGCCCATATCTTCTTCTCCTAGGATTAAATTTGGATTCATGGAGAGTACCCCTTCTGCAGATAGTGTTCTTACATATCCAATTGATGGATATGTAGTTGCTTTTTTTGGATAATTTGATGTTATATCCACTGCAACTATTTTATCCTGCTCTTCTAAGAAAAAAATTATTTCAGTTAATGATCCACCCGCAATAATAGTCCTATCATTTATTTCTGCCTCCTCACAACTTGAATAAATAAAAGGAACAAAGAGAATTATTAACAAGAAAAAAGATCTCATGTTGAAAATTGTATTTGATTAATTTATAAATGTGAATAATAATGATTCTCAT
>CEVE01113432.1_pt1 | contig 18147 bp, 17 predicted proteins | sample 356431 | NCBI WGS metagenome assembly CEVE01 (sample SAMEA2622764, study PRJEB7988) | marine metagenome | isolation source: saline water (ENVO:00002010), including
TTATTCTAGGTTTACTAACCCTTTCTCTTTCTCTTTCTCTTTCTTAACATCATCAAGATAAGCAAGACAAAGACCAGGATAAAAAAAACCCCACCTATTGATAACCCTATTACTAGCGCACTCATTCCATCGGAAGGTGGCGAGGGCGAGGGTGAGGGCGAGGGCGAGGACGAGGGCGAGGGCGAGGACGAGGGCGAGGGCGAGGGCAGCGATGGCAACCCACCACTACTTTCACAATCATTAATAAAATTGATTGTTGACTGATCGTAACTCCTAAAATCTGAACCAGTTATTGTCTGGTCACACAATACCACAGAGCGACATGGGTAGTCAGTGTTCCACCATGATGACAAATGCAACTGCCCAGATTTTGGTGCAGTCCCATTTACGCATTTTTTAGACCAGCACGCGTAATTACCTTTTCGAAGCTGCTGCGTTCCGTTATAATGACCACCATTTGCTGAGTCCAGTTTTCTTGAAATCTTGTCTTCAGGACCCATGGTGATACACTGACATTCAGCTGGAAACGGAGTGTTGTTCGACGAAGATTTGGCTATTGCTCTATTACAGTATGCTTCAACTTTAATATCGTCACACCCATTCTGAGGATTCTCACAAAACTTACGACAAGCTGCTCCTTCATCTGGATCGTCAAGGTGATCACTGCAAAACGAGGCAACCTTAGTTGCACATAGCGTTTTGGGCTCGCAACCTTGCATCTGCGTACAATCTGGAGATTTTGTCGAAGGCTTCTCTTTGCACATTTCTGCGCCGCTGCATTCTACCTTGAGACTAGTCATTTTATCGTCAAAACCTATCTGACTAAGCCTAGGGTAGTCATACCTTCTAAGCGCAAAATTTGAACTCTGAGGTCTTCTTACATGTTGCCCGGCAAACCCACCATGCTCATAAAGAGTAACCTTACAACCCGCTGCTAGTTTCATTGAACTTATCTGATCATTAGCACCAGTGTGAAAGTTGCTTATATTACTATATTCACCTGGACCTAATTTAATTGGAGGATCACTACGATCCATTCTATAATTTGGGTGAACGTATAACCAAACTCCTTCTAATGGCTCTGGATCCGACATTGCTTACTACTGGTTTACTATTTTTTACCATCATAAAATTACAATTTACTTACGTTTCGCTCTTTTCCGAGCAGGGGGTTTGCTTGATTTTAGTTTCTTCTCTGAGTCATATCTTTTCTGCAACATAGCAACGGCCGGGTTTGTAAAACCCTCGGCAAACCCTTGTGCAAGCATACTCTGTCGGAGATCTGCGGGCGTGCCCTCATATTTGAGCCTCTCACGCCCAAAAAAACTTACTTGTTCACCCTTACGAGTCTTAAAGGAAATCTTTTTCTCAGGTCCGTAAGTTGGCATCTTTGTACTCTCTGCGGATATTTTTTTTTTTGAGAATAAAAATAATTGTTATGAGTATCACCAATATGTCCAACGCAGTAGAATTCAACATGGGCCTGGCTGAGGCGAATAATATGATCAATCAAGGAAGAAACAATGGAGGCGCGCCGTCAAACGAACAGCCCCGCAAAAGAACCAAGAGATCTAATAAGGAAGAACCCTATCTTTCGAACAACATATTTAGAGACCTAAATAGACAGGAAAAAGAATTGAGAGAAAAATATCTAAAAGACATGGCTAGTATACAGCAACAAAAAAAGGACCGAATGAAAGAAGTGAATAGAGCTCGGAGAGGAGCTTCGGAAGCTGCTAACGAAGCAAGAAAGCTTCTGGCAGAGACAGAAAAGTATGAGGCTAAAGAACAGGAAAAGAGGCAAAAACGGGAGGAGGAGCAGGAGAGAAGAAAAGCCAAAGAGAAGAAACAAGCGCTAAAAAACAAATTAGATAGAGCTTTGCAAAACCCGACCTTTAAAGTATATTATAGAAAGTTTTATCCCCCCTCTCTAACCGACACACAACGTAAAAAAATTACAAGTATTAATAATATAAATAATTACGCAATCGACTGGAACACATTAGAACAAATGTTTCAGACGAATAATAGTAATGCCAAAAAAATTGTCGATTCGTGGGAAGGAAGCGGCTCAACAAATGCAACACAAATGCAAAGGGATCTGATTGCCTTGGGGGTATTGAAAAAGAAAACAGCATTTCAAGAAATGTATAAAAATATCTTGCCAAATAAAAATCTAGCAAAATTTTTCTTTATCAAGAATGTTACTCCAGAAGCAATTGCCAAAAAACAAAAGAAAGAGATGCTAACAAGATATCAAGCGTTGGGCAGGCAGGATTTGAAGCTTAGACAGATGGGAAAGGCAAATAATTTCGAACGAAATTATTTGCCTATTTTAAAAAAATATAACGAAAAAAAGAAACAAATATATGCGGAAAGAAAAGGATCGAATTCAGGAAAAGGAATATCAGTAGAGGAAAAAACAGGAAGGATTGATGCATTAAAAAAAGAATACGCAGATAAGTTTCCAAGCTGGATGTTTACACCGAAAAAAACAAAAAATGGCACTAAGAACAACAATGGCACTAAGAACAACAATGGCACTAAGAACAACAACAGTGTGGTGCCCCGTAACAGCGTGGTATCGATGTGATCAAGATAATACTGTATCGATAAATCCACGACTTAAACACTCAGAAGATCTCATGTAAAGATCTGTATCGTACATTTTTTTTAGATTTGTTGCAGTGAATTTAGTGTGACGTTTGTAAATTTCACTCATTATTTCAAGCAGTGTCTCCGAATTGTGTAATTCTTCACGGATTGCCTTGGGTTTTTGCATACCATTCATCCAAGAGGAGAGTGAGTGCACGAGGATTACGGATGTTGAGTACATGAATCTTTTGGAAGCGCCCAGCATAACTATTGTGCCAGCTGAACATACTTGTGATTCGGCAATGACGTGTACCGGGGTACGACAGTTACGTAATGCCTCGTACATGAATATGCCACAGAACAAATCGCCACCCTCGGTAGTTAGGTGCAGTAGGATATGTGAGTCATGATATTCGTCTGCGAGTTGTTTCAATTTTACACAAAACTCCGTCGCTTGTGGTTCTTTTATTTCACCACGATAGAAAATCTCATTCTTATATGTTTTGATGATAACATCTTGGTCATCATCATCTGAGTCTGATCCGTTAGTGTAGCTTCTCTTGTGCCTTTTCACTATTTTCATTTCGACATTTTCGACATCTGCTCAAGTCTTTAAGACAAACTTGACTACCATAATTCACACTCACAGTCGACACTCAAACTTAAATGAGTCGTCTTTCGCACTAAACTACCGATTGAGAACGCTTCTCCACCTGCTGGAGAGAAGGTGCGGAAAGCGATCCTGTTGCGTGAAGCTCAGATGACAAATCAAATGCTCACGGCTGGCAGTGACACCAGATTCGACATCTTGGTGTTAAGTTCCTGCATGTTCTCCGAATGCTGCTTTTCGAGCTTATCTAAGTTGTGAAGAAGGCTAGCAAGTTGCTTGCTGTTTTCATCCATGGCGACAGCAAGCGACTCTTGCATGACCTTGATGTCACGAACTTGATCTTTGACGGCCTCCTTTGTCTTCTCGTAATCGTTCTGGCACGTCGACACAGCCATAGCGAGCTCTTCGCACTGCGCGAGAACGAACTTGTGCCTGCGAATCGCCTCGATATGATCGATCGCGGTCGTGGTGGTCGTGGTGGTCGTGGTCGCATCCATGCAGGATGTGGGCGAAATGCGAGACAAGTCCGAGAACGAGTTGGCCGGCGACGAAGTCTTGAGTAGCGGCCACGGGTTGCCCTTGGGCGGAGGGGCAGGCTGGAATGAGCGCACGACCTCTCCGACTGGCTTAGTGTGCGCTGGGTTGTGGAAGCCTTGCCCATGATCTGTCGCAAGGACCCTCCAGTTGTGAAAGTAGTATTTGTCATCCTCATTCGAAAACGACGCCCAGGACAAGTGGATGCAGTCAGCAATCGCCACGGCTTGACCCTGACTGTCGCATTGGATGTAAAAGAAGTGCCAACCATTCTGACCATAATCTTTAGGTATCTTCACGATCATCCCGTCCGACTGATGCTCATACACCGCCAGCGGAGGGTAGCCGTTGTCCTCCAGCGGCTGAGCCACCGTTCGCCAGATAAGCTTTTGGAAGGGCGTGACAGTCCCAAACACGTATCCTTGATCCTTCGGGACGAGCTGCACCTTCACCTGGTATTGGGTGATCTGGTTAGAGTTAGTGCGTGCCGCCATCAGCCAGTTGATTGTCGTTTGGCGCGCAACCCACGTTCCACACGTGGACTGGTGCGCAAAGAAGAAGGGACAGTAAACACGGAACTGTTCGAAGAAGTGACCACAGGGGATTTTAAATATAGCTGGATCCTATTCTAAGCTCTTATACGAGGCGTATGCGAAGACAAGAGCGCTAACAACTTCAATAAAAGTATCACCAACTGTCCATGTGCCTGTCAGCATATTTGTATGGTGTGTTGCCATAGATATGCTTGCTAGGACTGATGATAACGCGTATGTTTTCTTCTCTCCGAGTAGAACTGGTATGGTTTGGATATTATTTAATTTGTCCTCTTCTATGTCTTTTATATCGGCTATGTTTGAAACAGACGAATAAAGGCTAGAGTAAACAAAGAATAAATCGTTGGGCACACTATCGGGTGGTAAAAAAACGATTGCATAGGCCCACAAAGCACCAATGAAAAGCGGTTTTACTGCGCCAATCTTCGTTTTGCTTTTAGAATATGCATTCGAAAGGAATGATAAAATCGGGATACCCTCAACATGATGAAATTGCACGAGAAAGAAAAATGCAAGCAGATTTGCAAGAGTTGTGCTCGCATTCCAAAAGTTTACGTTTTTTGATGTTACGATTGGCTCGTCATTGTTGTTAATCTGATCCTGAAGTCGATCTCTGCCATAAATTGAATGCGACACTGCTAGGTCGCACAGAAATAACTCTGGCGTCGGTTCATGATGAGCGGCAAGTTGCATCAACATAAGCGACAAACCAACATCTGCGCCTAAAACGGGACGTATGTTCAACTTCATTTTTTTATTTAAAAAAACATCCTTTTAATATTTATTGAAAAACTATATTAAAACGTAAGTGAAATGTAAGTAAGATCATGTTGTTGCCGTTTCATATTGAAGCTGCAAATTTGTTATTATCCTCAAGTAAATATACACACGACTTTGCTATTTCTTCTATAACAAGTTCGGCGACATATTTGTTAACACATGATATTCCTAAACCAATAGTCGACATTTCGATCAATTTGTTAGCAAATAGCGCAATGGTTGGTGATTATATTGGCAATCTTATTCTTCAATTATATCTTGTTCTTATTAAAATTTACTAAGATTTACTCCGAGTCGCGTTGTCTTTTCGCAGTCAATCTAACGAGTTGATTGACAGGAGAACACCAGTTTTCGTCAGTAATCAGATCCGGAAGAAACGACCGGGTCACAGGTGTTAATTCATAACATTCGACTTTATTGAAATTGCGAATTTTCTCATCGTATTTGAAAGCAACTTTTTCGTGACGTGTTGCAGAAATTAATTTGATTTTTTTAAGTTCGGATAGGAACTGATTCACCGGCCACTTGGTTACACCAAGTGGCGGTGCAAACAACTTTGAATATTTTCCTCCAATTACAGCACCAGGGATCGGTCCATGCTGAGAAGAAAGGTCTAGCAGAAAGAGAATTACAGCACGAGTATATCTCCTTGCCTCCTCGTCAAGTTGTCCCATATCGGTGATGGATTCCAGTTCTTCGAATTTTTGTTTGAATTCATCAATAGTTATAACATCATCAGTCACAATAATTCTTTTTGAATCGTTTTCAATCATTGTGACCACCTCTTCACTCACAGGATGAAACCCTTCCAAATTGCCGACGTCGATAATTCTTGTTTGCACGTTATCTTCGTGGTTGGCGTCAATAACAGAATTCGATCGTGTGGTTCTCATTGCCGCGTTCACAACATTTGCAACATCATTTGATGACGCACCTTGATTAATGTGCGCAACAGTCATGCGATGTGGCGCTGCCATCTTGAGCAAATTCTTCACCTCGTTGCCAATGCCAATAATGTGAACTTGACATCCCAAAAATTCCAGGTATTTAAGAATCGCACTTTGTCGTTCTTTCATGTAAGCTTCATAATTTCCATTTCGATTAAGCTTGACCGTGATATATTTTCCATCATCATCAACACCAGTCTGGATTTCGTCTGTCTCATGAGCGTTATCGACGCCGTCGGTAATTACAATCAATTCTTGTTCTCGCAGAGAACCACTTTCCACAATTGACTTTATCTTTCCAATCAAATTAGTGCTACCACTTGGCGAAGGTACACATATGTCCCGATCTAACCCAGCCAATGCTTTGATCATTGACATCGCAAGTCCGAATTCGTTTTCGAACTCACTCATTGACGCAGACCGATCCACGACAACAATCTTTCCCTTCTTGTGATAGTTTTCTGTCTTAACTTCGTAAGAAGGTTTCAAGTTGATGTCACCATTGAATGGCAGTATGTAATTCACTTGCATGATCGACATGTGTGTCACGCGCAGCTGCGTTGGGGAACCTTTCGATTTTCTTTAGTATGATTTGATAATCGATGTTGACTTAAAGACAAGACACATTGTTAAGCAAACAAAATATGATTTACAAGGAGGTTATTATGACACTCAAAGAGCAACTATCGTTAAAAGATGATCAATATAATGATCGGGAAATTTACTATCAATCAGAACTCAGTGCAAAAAATGCACAAATCAAAGCACTGATACAACAGCTTGCTGACAAGGATGAGCAAATTAAAATTTTGACCACTTGGTGGCAACAGGAAGGTTAACAACAAGAACAAGATTTTAACCATTCTTGAATGTACAAATTAACGAACGATTTGTAATCTGTAATTTTCTCAGAATCAGATTCGATTCCAATTTTGGATGCAAACCACGGGAGTGCACCATCGAGTAAATCACTGTGTCCGCCATAATATAGTTGAATTGTGTGTGCACCCTCAATGTTTGGCTGGAATGGTGGTTTTACAAAAGTGTCATATAGTCGTGTGAGTATAATATTTACAGGAGCCCTTGGTCGTATGGTTATTGGTATCATTCGGCACCCAAATTCATTCAACCCCTGGAGAGAAATGGATGGTAATGTTGCCGGATCTAGAAGTAGTACCTTTTCAAGCCGGTGGGAATTAAGGATGTCGTGATCGATCGCAGAATGCGCAATGAGTGGAAGCTTGTCCATTTCGTGGTCATCACACATTTTTTCAAACGTTTTTCTCGTGAGAGTAAATGAAGGAGATAAAACAGAAACGTTTTGTGAACGAATAGTTTGTAACAAACTTGAGTACGCGGCATTTGGTATAGTTCCGTAAAATCCTGTTGAGAAAACCACTGGTTTTCCTACCGAGATAGCAAACGTGTTGATGAATGTCAACCCAATCATTATGATAAGAAAAAATAAGTTTTCTTTAATATTAAATCATTGTATTTTCAAATAATTTCAATGATTCTTCTATAGTTTTATTTCTTTCCCATTCTTTGATGAAGCGGGATGTGTAGAACGACAATTTGGCAGCGCCAGCCCCAGCCATAAATGCAACGGCGTCACCAAGAATCTGTTTTCTTGTGTGGTTTTTCAGTATCATCACACTATTCACATTATTCACACTATTCTGCTGGTAACGGTATGCATGACGAATACTGATAGCAGTAGGTACATTCCTATATAGAATAAATCCTAATGTAATCAAGTAAACGAATACCATTTATATTATTCGTCATAGCCTTTTCTTTAAGTCATAATAGTGTTGCGTTTTGACTTAAAAGCGAAAAATATCATGTATTGTCAAACATGCAAGAAGAAGATTTGGAGGCACGTTACAGTATTGGAGATGCATGCACATTTGATGAAATGGTTGCTAGGAGGGACACAGAGAAAGAAGCTAGCATACATAACCCATTCAAAAATATGGCGTGTGATCAGAATCCGTACGTGTTTGAGGACAAGCCGGTTGGTATGAGACGATTTGTGGTTGTAAATATAGTTGGTGACAAGTTTCGCCAAAAGCATGAGACCAATTCATGCATGCTAAAAGTAAAAGCTTCAACTGCATCTATCGAGCAAGCAAAGAAAATGTGTACATCATTAGAAGAGAAAGATTCGAAGTACGCATTGTACATTCTGGAAATGTTTAAGTTTGTTTGTCTCCCACCACCTGAATACGAATGTGATGTCGATAGTGAAATGAATACAGCCATTGAGATGGAGTACGAGAGAATGCAAGAGTCTCACGAGGAATTCAAGAAGAGAAAGAAAGTTATGATGGATGAAATAGAAAGACACAATAAGATTGCACAAAAGATTGCTGATGGAGAGCTCGACCAATCGAAGGCAGAGTCTGATCCAATTCTGCCAGAAAATATGCAAGAACGTGAAGAAGAGTCAACTGCGTTTCCAGAGTCAATGGAGCCAGATTCACCACTGTGCAATGATAAATTTGTTGTTGTTGCTACACTGAAGATAGAAAAGTATGAAAAGATGGAAAATTCTATCATAATCAAAATTTGCGGTACATTTAGTACGGAATCAGATGCTGAATCACACATGAAGTCACTGAAAAAGGATACAAAATATAAACTTTTTGATATTTCTGTTTGCGACATGTACGCCTGGCTAGAAATGCCACCACCATACGAGCGAATAGATCATGTTTTATTCGACTCGAATAAATTGACAGAAAGCCTTGGCGAAAGAAAACAATCTATCAACATTGATTCAACAGATTTACAGTGCCCAAGAGACCTAGATACCTAGACACAGAGACTTAGCAACCAAGAATGTTTTTGATATCTTCAATTTTCCTCAGAACCTCAGCATCGGCATTGGGGGGCGGATCTGGAAGCTTCGGGCGGTAAGATGGCACCGGCATCCAATTTGGTGGGTCACTAGGGACATGTTTTGGGAACAACCACGAGATAGTCTGAACTGTCGGAGGCAAGACCGTCGGCAAAGGCACGGCGTTATTTGTGCTAAACTTCATCCTCTTCACTTCCTCGCCGTACACAACCACAGTGGTTGTTGTCTCATCCGTGGCACCAGGGGTGGAATCGGTATTGGTGATCGGGTCGGTATCGACACTGGTCATGGCACTTTCCATTTCGGCGTCGACTTCGGCGGCGACTTCGGCGACCACTTCGGCGGCCACTTCGGCTGCCAGGTTTTCCAGGTCTAGAAACTCGTCCGGGTTGCATTCGTCCAGGTTGCATTCGGACTTATCGCTGCAGTTATCTGTCTCATCTTTCTGATTCATGTTGCCCCGGATGAGCGAAGTGAAAGTGACCAGGGGCGAGATTTAATTATTCACTGGCACGGGTGTAAAAAGGCCGAGCAACGGATACTTCAGACGCAATTGGTACTACAATGATTGCATACATCTGCCTCACCCGTCTGTTCGCAAATAAGGCAAGCATCCACACAAGAATGATCTGCTGGTTTGTTACCGGGTGGCATATTTTTGTTAGGCGGTTGTGGTGCCTGAAAAAAACATGGCTCTCCATAACAGGATGCACATTTATCTTCTCTCCCGGATTCGCAAAGCTGGCATTCTTGTTGGCAATTTACTACCGGGTCACCCGCGTTGGGTGACGGATTTGGTGCGGGTGATGGGTTTGGTGCGGGTGATGGGTTTGGTGCGGGTGATGGGTTTGGTGCGGGTGATGGGCTTGGTGCGGGTGACCCGCTTGGTGCGGATGGTCCGCTTGGTACCGAACCGGGTTCCAGTATGGGTACATACTGGAATACATTTGCAGCGCCAATTCGATGATATTTTCCACCCTGCAGGATGAAAACATTTGTATAACCGGATTTGTCAGCTGTGATTTGTAAGTTTTTATTTCTGATTGCGTCATCAACAGAGATTGTTTGAATTTCTGTTACTCTTTCGTCATAGACAGTGCTGGTCTCACTAACTTGTGGAAAGTCGTCATGTATTTTAGCAACTGACCAAACAAAAGCAATTTTAGTTGCTGATGGTAATCCCCAATCTTCGTTTTTTTCAGGAAGAGAAACTGAAAATTCAATTTTGGTTTTTGTCGTCATTGTAAATAGTAAAACATTTTAATTTAGTGAAATTCTTAGAAAGCGGATAGTGCGATGCGCCGCCATGTATTGGCAGCAATACATACATACAAGTGTTGAGTGTCTAAAGCAAGCAGACCAGCATCACCAGGATCATTGGAGTTGGTGGGTGTGTTATTCATACCAAGTGAGAATGTGTCACCATGAATGTGACCGGCAATGGACAGGTTGTCTTCTACAGTCATGGATGCGACATTTTCAATGGTAAGACTGCCACCAGAGCCTGTGTAGAGAATATCCTTTACGTATAATTTGCCCTCAATCGTCAGATCACCCTGGAAGTGCGCATCATCTTGAAAGTCAAAGGATTCATCTGGATCGCTGGTTGTGACTTGTTGCACAAAAAGCGTATGAACACTCAGTTCTGAAGCAAATGCATCACTTACGGACAACATGTTTGCGTGTAGATTTGCCACCGAAATAAGATTTAGTTGCGCATCACCACCAACAGAAAGGTCGTTTGTGAGAGTAAGTGTTTGACCTTCTAGTGTCACATTGTCTTGAAAAAGAACAGGTCCAGCACATGATAAGAAGGTTTCGATCTCCGCAGTCTTCATGTATGCTGTTCCAACGGAGATCGAATCACCCTGCACACTCGCAAGCTCTGATTCAGCAACAAACAGCCTCTGTGTGGATATTGCTGTGGTAAAGGCTGTGCCAATCGAGAGTGTGTTTGCGACTATTACATTACCAACAGATAGATTTTCCTGGATTGTTGTATCAAAACCAACCGACAAATCTTCTAAAAGAATCAGCCTACCACCAACACTTAAGGTGGGTGCTCTTTTACCACCCGTTAGACCTTGTGGACCGTCCACGTTGTTATGTATGACTGTAATTTCGTCATTCCCTTCCTCATATTCCACATTAATAACTTCATGTTCAGTCATGAATCTCAGATGTGGAGTTAAATTAGGGTTGTCTGCTTCAGTAAGCCTGAACCCATTGATTTGGCCAATACCTTGAGTTATTCCAGCTGAATTAGTAAGCTCACTCACAAAAGTCCCATTACCTGTGGCCTGTGCTGCGGATAGGCTGACAAACCCTGTGTTCGTATCCAATTGTAATGTGTGAGGGTATGCAAGTTCGATTCTCAATGCAACTGCGTTCTTGTCTGCTGTGATTGTGTCATCGAATGTAAACAAGTTTTCCCCACTGGTGGGCGTAACAAGTAAGGAAGCCACCGAAAGACTCTCACCTAGAACTACGCTGCCACCAACGCTACTTGTTCCAGTGACTGCGAACAAACCACCAATACTCAATTGACCAGCAATTTCTGAGTCACCACCAATGCTGACTGCACCCTCGACTTCAAGACTATCCCCAACAAAGGTTGAACTGTTAATAGAAAGAGTCGAGTCCATTTCGGCTTTGCCAACAAGCGCCAGATCACCCCCAACCGACAAGCGATCTTTAACCTCCATGTATCCACCGATTCCCGCGAAGGTATGAACGGAAAGATACGAACCAACGGTTGCGCTTGCACCGACGGAAACGTGTGATCCGAGTGCAAGTGCATCACCAACCTCTAAGTGACCCGAAATGCTCACGGCATCATCGATTGTTGTCAGCCCCTGTACAGAAAGGGATCCGTGAATTCTACTGTCCGCTTTTACATCCATGTCACCACTCACACTCAGAGTGTCGGCAAATCTGACCGGGTTCAAGACATCAAGATCGCCCTGTACACTCATTGTACCCGAAATTGTTGTGTCGCCCTCAACCGAAAGAGTTGAGCCAATGATCACCTGGGCACCAACAGATAGTTCACCACCTACACGGGCATGACTGCTCACATCCATGTCACCAGACGTGGACAGCGCTGATCCGAATGTGACGTCACCAGAAACAGACAATGTGTTGATGATTTGAGTACGTCCAGTGATGTCGACTGAGCTGCCAATCGACAAAAATGTACTTTCTCCGCTCTTTCCAATTGTCATATTGTGACCAACTGAAAGTGCAGTCAGCCCAGCGAGTACGGGCGCGCTCGAACTCGAGCCAGGTGCGCTATCGTCAATCACCAAAAGACTGTTATCACTCAGCTGCCTGGCTTCCACGAAGTCAGCATCTGTGATGGTCGAATTGACTTCAAACCATTCCACCTGCACATTCGTAATAGATTTTACGATGAAAATACCATTCTCTGAGTACGAACTTCTCGAAATCAGTCTACCATCATCAAGTCTAAACAAGAATTCCTGTCCTGCCGAGCTAGTTTGTATTTGCAAGCCTGAATTGGCCGCATGGTTCAAAAGGTAGTACCGGTTGCGAGTGCGCTCGCGGTCTAGAACTAGCCCGCCGATCGATAGATTCCTGGATCCAGTAATTGTGTCTCCAACTGATAGCTCACGGGCAATGGTACCGTCACGTCCGACACTCAGATGACTGTTCACAACTTCGACACCACGAATAGAAACATTTCCCGTGAGCTCTGAGCTCCCACCTACTGAAAGTGTCGATGCAAGCGTGGAAGCACCCGTCACTGAAAGTGCCTGGTTGATACGAGTTGTACCCTCGACATCGAGCGTATCATTGATAGTCGTATCACCACCAAATGTTACCGAGCTGGTCACAGACAATTCACCATTTATCAAAACAGTTGATGCAAAGTCAGCATTCGCACTCAATGATAGAGTGGAAGCGCCGTAAATTGCCCCAGATACAGAAAGTGTGGATCCCATCTGGACCACATCATGAAAATCACTTACTCCAGAGTTTGTAAAAGAAGTTTCAATGAAGGTGGTGCCAGCAGACAGATCGTTAGCGTCCATGTTTTGAACGGATAACATTTGAGTAGTTATGACGGATCCAACGGACAAATCCAAACCAACCACCTGGTTTGACGATACAGATATGTCGTCATCTATTACGACCGAGCCTGCAACTGATAAAGTATCAAGAAACACTGCCATACCACCGACCGAAAAACTGGATTCCAGTACTGCGTCTCCTTTGATAGTAATATCATCTGCGAAATGCGCGAAATCACCCACACTGATTTCACTCCCAAACACTACATCACCAGCTACAGAGAGAGTTTGTGCCGCTGCGATTTCAGACCCAATACTGAGAAACGAGGATGAACCACCACCCACAATAAGACGCTCATTTAGATTGACATCATTATTCACAGAAAGCTGCCCGAAAATTCCGACCCTTTTGTTCGCGTTGGAAAATAGTGTATTTCCGTTGCAGTGCAAATCATGTCCCACAGAAAGTGCCGATCCAGCGATAATATCACCAGAGACAGAGACGGTTGGAATTGAATGACCACTCTCATCTGTGAATATATCCTTTGGTACTACATCGTGTAAGTCGTGAATGTATGTTAGATTATCTAGATTGCGTATTTTGAAGGCAGTCTTCGATACATATGGTCGGGACATAACAATTTCGAATTCGTGTGGCTTCGTTGTGGGATTGATCGTACCAGCAATGTATTGCAAAGGAAGTAGATATTTCCCAGTCACTGGATCAAGCGTGATCGGGGGGGCGGTTGATGTACCCGAAGTATTGTACACAAGGTCGGTTTTTCCTGTTCTACGAACAGTGACCGAAACAGGTGGCTCATCAAACTCTATCTGAAAAAGTGCGTCAACATCGTCAGCAAGAATTGTGATTGGGTTGGGATCAACACCGACAACAAAGACATTGCTTCCACTCGAGGGTGTTATGACAGCTACATCTGATACAGACAACGATTGACCTATTGTAACATCACCAGACACAGATATGTAATCATCAGATATCAGGGCACCTGAGATCGACAAGGAACCGCCCACAACCGAAAAGTTACCCACAGACAAAGTCTCAGAAACGCGAGTTTTGCCATCAATTTGCATATCGGACGCGACCGACAGGTCGGATGCAAGAGTCACAGATCCCGAAACCGAAAGCTCACTTGCGATCTGTGTGATTCCTACAATGTCCACTGTGCCTCCCAGTGATACGTTACCTCCAGAGATGACATGTGACCCAGTGCTTAAAGATCCGTTCATCTCTATACTTCCATCAATGTTACTATTTCCTCCAACCGAAAGGTCCCCTTCTAGGTGAACAAATGAATTCAAGGAGAGACTTTCTTCCAAAGTTGCCGCTCCGGCCACATATATGTCACCCCCAACCGAAAGGTCGCCACCAAGAATGGCTTCCGAATTAGTTGACAACTGCGATGCACGAAAGTTACCTACGGTTTTGATGACATTCAGTGTATCAGAATCATTGAAATCCTCATATACCGCGAAGAAAGAGGGTGTATTGCCGTCATCAGACGCACGCTCGCGAAAAATTCCCGACTGATTATTTGCAGCTACTGTGTCCTTGATGATCTTAATACCCGCAAGTGTCTCTCCAGAAAGGCCCTGACCGATTTCAATGATCGGATCTTCGATATCGACCTGCGAAGTGTTTAGCGTGATCGTGTTGCCCTCAACAATCAAATCGCCGGCGACAGACAAGTTCTGACGAACCGCGAGGTTGTTTAGTGTAGACGTACCCGCAGACAAAGTACCGATCGTGGTTAGACCCTGAACAGACAGTGTATCAGATGCCGTGATAGCACCTCCTACCGAAGTGGTTCCCTCCACATCGAAAGGACCATGAACAGACATCCTGGCATGGAAGGTCGAGACACTCATTACATTCAAAATGCTTGAAAGTCGTACTGCATTACCCACAGACAGCTTGCTAGCTGTTGTCAAGTTTCCATTAACCGAGACAGTCTGATCAAAGACAGATTCTTGTCTTACGGCTAATGCACCACTCACTGATAAATTCGTGTCAAGGGTTGTATCATCACCACCAACCGAAAGGTCACCCCTCACCTCCAGGTAAGCGCCTTGAATAGTTGCGTGGCCTCCAACGGAGCTGTACCCAGCTATTGTGGTAGCTGATCCGATAGATAGCGTCTCAGCAATGTCACCGTGTCCTCCTATTGAAAGATTTGATTGACCTGTTATGTTAGAACCACAAGAAATCTGCCGTTCGATTACCAAAGCACCCTCTCCACCTTCAATGCTAAAGCTTCCTCCTTTAAAAACAGCGTTACCACCAACACTTAAGGTATTTGCCCCGAAAATGTTAAGCGTTCCGACGTGGGCCTCTTGTACGGATAGAAAAGGCGTGAACACATCCCCGCCCACGCTGAGATCCGATGTGACTGAACCCACGGAAAGTGCATTCAGAGCGAAGTTTCCAGACGCAGAGATGTTTTCTGCCAGAATACTTCCGACCGAAAGTGTCGCCATTTCCATTGTCGACCCAAGAGCAGAAAACATATTGACTGTATTTCCGTTGTCAAAGTTGCTCGCAAATTGTAGCCTCTGGTCTTGTACTGTGACATCAATGGCTAAACTAAGAGAATTATCAGGATCTAACTCGCGCAAACTAAGACTCTTCAACCGCAAATTCCCCCGATTTGCAGGGTTGGTTGCCCCTGGCAAAACAGTTGTCATTGATACTATAAGGCAGATTTTTATTTAAAGACTTACTTTAATTTCAAGAATACCTGTTATTATTGTTATAACAATGCCTTCGACCAAATCATCTAAGTTTCAAGAACTATTATCGTACTCCCCTCAACTGCCTCCACCACCACGGGTGACACAGATGCATCACAAGCACATTGTTTCTTATGATGAATGGTTCACTCAAAATTATGAACAACTTACCCATCTATACAACACTCTCCAAGAAGCATGTTTGCTATCGGGTCGCTGCATATTCGATCGTGAAACTTGTGACTTTAATAAATTCTGCAATATTGCGTACAAAAATAGCTACAAATACAAAAAACATGATGAGAATTACGACCAGAATGAGGAAGAAGATGAAGAGAACATAACATTTTAACTTGGGTTGCCCCACTCTTGAAGCTTCACCTAAAGATAAACAAAGTGCAAAACGTGAATGCCTAAACGAAAAGTTGACAATAAAATTAGCTTCTTTCGAGGCCAGTTCGTACGCGTGACCTCGCGCGATGTGCGCGGCCGTATCAAAAACGTGTATATGGACTATGAAGACACAGAAGAAGGAAAGGACTGGCTGAGAATTCAACATGTCCCTTTCAAGGAGTCGGAACTGCTCGAACCATGGTATACCATCTTGATCGAGCATGGAGGCGCCATGCTGCAACCACAATCGAGACTGGAAAATATTCCGTCATTTAAGAACACGGTGAACATTGGGCCAAACAGAATTGAAACCTTGTACAAGAACGCCTGGAGCATTGTTCGTACCAAGTGGATTCTCCCATGGAAAATCGTTAACTTTTGGTGGAAGATGACAGGTGAAGCGCAAGGCGACATTGAGGGTCGCATCGGACAACGATTCTTGCAAGAGTACGATGAAGACCGCTTTAATTAAGGGTTTTAGGCGCAGTCGGGTGAACATGCCATCACTAGTACCAGGTGGGTTGAAAATAAAATTTTGAGTGAACAAACTTTTTGAAAGTCAAAACCTTTCGACCAAAAAATTTTTAGGTCCCCCCCCTCCCCTCTTCTTAATCGTTTTCAATCGCTTCCACAATGGCGACTAGTCGCCCATGCACATGCGTTTCCACTCTCTCGTGACGGGGTCGCGGGTCATGATGACTTGGCCATTGATGCCCGCGGCTTCCATGTTGTCGTAAATCTTGCGCTCCTCCACACGGGCGAGGGCATCGTCCCAGTTGATGGACACGGGCGAGAGATCGGTCAGGAAGTCCATGGCCTTTTGCCACGTAGTATCGTAGCTCCCCTTTTGCTCGGGCGTCATCTTCTTGGCACCACCACATTCGATGTTCGCCTTCATCTTGTGCAGCGAGTAGAGGAATGCCGCAACTTGACAGGGGCCATCAACGCCTTCCAGCTCAAACAGCAGCTCATCGTGGTCCTTCACGCGCGGCTTGCCATACATGGTGTACTGGCTGGGCAGGGTGCCGTCGGGCCACATCTTGACGTGCTGTGGGGCGCCTGCCTTGTCCGTGAGCGCCAAGTCGGAGACGACTTGGCGCGCGGTCGTGTCGCAGAACATAAACAGCACCTGGTCCGTCATGGTGTTGCGCAGCTTGAAACGCAGGAAGCAGTGGTTCTCGCGGTCCTTCTCCTTGAGGGCCTCCGGGCTGGCAAAAGCCCGGAGGCCGCGCACGCACGTGCCGTCGTCCGACCAGGCCATGCCGCTGAAGGCCAGCTGCACGCAGCCGACCATGGTGTCCACGCCCACGAGCTCGAGTGGCGTGCCGTCCTTGAGTGCGTGCACAGGCGCGCAGCCGCCGGCGATCATGAGCTGAAGCGCCGCGCTCACGAAGAACGAGTACGTATCGCACGAGTTTTGGCACAGGAACCACTCCTTGATTTGCTCGGGCGAGTGGCCGGGCACGTCAACCCTGGCCTCGTCCAGGTCGAGCGCCTCGCGCTCGCCCTTGGGGTTGTCGACCGTGTGGAAGACGAGGCGCTTGCCCATGGAGGGCACGGAGTCGCGCCAGCTGCTAAACTCTGACTGGAACGCCTCCTGGTTCTGATCGTACACAAGGCTCTCCATCCAGCGCAGCACCGGGTAGGTCGGAGTTGTCACGGCCTTGGTCGCCCACGTGTATAAGGGCATGGTGCTGTCCTTAAGGGCGGTCTTCATCCCTTCGACGATGTTCTTGACGCATGGCGCAATGCGCTTGCGCTCGTCCAGGGGCACGGAGGGCATGAGGCACGCCTGTGCATCCACGGAGGAGTGGCCGGGTGTGCGGTTGGAAGGTGACTGGAAGGCCGGGGGCGGGTGGCTTGCGGGGTGCCTCCACGAAGGTGCGGTATTCTTGTCGCGCTAAGGGGTGGAAGGGAGGAATGGGACCGTAAGCAGCGGACTTGGGGGCTTGATTGTAATGACCACGTGGCCTGAGATGCGCCACCACAGGGGACTTGGTTATATTGCCCCAAATTTACCACTTTTTTTGCCAAGATGATTTTAGGCGTTACCAGGTGGACATGCCGTCACTGGTACCAGGTGGGTTGA
>CEVE01018553.1_pt1 | contig 17990 bp, 16 predicted proteins | sample 356431 | NCBI WGS metagenome assembly CEVE01 (sample SAMEA2622764, study PRJEB7988) | marine metagenome | isolation source: saline water (ENVO:00002010), including
ATGTATATCAGGCTTTAGATATAAATCATGAAATTATTCCAATTTTAAATAAAATAGATCTACCCGCATCAGACCTTGATAGAACAAGAAAACAAATTGAGGATGTTATTGGTATCGAAACTTCAAACTCAGTTCCATGTTCAGGCAAATCAGGTGAAGGCATAGGAGACATATTAGAAAAAATTATATCTGTTTTACCGTCCCCAAAAGGAAATAAAGATAAAAACTTGAAATGTTTATTAGTAGATAGTTGGTATGACTCTTACTTAGGAGTAATTATTTTAGTAAGAATTATTGATGGAAAAATAAAAAAAAATATGAAAATAAAAATGATGTCGTCCAATAAAGATTATACTGTTGAAAGAGTTGGCGTGTTTACACCTAAACCAACAGATATTGATGAACTAAATTCGGGAGAAATTGGATTTATTATAACCGGTATAAAAAATCTATCAGAAACCAAAGTCGGTGATACGATATGTGACTCATTAAATCCTATCAAGGAGGCGCTCCCAGGATTTAAACCAAGTAAACCTGTTGTTTTTTGCGGGTTATTCCCCGTAGATAGCTCTGAATATCAAAAATTAAAAGATGGTCTTGCAAAATTAAAACTAAATGATGCAAGTTTTTCTTATGATCCAGAGTCATCCTCAGCATTAGGCTTAGGATTTAGATGTGGCTTTCTAGGCCTTTTACATTTAGAAATAATAACTGAAAGATTAGAGCGAGAATTTGATATTAACCTGTTAACTACTACCCCTGGCGTTGTATACAAAGTACATTTGAATAACGGGAAGATTGTAGATCTGCAAAACCCTTCTAGCCTACCAGATCCAACTTTAATAAAAAAGATAGAGGAGCCATGGATTAAAGCGACAATAATTAGTCCTGATCAATATCTAGGCTCTATTATGAAATTATGCCAAGGGAAAAGAGGTATACAAAAAAATCTAAATTACTCAGGTAACAGAGCTGTAATTAACTATGAAATACCATTAAACGAGGTTGTATTTGATTTTAATGATCGTTTGAAATCAATGACTAGTGGATACGCCAGTTTTGACTATGAAATTATAGGACACAGAGAAGGTGATTTGGTTAAATTAGGAATATTAGTTAATTCAGAACCAGTAGACGCCCTTGCTATGATGGTCCATAAAGATTTTGCCCAGACAATTGGAAGAGAGGTTTGTGAAAAATTAAAGGATTTAATACCGAGGCACAATTTTATGATACCTGTACAAGCTGCCATAGGAGGAAAAATTATAGCAAGAGAAACTATCAAAGGTTTTAAAAAAGATGTGCTTACTAAAATACATGGAGGCGGGGCCTTAGATAGAAAAAGAAAACTTTTAGAAAAGCAAAAAAAAGGTAAAGCTAAATCAAAACAATTCGGAAAAGTTGAAATACCACAAGAAGCCTTTATTGGCGTTTTAAAGATAAATAAAGAAAGATAAATGATTTACGATTGCTTTTCCTATTGGGATGAAGATCTTTTATTAGATTTACGTCTAAATATTTTAAATGAATTTGTAGATCATTTTGTAATTGTAGAGGGAAATAAAACGTGGCAAAATAATAAAAAGGATTTAAAGTTTAATATCAATAATTTTAATAAATTTAAAAATAAAATTATTTACATACCCGTTACTGACATGCCGGATGGCGATAACCCATATATTAGGGAAAACTTTCAGAGAAATTGTATTTCTAGAGGATTACAAAACGCTAAGAAGGATGATTTAATTATTATTTCTGATCTAGATGAAATACCTAATCCTGAAGTTATAAAAAATTTTAAACCAAATATGAAATACGCAGTTTTTAAACAAATGCATTTTTATTATAAATTCAATTTACGATCTAAAAATCATCCATTTTGGTACGGAAGCAGGATATGTTTAAAAAAGTATTTGAATTCACCTCAGTGGTTACGCCAACTTAAATTCAAAAAAAGACCGTGGTGGAGGTTTGATAAAAAAAATTTGAATAATATCCTAGAAGATGGAGGTTGGCATTTCTGTAACTTAAAAGATGCTAAAAATTTATTATATAAATATAAAAATCTTTGTGAAACTAATGATCAATATGTTTTTAATGAAAAAATTGATCCAAAATATTTAAATGAAAGTGAGATAAAAAAAAATATTGATTTAGGAAGGGATTTAATTGGTAGAGATCATGAGTATTATAGAGTAGATATAGATTTTAATTTTCCTAAATATTTAACTAAAAATAAAGATAAATATAAAGATTGGATCAAATAATGCTATTTTATGCAATTATTCTTAATCAAAAAAACATCAATAATTTCATCTTGAGCAAAATTATTTCTTTTTTCCAAGCAATTATAAAGCCAGCTAAACTCAAACAATTCCTCGGACTTAAATTTTGCAGTATTATCAATAATAATTTGAGAAACATTGTTTTTTGTTATTTTTGATTTAAAAAACATCTCAAATTTTTCCCTTAGTCTATGATTTTTTGATGGATAAGTGGCATTTTCGAACCAATATTTAACCGGAGAAAAATCCTTTTTATTTAATATTGCATTATATATTTGATAATCACTAATCAATATATAGTTAACGTTTTTATCTAAATTCTTTAAATAATTTAATGTAGAAAAAATTAGTTTTTTCTCATCCTCTGCATCTTCATAATAAACAGTTTTCCATCTTAAATGCTTAAATTTTGCATCGATTAAACCCGCATCAAAACTTTTGCTTAACTGATTTTTACTCAAATCATCCCATGCTCTTATTTTTATATATTTTTCAAAATATAGACATGATGCAACAAAAAGATAAACCAATAAAAGATTATTTATCGATCCTTTTTTTTTAAAGTAAATAATTAAAATTAATGAAATAAAAATAAAGATATAAAATGTTTCATATCTCAAAATCCTATAAAAAGTATATAATATTATTAAGTATAAAAAATATTTAACAAATTTTAATTCTAAATTTTCTTTAGAATAGAAATAGTAGAACAATGATACATATAAAGGTAGTAATGAAAATGTAATAGGTTGATTGTTTGAATGTATTTCATAAAATATGATTATTAAACTTAAACTAATTAAAATTATCGAAACATCAAATTTTCTTGTAATGTATGATAAGTAAAATGATGGAATAAGTAAAAATAATAAAAAAAAAAGTTTTGAAATATTTTCATATGCAAAATTAAAATTTAAATCTGTTAATCTATTCTCACCTAAATTTGTAGCAATTGTAATATACTGATCATAAATATTTTCAAAAGATACGTCGTTTAAATTAAAATAAATCATAAAAATTATTGATATAATTAAAGTATAAATAAAAGTGTGAAATAAAGTTAACTTGTCGTAACTGGAAAATATTCTAAACATATAAATTAAAATACAAAAAATAATAAAATAACTCGTAGGAACTTGTTTATTAAAAAAGGCAATAAAAAAGATTAAAATACTAGCAAAAATATAATTTTTTTTATTTTGCATTAGGGCTGTAAAAAAAATTAATGTAGCAATTACACTTAATATTAATGAGTTATGTTCTACCGTAGGATTACCAGCTGTTGGATACATAAGTAAACCAGCGCTTAGTGAATAGTAAAAACAGTTAATTGAACTGAATTTAAGACTTTTCAAGAATGAAAAAATAGTTAATGAATAAAGGCAATTCATAATTGAGGCCTGAAGTAAGAATGATTGCCAACTAACACCAAATATTTTATAAATATTTCCTTGCCAAATATCTAAAATTGGACCAGTTATAGAATAATAATCTCTAAATGGAAAATCACCATTTAATACTCTAAATCCAGAGTTAAAATTTTGCAGGTCATCTAGTGGCATCAAGCCTTGGTGGCCAAAGTAAAAATTTAAACCAAAAGAAATAAGTATAACTAGACTAACTAGCGAAATTTCTAGTGTTTTCATTTTTTTTCAATTTCTATAAATAACAAAAAACCAGGTAAAAATTTTAACAATATCCTTTCAACTTTCGAAAAAAAAATTGAAAATTTGAATGAAAAGTAAGCTGTAAAAGGACTTAAATAAATAAATGAATTTTTTTTTATTATATTAAATTTATTTTTATCTACAATTTTATTTATATTTAAAAAATTAAATTTACTTATATGCTGATGTTCGTACGAAACCTTTGAAACTTTATTTAAAAAAAATTCTAAGATAGGCCATAATGACAAATAATTAGGAGTGGTTATATAAATTTTTCCACCTGTCTTAAGAACTCTATGTATTTGCTGAAATATACTTGTAATTTCATCATCAGATAAATGTTCAATTAATTCAATCATTGAAACTGAGTCAAAACTATTGTCTTCAAATGGAATTATTTTATCAAATTGCAAAAATTTCTTACTGTCTGTACTATATCTTTTATTAGCATAACTGATTTGTTTTTCAGAAATATCAATTCCAGCTGAGAATTTATTATTTAATATTGATAAAAAAGTACCACTTCCGCAACCAATATCTAAATGATGATTCTGATTATCTATTTTTTCTCTAACAAAATTAAATTTAATATGATGCCAAGCGCTTCTAACACCCTCTTTTTTTTGATAAATATGATCATAAAAGCCCGCATCTATTTCTTCATAATCAAATTTTTTTTTTGTCATAATCTTATATCATGATCTATTATCATGATTTATTTTGTATTAATAATATAAAAATCAAAGACGTTTAATGAAAATTAATAATATTTCAATCGTTATACCTATTCTAAATGAAGAAAAAAATTTAATTCGATTAATAAAAGAAATTGAAGATGTAAAAAACCAAATGAATCTAAATAATTTTGAAATAATCTTAGTCGACGACAATTCAACTGATAATACCCATGAAATTTTAAATAATATAAAAAGTAAAAAAAAATTTATTAGATATTTTATCAGGAAAAAAAAAAGAAGAGATTTAACACAATCTCTCTTTATTGGGTTCAATAGATGTTTATATGAAAACATTGTTGTCATGGATGGTGACCTTCAGCACCCACCAAGATATATTAAAAAACTACTACACGCTTTTTTTAAGAATAAAGCTGATGTTGTAATTGGTAGCAGAAATCTCTTTAAGAAAAGAGGACCGGGACTAAATTTTTTTAGATATATAAGCTCTTTGTTTATTATATATATAATTAATTTTTTATTAGATAATAAGACTACAGACCCATTAAGTGGATTCTTTATTTTTAAAAAAAGAATTTATAAAAAAAATAAAAAAAAATTATTTGGACAAGGGTACAAGATCTTAGCCGATATAATTTACTCTTGTCCTGAAAAATTAAAAATTTTGGATTGTGATATTTTTTTTGACTCTAGAAAATCTGGCAAAAGTAAAATGAATTTATTGGTTTTATTACAATTAATAATATTTATAATAAAGAGCTTTTTGTTAAAATGGAAAATGAGAATATAAATTTAGAATTATTTTGTATCACAAATAAACGTGTCAATTTTTTAGAGAGTTCGTCATACAAACTCGGTTGGGTCGGTCGGGAAGAACCACCTGAAAATTATCTGAGATGCGATAATGGGATAAACATATTTTCTAAAGAAAAGCACTATTCGGAACTTACTTTTCAATATTGGTATTGGAAAAATGAATTGAGTCTTGATAACAAGAATTGGGTTGGTTTCTGTCAGAAAAGAAGATTTTGGACAAAAGATAGTCAAAACAAGATTAATATTAATAAAGATATATCTGAAATAATTTTAAAACACCCAGCAGAAGAGTGGAAAAATAAAGAAGCCATAATATGTGAGCCAATTAAAATTAATAAGATTAAGAAAATAAAAATGATAAAAAGAGGATTTAAGTCATTAATAAAAAATCCATTGCCATTTTTTAACGAAAATAAAAGGACAATAAAATTTCATTTTGATATGCACCATGGATATGGAAATCTTGATAAAGCAATAGATATTTTATCAAAAAATGAGAGAAGTGATTTTAGGGAATATGTCAACGAAAATTGCTCTTTCAACCCACATATAATGTTCATTACCAAAAGTCCAATTATGAATAGATGGTACGAAGATTTATTTGAATGGTTATTTGAATGTGAAAAAATTTTTGGATTTGAAGGTTTAAAAGGGTATGATACCACAAGATTATATGCATATCTGGCTGAAAGATATTTATCTTTTTGGTTCAAAAAAAATACTAAATATTTACAATGGCCATGGACCTTTTTTGACTTTGAGAATTACAAAACTTAATTTGAAGAAATCTACTTAGGATAAAAATTGAAAAAATTAAATATTTTGATTACAGGTGGCGCTGGTTATATAGGGAGCCATATTGCTGAACAGCTGGTAAACACAAAAAACAATATAATTATTCTTGATAACTTGGTAACTGGATTTAAGAGATTAATAAACAAAAAAACAAAATTTTTCAAAGTGGATTTAAAAAACAAAAAATTGTTAAAAAAAATAATTTATGAAAACAAAATCAATACAATAATTCATTTGGCAGCATATCTTAATGTTAGTGAGGCAGAAAATAATAGAAAAAAGTATTATAAAAACAATATTATTGGTACCAAAAACTTAATAGAAGCTTGTAAAAATTCTAATGTAAATAATTTTATTTTTTCTTCATCTTGTTCAATTTATGGAAATGTAAAAGGAGCAGTAAGTGAGAACAAAAAACCAAATCCACTGGGGTATTATGCTTATACAAAATATAAAGGTGAAAATCTCATAAAAAAATATTCAAAAAAAATTGGCTACAAGTATTCAATCCTAAGATACTTTAATGTTGCAGGAGCAAGCCCTTCAAATAAAATCGGCGAGATAGAAAAATCACATGATCATCTTTTTAAAAATATTTCTATTCAAGCAATGAAAAAAAAACCAGTGGTTCGAATATATGGAAATAATTACAAAACTAAAGATGGCACATGTATCAGGGATTTTATTCATGTCTCAGACTTAGCAGATATTCATATTAAGTGTATTAATTACTTATGCAAAAAAAAAAAATCTATCACCCTTAATTGCGGGTATGGAATAGGCTATTCAGTGCAAGAGATAATCAATATTTTTAAAAAAATCAAAAAAAATTGTAGAGTTATTTATGAAAAAAGGAGGGCAGGAGATGTTGATCAAGTATACTCCAATATAAATAAATTCAAGAAAACTTTTAAATGGAAACCTAAACATAATAATATTAAAAAAATTCTTTTAAGTTCCATAAAATGGGAAAGAAAATTAAGTAAAAATAATGTTAAAAAATAAAGAAGTAGTCTTGTTGGCATTTGCTTCAAATGATCTTAAGAGAAGTATAAATAGACTTTCAATTCAAGCAAGAGAATCTAATTTTTATTCTAAAATAAAGATTTTCAATTCAAATAATTTACCAAAAGATTTAACAATTAAATTAAATTATTTGTTATCCATAAATAAAAAAAGAGGGTATGGCTATTGGATATGGAAACCGTATTTAATAAAAAAAATTTTTGATGAAATACAATATGGTGATGTTATAAATTATTTAGATATAGGCTGTCATATTGTAAAAGAAAATGTTTTAAAATTTAATGAATATTTAGATTTTATTAATACGGATGATAAATGGATACTACCATTTCAATATCATTCGAATTTTAATTATCAAAATAAGCAAATCTCATTTCCAGAAAGGTTGGAGAAAGCATATACAAAAGGTGATTTACTTGATTACTTTGGCTATTACAGTAATGAAAATATTATAAAAAGCCCACAATATTGGGCAGGTTGTATTTTTATAAAAAAAACAGATAAATCTATAAATTTTATAAATCAATGGCTTGAGGTTTTTGATAAAAATTTTGATTTAATTGATGATAGTATTTCAAAAATTAATAACTATTCAGACTTCGTTGAAAATAGGCATGATCAAAGTGTTTATTCATTACTTTGTAAAAGATATAAACTAAAGTCATTTTCGGCTTATGAATGTGATTGGGCTTGCTTAGACAACAAAAGGACTTGGGAGCATAATAAATACTCACCAATTCTAGCTAAAAGAGATTTAAAATATAGTATTTTCAGAAGGTTTTTAAACCGCCAAAAAAAAACATATGGGAGATTAAAAAAAAGACTTTTAGAAAAAATCAATGATAATGAAAAAAAAATATAAATCTTTTATTGTCGTATAAAATTAGGAGAGATGGCCGAGCGGTTTAAGGCGCACGCTTGGAAAGCGTGTTAAGGGGCAACTCTTTCGTGGGTTCGAATCCCACTCTCTCCGCCATTTTTCTTATCTATTTTTTGAAAATTTAAATTACAAGAAAAAAATTAATTATTGATCAAATTAACCGCCAATTTAAAGGTTAATTTAATCTTTGTAACTTTGATAGTTTTATTAAATAAGTAAAAAATGGTAAGATAACTTTTTCCAAAAAAAATATATATGGCGAAATTTCAAAATAATCAGAACTACGAAGCAGACTCAATAAAAGTTTTAAAGGGTTTAGAGGCAGTTAGAAAAAGACCAGGCATGTATATTGGTGATACAGATGATGGAACAGGGCTCCATCATATGGTTTATGAGGTCGTAGATAATTCCATAGACGAAGCACTTGCTGGGCATTGTAAAAACATTAAGGTAGAAATTAATTCAGATGGAACAATAACCGTATCTGATGATGGAAGAGGAATACCAGTGGATATTCATAAAGGTGAAAAAAAATCGGCTGCTGAGGTAATTATGACACAACTACATGCTGGCGGTAAATTTGACCATAATTCTTATAAGGTTTCAGGAGGTCTACATGGTGTCGGTGTGTCAGTTGTAAATGCTCTTTCAAAAAAATTAGAGCTGGAAATTAATAGAGATAATAAAAAATATTTTATTGAGTTTAAAGATGGTGACGCAAAAGCGCCATTAAAGCAAATTGGGAAATCTTCAACAACTGGTACCAAAATTACTTTTTTACCTTCAAATGAAATATTTTCTTCTACTAAATTCTCAAGTCAAATAATCCAAAAAAGAATACGTGAATTAGCTTTTTTAAATAAGGGAATAAAATTAATTGTCGTCGATAAAACTCAAAAAAAAGAGAAAATATTTGAATACAAATTCGATGGAGGTTTAAACGAGTTTATAAATTATTTAAATCAAAAAAAAGAAAAACTTAAAAATAAAAATGGCAACGATCTCTTTAAAAAACCTATTAGCTTGAATGGTGATAAAAACGGTGTAGAGATAGAATGTTCTTTGGAATGGAATTCTACTTATTCAGAAGACGCATATGCTTACACAAATAATATTTATCAAAAAGACGGCGGTACACATTTATTGGGTTTTAGAAGTGCGTTAACAAGAGTTGTTAATAAATATGTTAGTGATAATAATGTTTTAAAAAAAAATAAATTTTCGATATCTGGAGATGATATTAAAGAAGGATTAACGGCAATCTTATCTATAAAAATGCCAGATCCAAAATTTTCTTCTCAAACAAAAGATAAATTAGTCTCCTCAGAAATTAGGAATATTGTTGAAACTTTTATAAATGAAAAACTGTCAATATGGTTTGATCAAAATCCTGCAATAATAAAAATTGTTCTTCTTAAAATTATACAAGCGGCACAGGCCAGAGATGTAGCAAGGAAAGCACGTGAAAGTGTAAGAAGAAAAGGAGCGCTTGAGTTAACCGGATTACCAGGAAAATTGGCAGATTGTCAGAACCCTAAAAGAGATGGAACAGAGTTATTTATTGTTGAAGGAGACTCAGCAGGCGGTTCAGCAAAACAGGGAAGAAATAGAGAATTTCAAGCAGTCTTACCTCTAAGAGGAAAAATCTTAAATACATACGTAGAGGCAAATGGATCAAAAAAAAATGGTCATCAGTCAGATTTAAGAACTAAGGCGCTCACTAAAATGATTTCATCAAATGAAATAGTTACACTAATCAACGCATTGGGCCTAGATCCAAAATCTGAGGAGATTAACCTCGAAGACTTAAGGTACGGAAAAATTATAATTATGACTGACGCTGATGTTGATGGCTCTCATATTAGGGCATTATTATTAACCTTTTTTAACAATAAACCTTTTAATAAACTAATTGAAAATGGTCATATCTATTTAGCCCAGCCACCTTTATTTAAATTAAATAAATCTGGAAAAAGTTTTTATATAAAAGATGAAAAAGAATTAGACAGTTTTCTAATTAGCAATTCAAAAAATTTAAGTAAGTTAAAAAAAAATACAAAGGCTTATGAGGAGATTCTATCTGATGAAAAATCTAAATTAAACATTCAAAGATTTAAAGGACTAGGAGAAATGAACCCCGAGGAACTTTGGAGCACTACGTTAGATCCAGACAAGAGAAATCTTTTACAAGTCAAATATTCAAAAGATCAAAAAAAAGATCAAGATATCATCCATACTCTGATGGGTAATGATGTTAGCATTAGAAAAGAATTTATAATCTCGAATGCTATTGACATAAATAATTTAGATGTATAGAAAATATGGAAACATCTCCTGTTTCTAAAATATATTCTTTAAACAAGTCTACTTATATTAACCTAAGATGGATAGGTATAATCGGTCAATTTTTAACTATAAATATTGTCTATTTCATTTTTAAATTTCAATTTAATATCTACTTAACAAATTTAATAATATTTCTTGGAATATTAACAAATTTAATTTTAGTCTATTTTTATCAAAAAAATATTCTATCAAATAGAGCATCTTTTATTTTCTTATTAATAGATATTTTACAATTAAGTTCTTTAATTTATCTCACTGGTGGAATTTTAAATCCTTTTGGAATATTCTTAATCATACCAAGTGTTTTTTCTTCTTCTAACCTTGACTTAAAAACTAGTTTGACACTGATTTGTTTAACAATTTTATCCATACTTTTATTAACATTTTATCATGTAGAACTAATTTATCCTGACACAAATATAATTTTAGTAAATAATTTCTATTATTACGCAATTCCAACATCTTTAATAATAGCTTTAATATTTCTAAATTATTTTGCAGCTACATTTGGAAGAGAATCAAGACTAAGAAAAGAGGCATTAGATAAATTAGAACAAGTTATTGCAAAAGAACATGAGCTAGTATCACTTGGGGGTCAAGCCGCAGCTGCCGCACATTCTTTAAGCACCCCTCTTTCAACAATAAAAGTTATATCACAAGATATGTATAAACAGTTTAAGGATCAAAATGACATAAAAAAAGATATTGAATTATTAGTTAGCCAAGTTGATAGATGTGGTCAAATTTTAAAAAAATTATCTCTAAATCCATCTCAGGACGACGATTTTATAAACCAAGAATTATCTATATCGGAGTATGTATCAGAAATTATTAAATCTTTTAAGGAGATATCGGATAAAGAATTTATAATCAATTTAAGTCAGGACGCTAATTCATTTAGAATATCAAAAATAATTGAAATTGTATATGGAATTAGAAATTTTGTAGGCAATGCAAACAAATTTTCTAAAAACAAAATATATGTTTCGGTAAAAAGCAATAATGAAATTACTGAGATTTCAATAGAGGATGATGGAGAAGGATACCCAAAAGATATTTTAAGTAAAATTGGCGAACCTTATATTAAATCTTCATATAAAAGTAATAACAATGAAAAATCAGGTTTAGGTTTGGGGATATTTATAGGCAAAACTTTGCTTGAAAGAAATAAAGCCAGAGTAATTTGTCGAAACTCAAAAACACGACCTGGAGCTGAGGTAATTATAAGCTGGAAAAATACGTCATTGAAAGGAATTTAATGATAAACATTTTTTTTATTTTTTTTCTCAAATAATTGACTTAACTGCTTTATCATTACATCTCCAAGCTCTTGTACATCAGTAATCTTAATAGCTTTTCTATAATAACGAGAAACATCGTGACCAATACCTATCGCTAAAATTTCGAAATCTTTATTATCTTGAATTGTTTTTACCACCTTTTTCAAATGTTTTTCTAAAAAGTCTCCAGAATTTACTGATAGTGTTGAGTCATCAACAGGAGCACCATCAGAGATTACCATTAAAATTTTTCTTTCTTCTTTTCTCTTTTTTAATCTGTTAAACGCCCAAAGTATTGCCTCACCATCTATATTCTCTTTAAGCAAACCTTCTTTTAACATTAGGCCCAAGTTTTTTTTTGATTGTCTCCAGTTTGAGTCTGCACTTTTATATATGATATGCCTAAGGTCATTTAATCTTCCTGGATATTGAGGTTTCCCATTCTTGTTCCAATCTTCTCTTGACTCCCCACCTTTCCAATTCTTAGTGGTAAAACCCAGTATTTCAACTTTAACATTACATCTTTCCAATGTTCTAGATAAAATATCCGCACATAATGCAGCAATAGTTATTGGTCTACCTCTCATAGAACCAGAGTTATCAATCAATAAAGTAACTATTGTATCTTTAAATTCAAAATCTTTTTCTTTTTTAAATGAAAGAGAATTTTGTGGGTCAATTATAATTCTTGTGAGTTTTGAACTATCTAACAAGCCTTCCTCAAGATCATACTCCCATGATCTATTTTGTATTGCTAATAATTGTCTTTGTAATTTATTAGCTAATTTTGTGATCAAATCTTGAAAATTAATTAATTGTTGGTCAAGATTTTTCCTTAGTCTTAAAATTTCTTCTTCTTTTTCTAAATTTTCTGCCTTAGCAATTTCATCAAATTTTGTAGTAAAAACTTTATACTCAATGTGTTTTTTATTTAAATTTATTTTTTGAGTAACTTTTTCCAAACTTTCTCCAGATTCTTCAGTCTGATCTGAGTCTTCCTCCATCCTAAATTGGTTTACATCATAGTCTGTCTCAGAGCTCAATTGATCTTCACTTTTATTATCAGGACCATCATTACTTTCATCATTATTATCATCTTTGTTTGTCTTTTCATTGCTTGCAGGGTTTTGACTATCCCTATCCTGCATATTTTGTTGATCTTGTGAGTTTTCAAAAATATCCATATTTTCAAGAAGTTGGGAAAATTTTGAATTAAAGTTGTCTTGGTTTTCAACATTTTTCTCTAAATAATTTATATGTTTATTGAAATTTTTATCAAAGTCTTTTCTCCAATAATTTAATATTTTTTGTGAATTTTGATTTAGCTTAATTTTAAAAAATTTTTCTAAAATATATAACTCAAAGGCATCGTGTATACTTGCCTCCTCTTTATTATTCACTTCGTTGTATTTTTTACTACTAATTTTTTGATAATAATTATCCTCAAGATTTTTTTTAATACCACCTAGCATTTTTGTGCCAAGTATTTCGCATCTCATTATCTCTGATAATTCATAAATTTTTTTCAAAGCAGGATTTCTTGGATGATTTTTATAAAATATAATTTGATCAGAAAATCTTAGCTTTAAAGCTTTTGAGTCTGTACTTGCTCTTAGTTTTATATAATCTTTTTTACTTTTTATATCTTTTATTTCAGAAAAATCTAAATGCTTGATATTTGAAGTTTTATTATTTACTTTATCGGTTTTTAATTGGTCAGATATAACTCTGTAAGTTGAAGTTAAAGCCTGTTTAATCTGTTCCTCAAAAATTTCTCTTTTTTTTTCCATTAACTTTAGGAATTAATAATTGACTCTGGCAAATCCTCACCAAAACATCTTTGGTAATACTCAGAAATAATACTTTTTTCTGAGTCATCACATTTATTTAAAAATGTAACTCTAAATGCGTAACCAATATTTTTGAATATTTCAGCATTATCTGCCCAATGCAATACTGTTCTAGGGCTCATCACAGTTGATATATCACCAGCTATAAAACCTTTCCTTGTCAAGGTTGCTACTTTAATCATATTTGAAATCTTTTCTTTACCCTCAGAATTATTATAGGACATATTTTTTGCTAAAATTATTTCCATTTCCTTTTCAAGACTTAAATAATTTAATGTTGTAACAATGTTCCATCTGTCCATCTGACCTTGGTTTATTTGTTGCGTGCCGTGATATAAACCGGAAGTGTCACCTAAACCAACAGTATTTGAAGTTGCAAAAAGTCTGAAGTACTTATTTTGTTTAATAACTTTATTCTTATCAAGCAGTGTAAAGTTTCCCTCTGATTCAAGGATTCTTTGAATAACAAACATAACATCTGGTCTACCTGCATCATATTCGTCAAAAACTAAAGCCACTGGATTTTGAATTGACCAAGGCAGAATACCTTCTTGAAACTCTGTTATTTGTTTTCCATCTTTAAGTTTTATCGCATCTTTTCCTATTAGATCAATTCTGCTTATGTGACTATCTAGGTTAACCCTTATACATGGCCAATTTAATCTCGCTGCTATTTGCTCTATGTGAGTTGACTTTCCAGTGCCGTGATAACCTTGAACTAAAACTCTTTTGTTAAAAGAGAAGCCAGACAATATTGCAATGGTTGTATCTTTATCAAACTTATAATTTTTATCAATTTCTGGAACAAACTCATTTTTTTTCTCAAAGGCTTCAACTTCTAAATCACTATCTATACCAAATGTCTGTTTTACTGACACTTTGATATTTGGCACAATATTTAATTCATTATTCATTTTTTCAAAGTCCTTTTCAATTGCGTATATGCTAATGTTATTACTTTAAGTTTTTCTTCGAATTTTTTATTTCCTAAATTCATATCAGGATGAAATTTTTTAACAAGTTTTTTAAACTTGGACCTTATATTTTCCCAATTAATACTCACATCTAATCCCAAAATTTCAAAGGCTTTTAAATCTTTATCAGAAAAATTGAAATGTGCTAGTTTAATTTGTCTTTTATCGATTCCATTTTTAATTAAATCTTCCTTTAAAGCATTATTCCATAAAATTTTAAAAAAATTATCTTGTGCACTAAAATTTTGAGTAGGTTTATGCCAGGTCATATCTGCTTTAATAAAATCAATAATCTCTGCATCATTCATATTTTCAAAATAATTCCAATTTTTATTAAATTCTTTAATATGTTCTAAACATAGAAGTCTATATTTTTTACTATTATCTCTTTCAACTGGTGCTTTATATTCACCAATATTATTACAATTATTCCAATCACAAATAGTTTTCATTAAGTTAATATTATATAATTTTATATGGAAATAAATAATTTAATAGAGACAATAAAAAAGAAAATTTCTAAGAATGTTAAATGTAGAAAAATTTCAATAGTAGACAAAACATTCTTACATAAGAAACATAAAAATTTTGATTCTACAAAATTTCATTTAAAAATCACAATAGATTCTCCAGAGCTTAAATCAAAAAAAAAAATTGAAGCTAATAGATATATTTTTACAATTCTAGATCAAGAATTGAAAGATTATATTCATTCAATACAATTATTTATCGATTAAAGAACTTAAAAATTTTTTTACTCTAGTTTGTGAATATGTATTGTTTAAGACTGGCTTTGCAATTTTTCTTAACAAAATCAAATTTATTTCTTTACTGTTATTTTTTTTGTCTTTAATCATAAAATTTGAGATTTTATTTATGTTATTTTTTTTAAAAAATGATTTTAGATTATTATATTTTAATTCTCGTAAATGATTTTCAATTAACCGAAGCTCGTTTTTTGGGAGAAGATTCTGTTTATTACTAAATTTCGAGGCTGTTAAAATACCAAGTAAGACAGCCTCTCCATGATTTAACCTATTTGTGTAACCCAATGTAGACTCAAAGGCATGAGCAAAGGTATGCCCATAATTCAAAGTCTTTCTTATATTAGACTCTCGCTCATCTTTTTCGACAATTGTTTTTTTAATTTTGCAGCTATTTAATATTGTTTTTTTAATTATATTTTTTCTTAAATTTAAAATACTTTTAAAATTATTTTTTAAAAATATAAAAAATTTTTTATCACTAATTAAAGAATGCTTAAGTATCTCTGCATATCCACAAATCATTTCTCGTTTTGGAAGTGACTTAAGAAAAATTATGTCAACAATCACTACATCAGGCTGACAAAAAGTACCAATCATATTTTTACCAATAAAATTATTTACACCGGTCTTTCCCCCAATTGACGAGTCTACTTGACTTAATAATGTTGTTGGAATATTTACAAATTTTAGTCCTCTTTTATAGATACTTGCAGCAAAAGCAGTTATATCTCCAGCTATACCACCTCCCATTGATATTACACAGTCATTCCTACTAAAATTATTTTTTCCTAGAATGTCTAAAATTTTTTTTACCGTATTTAAATTTTTTACTTTTTCATTAAATTTTAGCCCAAGAAATATACTCTCATTTTTTTTTAATTTACTTTCAAAACTAGATATAATTTTCTTAGGAATATTTTTATCATAAACAACCATTAATTTATTTGGCTTAATATTGTTTTGAATTAGAATTTTATTAATTTTTACAAAATTATTTTCTCCAAAATAAATTGGATACTTTTTCTCTTTTGTTTTAACAAATAATTTCATTTTTTTTACACTTTAGTAATATCTTATTTACTATTTCACCTTTTTTTAAGTTTTCACAAATTATTTTGTGATCTGAAAAGTTGTAAATTTTATTTCTTTCACTAATTAACTTTTTGATATCTATATAACTCATATCCTTTATAACAGGCCTTTTATTGTTATTTTTAATCCTTTTTATTAAAGTATCTGCATTCCAATGTAGCCAAAATGTTGAAGAGTTATTCTTTATCATTTTTCTTAATTCTTTATTCATGAAAGCTCCGCCTCCAAGCGATATTATGTTATTGTTATGGTTAAGGTACTGAATAGTAGCATTAAATTCTAAATCTCTAAAGTATGCTTCTCCCCTCTGTTCAAATATTTGGCTAATTTTCTGATTTTCCATTTTCTCTATCTTTTTATCTATATCAACTAGCACGACATTCAGTTTTTTTGCTAACAAACTGCCTATAGTGGATTTTCCAGAACCCATCATACCTAATAGCACTATATTTTTTTTAATTTCCATATTTTTCTTTATTGAAAAAACACAAATTTGTCTTAATTTGAAATTATTTAAAATACATGCAATTTTACAAAAAAACAAGCATTGGAAAATCTTATAACTATACAAGGCTAATCATTAAAATTATTTTAGTTTTGACAATTATTTCTATAGCAATTTTTTTTGTAGGAAAAATTAATTTTCCAGCACCAAACAAATTAATCAAACAAGAAATACCTAGAGAAAATTTAAAAATTGTTAAATAAATTTTTCATAAATATAATTATTTTTCTATTATCAACTTTGTGCTTTTATGTTTACGCAAATGAACCAGTTGATATATGGAGCATAGAAAAAGAAAAAACTGAAAATATTGCATCAAATTCAGATTTGGAAGATAACAACGAAACATCTCAAACTATTGTTATAAACGATAATCTCACAAGCAGTATTGAGGAGGGTGAAATTTTAAACAAAAGAAAGGTAGTTGGATTATACGACCCAGAAGAAAATGGTTTTGATTTAGAAATGTGGAATAACACAGAGCCAAACAAAATTTTTGAATTGTCAAAAAAAATTAATAATATGACGTTATCAGAAGATGCAAAAGATATTTACACAAAACTTCTTTTGACTAATTCATATTCTCCTAAAGATAAGATAGATGAAAAAGTTTTCTTAGATATTAAATCTGACTGGTTGATTAAGTTTAGAGATATTGAATTAATTAAAGAGTATTTAAAAAAAAATATTGATATTGGGTCAAATGAGCAATTAACCAAATTTGTTTTAAATGAGTTATTCTCAATTAATGAAAATAAAAAAGCGTGTGAATTTTTAGAAGAACTTAACACAAATTTCAAAGATAATTATTTGACGAAGTTTTCTATTTATTGTCTAATTTATTCAAAAAAAAAAGAGCAAGCCTCACTTAGATATGATCTAGAGAAAGAACTAGGTTATGAAGATCCTTTTTTTGAAAAAAAATTTCAATATTTACTAGGCTACGTCTCTGACGCACCAGAGACTTCAGAAACAGATCTATTAAACTTACATTTATCGTATCTAACAAACA
>CEVE01073611.1_pt1 | contig 17919 bp, 19 predicted proteins | sample 356431 | NCBI WGS metagenome assembly CEVE01 (sample SAMEA2622764, study PRJEB7988) | marine metagenome | isolation source: saline water (ENVO:00002010), including
AATTTAAAAAAAATTTTAGATCTTTTAATCCAATAATTTGTTTTGCAATCAAATCAAATACCAATTTAAGTTTACTAAAAGAAATAAAAAAATTTGGATTAGGTGCAGATGTTGTATCACAAGGTGAGCTAATGATGGCTATTAAGTCTGGTATTAAACCAAAAAAAATTGTTTTTTCTGGGGTAGGTAAGACAACAGATGAGATCAAATATGCGATAGATAAAAAAATATTATTATTAAATGCAGAGTCAATGAGTGAAATTAAAGTAATTGATAAAATCGCAAAATCAAAAAAAAAAATAGTTCAAATTGGCTTAAGATTAAATCCAAATACTGATGCAAAAACTTTAAGACAAATATCCACAGGAAAAAGAGAAAATAAATTTGGTGTCAATCAAAATACATTCATTCAACTGGTTAAGTATTGTAAAAATTCAAAAAATTTAGATTTACAATGTTTAAGTGTTCACATCGGCAGTCAAATTTTAAATTATAAACCATATGAAAACATGCTTAATGTTATAGATAAGATTATATCTAAAGTTAATTACAAATTTAGATTCATAGATCTAGGTGGAGGTATGGGAATATCATATACTAACAAAGATAAACAACTTAATTATAAAAAATATAATTCCGCCATTAATAAATTTTTGAAAAAACATAATTCAAAAATAATATTTGAACCAGGGAGATCTATAATTGGAAATGTTGGAACTTTAATTTCTAAGATAATTTATATAAAAAGAAATGCAAAAAAAAATTTTATAATTCTAGATAGTGGTATGAATGATTTATTAAGACCAGCTTTATATGGAGCTTTCCATAAGGTAATTCCAGCAACTCAAAAACCAAAAAAGATAAAAAAAATATCAGAGTTTGTGGGCCCTATTTGTGAAAGCACAGATAAATTTACAACTTATAAAAATTTTCAAGAATTAAATGAAAAAGATATTATAGCAATATGTGATGTTGGGGCTTATGGCATGTCTTTAAGCTCAAATTATAATTTAAGACCAAAGCCAATAGAATTGTTAATTAGAGGATCGAAAATAAAAGTTATTAGAAAAAGACAAAAATACAAGGATCTAATTTAACTTTTAACAATAATGATAAAAAACTCTATATTTTCATTTTTCTTTTTTTTAGGAATAATATTTATTTCTTTAGTTTTTTTACCAACCTTACTTTTACCAAAAAAAATAGTTCTTTTTGGAGGAAAACTTATGGGGTATTGGGCTGGTTTTTGTTTAAAATTTTTTTTATCTACAAAAATTGTTATTAAAGGTCAGGAAAATATAATATCAAATAATAAATTTTTTATTGCTTGTTCTCATCAATCTATGTTTGAAACATTTTACCTTCAAACAATTTTTAATTCACCAATTTTTATTTTAAAGAAAGAATTAATGCGTATCCCAATTTTTGGCTTGTATCTAAGAAAGATTGGTTCAATCTCTATAAAAAGAAATAAGACTACAAAAGATAACCTAAATTTTTTTGATGATATTTCTAAGATTGTATCAGAATCAAACCGTCCGATCGTTATTTTTCCTCAAGGTACCAGAGTTTTACCAACAGAGAGACCAGAATTTAAAAAAGGTGTATCAAGAATTTACGAAAAATTAAAAATTTTATGCCAGCCAGTAGCAATTAATTCTGGCTATGTTTGGCCAAAAAATGGATTAAAAAAAAGTAAAAAAACTATTACAATTTCAATTTTGAAACCAATTTCAACTGGTTATACAAAAGAAGATTTTATAAGAAATTTGGAAAATAAAATTTATACTGAGTTAGATATCATCGGCTAACCCTTCATTGGCATGACTACAAAAATACTGTCAAAATCACCTGGGTCTTTTATCAATGCAGGTGAACCAGAGTCATTAAAAAAAATTTCTATCCTCTCGCCATCAACCTGCGAAGCAACATCAATTAAATATCTTGAATTAAAACTTATCTCTAAATCGTGATCAAATTTTGCACTTAATGTTTCTTTACCATCACCACTGTTAGCATTATTTACAGATAAATTGAGAGTATCTTTTGTTAAATTAAATTTTACACCATCTTTTTTGTCTAGAGATACAGAGGCAACTCTGTCAACAGAATTCAAAAATAATTTTAAATTTATCTCAAGTTTTTTTTGATTATTCTTTGGTATTACCTGAATGTAATTTGGAAATTTTCCATCTATTAATTTTGAGATTAAAATACTATTGCTTAATTCAAACTTTATTTTTGATTTTAGGTTTGATATTTTTACATCTCCGTCATAATTATCTAATAAAGAACATAGCTGAAAAATAGTTTTTTTTGGTAAAATTATTGGTTCAAAATTTATTTTTTGTCCTAATCTTATTTTTGAAATTGACATTCTATGACTATCAGTTGCGGCAGCCGTAAGATAAATGTTATCCTCAACTTCAGTTTGATGAAAATAAATACCACTTAAATAATGTCTTGTTTCATCGTTAGAAATTGAAAATTTACATTTATTTAATAATTTTAGTAACTGTTTAGACTTAATTGAAAATTGATTTTCATTAAAATTTTCATCTGTTATTGGAAATTCCGAAGCACTAATGCAATTTAAATTAAAAATGGATTTTTCAGATTCTAAATGCAATTTACTTTTATCTGTCAAAGTTAAATTAATTTTTTTTCCTGAAGAAAATTTTCTTACTATATCATACATAATCGAGGATGTGGTTGTTGTTTTACCCTCTTCCAATACCTCAATATTATCAACTTGATGTATGAAAATTAAATCCAAGTCTGTTGCTGTTATGTTGAGTTTTGAATTTTTCACCTCTAATAAAATATTTGATAAAATTGGTAAAGTGCTTCTTTTTTCAATTACACCTTGACAATAATTTAATGCTTGTTGGAGATCTTGCTGGTTTACATTAAATTTCATTTTGTTTTTCGTTATATAGGATTCGGTTTTTCAACTTATTAATATTATCAACCATTTCAGGATCTATTTCTTTAAGTCGTTCGATAGTTTTTACAGAATGAATGATTGTAGTATGGTCCCTATTCGAAAATTCACGACCAATTTCTGGTAACGATTTTGAAGTTAATATTTTTGTCAAATAAATAGCGGTTTGTCTTGGCCTTACCAAGTATCTTGATCTTCGAGACGATAACATTTCATTTTTACTAATTTTAAAAAATTTACAAACTAAGGTTTGAATTAAATCTATTGTGACTTTATTTTCTGTTAAATTTAAAAGATCTTTTAAAATTACTTTTGTCTCACTTAAATTCGGCATTTTTTTATAAACTCTCGAAAAAGAAATTATTCTATTAACTGCACCTATGATCTCTCTTATACTGGCGGTTATTTCTGTACTTATAAAGTCTTGAATATCATCAGACAATTTAATTTCCTCAGTATAAAAATTCTTTAGATCTTCCAATTTTTTTTGAACAATTTTTTTTCGCAACTCATAATCGGGTTTTTGAATATCAACTACCAAGCCACCAGAAAATCTTGATTTGATCCTTTCTTGAATTCTAGATAGCTTATTGGGTGCTCTATCGGCCGAGACAATTATTTGAGAACCTTTATCTAATAATGCATTAAATGTGTGGAAAAATTCTTCCTGCATTGCTTCTTTACCATTCATAAATTGAATATCATCAATTATTAAAATATCTGCATTTCTAAAATATTCCTTAAATTTGACCATGTTATTTGATTTAATTGATTTCACGAATTGATACATAAAACGTTCAGCAGATATAAACATAACTTTTTTATTATTTTTTTTAAATTCTAAACCCATTGAATTTAATAAGTGAGTTTTTCCCATACCTACTCCAGCATAAATATAAAAAGGATTGTAGTGTGATAAATTTTCGATAGTTTTTAATGAGGCTTCGTAAGCTAATTTGTTACTTTTACCTAAAACAAAATTTTCAAATCTTTTATTTTGATCTATCCGGTTATATTGTAGGTAAGTGTCTTTTATAAAAGAAATATTTTCTTTGTCTTCAACTAAATTAAAATTTCTATTGTTAAGGCTTTCATTTTTAGACTTTTGTTCTACTATTTTAAATTCAATTCTTATTATATCCTTTTTATAAATTTTTACTATTTTAATAATTTGATCTAAATATCTTGAGGTTATCCAATCTCTAATAAATCTTGTTGGAACAGATAATAATAAATAATTACTAAACTCTTCTAGAAAATGAATCTTTTTCAACCAGCTTTCGTAAACTTCATTTCCTAATTTATTTTTTAATTCTGTTTGTATCAAATTCCAATCTAATGAATTTGTTTTTAAATTGTTTAAATTATTTTTTGAAAACATACTATTTCTAACTTATTGGAGAAAGTTGAGTTAGAACTATAATCAAAATTTTTGCAAGAAATAATTTGTTTATTTAAAAAAAAAATTAAATCCTGGATTGTGTAAAAAAAATTATTTATAAAAAAAATTAATAAAAAGTTTTTTTTCTATAATAAAATTTATGATTGAATATTTAAAATATAATCGTTTACTAAATCTAAATATTGTTATTCATAATCAGTAATTCATATATAATGCGTATGCTTTAAGTTGAATCAACCTAAAGTATTTTTATTACATAGATGCTATCTTTTTTGTAAACCTAGATACATTTCTAGAAGCATTCTTTTTTTTTATAATTCTAGTTTTAGCAATTTTCATTAGCTCTGAATTCAACTTAGGTAAGAATTTTATTGCCTCTGATTTTTTTTTACCATCTATTAAAGAGTTCATCTTCTTTAAAGCATTTTTATATCTACTTTTTCTTGCTTTATTTACTGCGGTTTGCTTCGCTATTCGTCTTATTCTCTTTATTGCAGATTTGGTATTTGCCATAGCGCGGGGTATAACTTGAGAATTTGTATTGGTCAATCAAATAATTGTTTATTTTTGACACGAATTACAAAAAAAAGTTGACCTATTAGAAATAATTTTTCTTAAAATAATTCCTTTGCATTTTGATCTTTTACATTTTTTGCCTTCCCTTTGATAAACCTTAAAATTTTTTTGGAAATTGCCTTCAGTTCCTGAGACATCTTTAAAATCTCTTATACTTGAACCACCGTAAGCTATAGCTTTTAAAAGAACTTTTCTTGAATTTATTACAATTTTTCTAAAATCTTTTTTACTTAGAAAGCCTGCTTCCTCACTTGGATTAATCTTACATAAAAATAAAATTTCACTTGCATATATGTTGCCAATTCCAGAAACAAAATTTTGATCAATCAAAAAATCTTTAATATTTTTACTCTTATTTCTTAAATAAAAAGTGATATATTTTTCATTAAATTTTTTATCAAATGGTTCTGGACCAAATTTACTAAACTTTTTCTTTAATAAAACTTTATTCTTTATAATTTCAAAATAACCAAATCTTCGTGGATCATTATAAACCAATTTCAAATCATCAAAAATTATTTCAATATGATTATGATTTTTGGGTAATACAAGAGAGTTGTAAAAACTAGTATTAGTAACAATTTTTTTTTTTGTATTATAAACTAAATGAATTGTGCCTGACATTCCAAGATGAAACAAACAATATTCATTATTAGATAAGTGCAAAATTATATATTTTGAAAATCTTTCAACTTGAATAATTCTTAAATTTTTTAAAAAACTTTCAAAATTTGGAGGAATTTTAATTCTTAGATTTCTGTTATTCACTATTACTTTTTTGACCTTTTTTTCTATAATCTTTTTATTAAGTGATTGTCTCACTATTTCTACTTCTGGTAATTCTGGCATTTAATACTATATTGAACATATAATTAATTTTATGCAACAAGATCTACAAAATAAGAGAGGACTGGTACAAAATGTATTTGATCAAGTTTATGATCAATACGATTTAATGAATGATTTAATGTCTCTAGGAATTCACCGTTTATGGAAAAAAACGATGTTAAATATGATGAATCCTTCCGATAAACATGAATTAATTGATGTTGCTTGTGGAACTGGAGATATAGCAAAACTTTATTTAAATAATGTAAATAAATTATCTAAAGTAACATGTGTCGATCCCAATAAAGGAATGATAAAAAAAGCCAAAGAGAAACTAAAAAACTTTAATAATCTAAATTGGATTATTTCACCAGCAGAAAATCTTCCAATCAAAGATAATACATTTGATTTTTATACAATAAGTTTTGGTTTACGAAATACAAAAAAAATAGACAAATCATTAGCAGAAGCTTATAGAGTGTTAAAACCAGGTGGTAGATTTTTATGTCTCGAATTTTCAAAAATCCAAAATTACACTTTAGATTTGATATATAAAAAATATTCTAGAATCATACCAAATATTGGAAAGTTCATTGTTGGAAATAGTGAGCCTTATAAATATCTTATTAAAAGTATAGACAATTTTGTAAACCAAGATGAATTAATAGATATAATGATAAATAAAAAATTTAAAAAGTGTTCATATAGAAATCTATCTGGTGGAATTGTATCAATTCATAGTGGATGGAAGTTTTAATGTTAAAAAAATTAATTATTTTGTTTAAACTTGGAAGAAAAGTTGCAAAATCTGATATATTAAATATTGTATCTAAATTTCAGGAACCTCCTCTAATAATTAAGATAATATTTAGCATTTTATCATTTTCATTCTCAAGAAAAAAAGATATTTATACCAGTCAAGATGAGGGTGTGAGACTATCAAGTTCGCTTGAGTCAATGGGTACAACCTTTATAAAACTCGGCCAATTTTTAGCGACTAGACCAGATATAATAGGCGAAGAACTATCAAAAAAATTAGAAAATCTTCAAGATAAACTGCCACCTTTTTCATTGATGCAAGCAAAAGAGATCATTAAGAATGATTTGGGTAATGCCACTTATAATTCTATTATAAATTTAAGTGAGCCTGTTGCAGCTGCATCCATAGCCCAAGTTCACAAAGCTCAAATAAATGATAAGGGTGTTTTAAAAGATGTAGCTATTAAAATTCTCAGACCAAATATTAAAAAAATATTTAATGAAGAAATAGACGCAATGATGCTTTTTGCTTTTCTTGTTGAGTCATTTATTAAAAAAACTAAAAGACTAAAATTAGTTGAAGTTGTTTTTCTCCTTAAAGAAATTACAAACTTAGAGATGGATTTGAGATTTGAAGCCGCAGCTGCAAACGAATATGCAGAAAATACTAAAAACGATGTTGGATTTAGAGTTCCAGAAATATATTGGAATTATACAAGTGAAAATGTAATGACTTTAGATTGGGTAGACGGAATATCAATAAGAGAAACACGAGAACTAAAAAATAAAAATTTCAATACAAAAAAAATTGCTGAAGATATAATTCAAAATTTTTTAAGACATGCTGTACGAGATGGTTTTTTTCATGCAGATATGCATCAAGGAAATATTTTTATTGATAATGATGGCCAAATTGTTCCAATCGATTTTGGTATTATGGGTAGATTAGATAAAATGAGTAAAAGATTTCTAGCAGAAATATTATTCGGATTTATTCAACGTGATTACCTTAAGGTTGCAGAAGTACATCTCGTTGCAGGTCTTGTACCTAAAGAAGTACCTATAAACGATTTAGCTCAAGCATTGAGATCTATTGGAGAACCGATTTTTGGTCAAGCGGTGAAAGATATTTCTGGGGGGAAGTTATTAAAACAATTATTTGATGTAACTGAAAAATTTAATATGCCAACCCAACCACAACTTTTAATGTTGCAAAAAACAATGGTAGTTGTAGAGGGTGTAGCAAGAAAATTAAATCCAGATACAAATATTTGGACAACTTCAAAACCTATTTTAGAAAATTGGCTTAAAGAAACTAAAGACCCGATTACGAAAATTAATGAAACTCTCCAAAACACTTCAGAGGTAATTAAAAGGTTGCCAGAGTTTCCAGAAATAATGGATAAGGCTAATCAAGCTCTTACTTATCTAGCTAGTGGACAAATACCTCAAAATTCAAATTCTTATAGTGCTTTAAATACTCAAAAATCTGAAATGATTGCATTTAGAAATCAATCTATTATTGGTTTATTAGTACTTGTAATTTTTGGCCTTTTGATATTTTAATTCATTCGATGAATAATTTAACTAATAAAAAAATTCTCTTTATTATATGTGGTGGCATTTCTGCATACAAAAGTCTTGAAACGATAAGGTTGTTTAAAAAAGAAAATGCTGAAATTAAAACTATTTTAACTAGAAATGCCAAGGAATTTGTAACACCTCTTTCGATTGCTTCTTTGTCACAAGGAAAAGTTTATGATGATTTATTTAATTTAGAAAATGAAACAGAAATGGATCATATTTCTCTATCAAGATGGGCAGATGTCATTGTTATTGCACCAGCTACAGCTAATACTATTTCAAAACTAAGTAGTGGCAGCTCTGAAGATTTGGCCTCATCAGTTGTTCTGGCGTCAAACAAACAAATTTTTTTAGTTCCTGCAATGAATGTAAGAATGTGGGAACACCCATCAACTCGAAACCATTTAAAAAACTTAAAAGATTTTGGTTATAAAATTATCGGTCCAGTCACCGGCGATATGGCATGTGGAGAATACGGAGAAGGAAAAATGTCAGATCCAGCAGATATATATAATGAAATTTATAATTTTTTATTAAATATTTCAGAAAATCGAAAAATAAAAGCTCTTATTACAGCAGGACCAACACACGAATATATAGATCCTATTAGATATATAACAAATAGATCAAGTGGAAAACAAGGTTATGAAATAGCAAAATCATTATCTAAAAGAGGTTTCGATACAACGCTTATTTCTGGACCAACAAACCTAGTTATTGATAAAAATATAAATTTAATAAAGGTCGAGACAGCAGAAGAAATGTTTAAAGCGACACAAGAGAGTCTACCTGTAGATATTGCTATCTTTACTGCTGCCGTATCTGATTTTAAATCAAAAAAAATAGAAAAAGTAAAAATTAAAAAAAAAGAAAATCTTAAGCTTAATTTAGAAAAAAATATTGATATTTTGAATTATGTTTCAAATCATAATTCTAAAAGACCGAAACTAGTGATTGGTTTTGCTGCTGAAACTAACAATTTAGATAAAAACTCGTTGGAGAAGTTAAATTCTAAAAATTGTGATTGGCTAATAACTAACGATGTTTCACAAAACAATATTGGATTTAACAGTGATTTCAATGAAGTATTTATACATTATAGAGATAAAAAGATTATAAAAGAAAAACTAATTTATAAAAGAAAATCAGAAATTTCAGAGGAAATTGTAGATCGAATTGTTAATCAAATAAATTAATGGCCAAAGTCTTAATAAAGAAATTAGATCCAGCTGTAAAATTGCCTGATTATAAGACAGTTGGTGCTTCCGGAATGGACCTAATTGCATTCATCAAAAAACCTATAAATATTGAGCCTTATAAATCCTCATTAATTCCAACAGGATTGTCTTTATCATTTTCTAAAGAATATGAAATTCAAATTAGACCAAGATCAGGATTGGCTGTCAAAAATAACATTAGTGTTTTAAATACACCAGGAACAATTGATAGCGATTATAGGGGTGAAATAAAAGTTATATTATACAATCATGGTAATAAGGAATTTACAGTAAATAATGGTGATAGAATTGCTCAAATGGTACTTGCACCAACTATCAAAATGGAAATGGAAGAAACAGATCATTTACCAGAAACTGTAAGAGGTGAGAGTGGATTTGGCTCAACTGGAAAATGATCTTAAGATTGAAAAAAAATGAAGTAGATCGATTTTCAAGACAAATTGTCCTAAAAAATGTAGGTGCCTTAGGGCAAAAAAAAATTATACAATCCAAGGTATTAGTTATTGGAATGGGGGGTTTAGGATGTCCAGTTGCAGAATTTTTAACACGTGCTGGAGTTGGTTATTTAGGCATTGTTGATTATGACAAAGTGGAATTATCTAACATACATAGACAAAGTCTTTATAGTGTTGGAGACATAAATAAACCAAAAGTAAAATCAGCTCAAAAAAAATTAAAAAAAATAAATCCAAAAACAAAAGTAAATTGCTACAAACTAAAAGTTAATATTAAAAATTTTAGTAAAATAATTAAAAAATATGATTATGTTGTTGATGGATCTGATAATTTTGAAACAAAATTTTTAATTAATGATTATTGTAAAAAATTAAAAAAATTTCTTGTTACTGGTGCGATTAGTAAATTTGATGGACATATTTTTACATTTGACTTCAAAAATAAAAAAACTCCTTGCATTAGATCATTTTTTCAAGAAGAAAAAGTTTCTGATGATGTATTGAATTGTGAATATGAAGGCGTTTTAGGGACAGTTGCAGGTATAATCGGAACAATGCAGGCAAATGAAATTTTAAAAAAGATTTTATCTATAGGAAAAGATTTGAATGGAAATATTTTAATTCTAGATTTATTAAATCTTAATTTTAGGAAAGTTAAAATAAACAAACTAAAAAATGTTTAACAAAAAAAAAATTAAAGAGATTTTACTTATAACTTTTATGTTATTATTTTTCTCAATTGTTAAAGCAGATGAGACTTTTTTATCTTTGAAAAAAAATAAAGTTAATGTTAGATATGGACCAGGTTTCGATTTTCCAATAAAATTCATTTATAAAAAAATTAATTTGCCAATAAAACAAATTGATAGCAAAGAAAACTGGAGAAGAATAATAGATTTAAAAAATAATAGTGGCTGGATACATCGATCTCAACTTAAAAAGATAAATTCAATAATTCCCTTAAATGACAAGATTTTATTTCAAAAACCCTCAATCTTCTCAAAACCTATCGCTCTTATTGAGAGAGGAAGAGTTTTAATGTTAAAAAATTGCAGTATAAACTGGTGTAAAATTAGTTCTGAAAAATTCAAAGGATGGATACAAGCTAGTAATAATTGGGGCTCTATTAAAAAATAATTATAAAAAAAATCTATTTTTTGAAAGGACTCTCCAAAACACATGCTACCAAATGAATTCGCGCTTGTTCACCTCCATTAAAAAAATTATGATACTTTGTATTATTTGTAATCCAAACTTTTCCGTCTGCAGGGAGATGTTTAGCAACATTTTCAATAACCATTGAACAACCCTTATTTGTAATAATTGGAATATGTAATCTACATTCGGGATCCTTATGCCAGCTTAAAGTAGACCTTGGTTCCTTTAATAATAGCCTAACTCTACCTAATTTGAATCTTTTTCTTAATGTTTCATATACTTCTTTAAAATAAGTTTTTTCAAATTCAGGTACTAATTGAGTGTATTTTGACTCATCGATATCAATATCTCTAACAACTTCTTTGCCAGTATCATCTGCTATAGTCCAATATTTACCTCTTACATTATTTCCTTTTGTTGAATTTTCGTCATTTGGAACTTGATTAATTGGAATGGCTCCGAAATGAGTAACACCTGGAGAGTTAAATTTTTTTATTTTCAAAATTTTATCTAAATCTTTTCTTAATCTAGATATATCAAAAATAAGATTTTGAACTTCGTGAAAGTCATCAAAGCTAACTATCGTCATGTCTCCTTTTTAAAAATTAATTTAGTTTTAAATCAAATCTATCTGCATTCATAACTTTTACCCAGGCTGTAACAAAGTCTTTTATAAATTTATCTTGTGAGTCATCACTTGCATAAACTTCTGCCAAAGCTCTCAACTGTGAATTTGATCCAAAAATTAAATCTACTCTAGTACCTTTCCATTTCGGTTTTTTTGTTTTTCTATCACTTCCGACAAATTTTTGTTCTGATTTATTTTTTTCCTTCCATGTTATGTTCATATCAAGCAAGTTGACAAAATAATCATTGGTAAGAGTGCCTGGCCTATTAGTAAATACTCCATATTTTGAATTATCATAATTTGTATCTAAAACACGCATTCCACCTAAAAGAACTGTCATTTCCGGTGCTGTAAGACCCATCAATTGGGCTTTATCAACCAACTTTTCTTCCGCAGACACAATCGATGTAGTATCATCTAAATAATTTCTAAACCCATCTGCTTGAGGTTCTAATAAACTAAATGAATTAACATCTGTTTGATCTTGCCTTGCATCACCTCTTCCTGGTGTGAAGGGAACTTTTAGTTTATAGCCTATTTTTTTTGCGGCTATTTCAATTCCAACGCCTCCTGCTAGAACAATAAGATCTGCCATTGAAACAGTTTTCTTTTTACTGTCAAATTTATTTTTAATTTTCTTTAGAATTGAAATAATTTTCGTAAGTTTTTTCGGATTGTTAACTTTCCAATTTTTTTGAGGTTCTAACATTATTCTTGCACCATTGGCTCCACCTCTCTTATCAGATCCTCTATAGGTAGAAGCTGAAGACCAAGCAGTAAAAACCATGTCAGAAATCGAAATTTTTGACTTCATGATTTTGGATTTTAAATCGTTTATATCTTTTGTTTTTAGCTTATACTTTGGTTTATCAATAGGATCTTGCCAAATTAATTCCTCTTTTGGAACATCTCCTCCCAAATAACATGCTCGAGGACCCATATCCCTATGTGTCAACTTAAACCAAGCTCTGGCAAATGCATCATGAAACTCCTTAGGATTTTCATGAAAGTGTTTTGTAATTGGTCCATAGCTTGGGTCAACTTTCAAAGAAATGTCAGTTGTTTGCATCATAGGAGGATGAAGTATATTTTTATCATGAGCATCTGGAACCATTTTTATTTCTTGTCCATTTTTTTTTGGTGTCCATTGATGTGCGCCCGCAGGACTCTTTGTAAGTTCCCACTCATGTCCGTAGAGACAATCTAAATATCCCATATCCCATTTAATTGGATTCTGTGTCCAAGCACCTTCAATACCACTACTTATTGTATCAGCACCTTTTCCAGATTTGTAATTACTATTCCATCCGGTAGCTTGTTGCTGAATTTTAGATGCCTCAGGGTCTGGACCCTTGTAAGACTCTGAAGCTGCACCGTGTGATTTACCGAATGTATGACCACCAGCAACCAACGCTGCTGTTTCATAATCATTCATTGCCATTCTTCCAAAGGTTTCCCTAATGTCATGTGCAGCAAGTAATGGATCTGGATTAGCATCTGGTCCTTGTGGATTTACATAAATTAAACCCATATGAGAAGCCCCCAAAGGTTGTTCTAATTTTCGTTTTCCACTATATCTGTTTACATCCAACATCTTTTTTTCTGAGCCCCAGTAAATATCATCTTCAGGCTCCCAAATGTCCACTCGACCAGCACCAAATCCAAAAGTTTTAAAACCCATAGAGTCTAAAGCTACATTTCCAACTAAAATAAAAAGATCTGCCCAAGAGATTTGTTTTCCATATTTCTTTTTAATAGGCCACAAAAGTAGTCTAGCTTTATCTAAATTTACATTGTCTGGCCAGGAATTTAATGGTGCAAATCTTTGATTTCCTGTACCAGCTCCACCTCTTCCATCTCCAGTTCTATAAGTGCCTGCCGCATGCCAAGCAAGTCTAATAAACAATGGACCATAATGTCCATAATCTGCTGGCCACCATTCTTGGGAGTCTGTCATTAATTTTTTAAGATCGTTTTTAAGAGCTTTAAAATTTAGTTTTTTGAATTCTTTAGAATATTTAAATTTTTTATCCATTGGGTTAGATAAATCTGAATGCTGGCTTAGAATTTTAAGATTTAAACTGTTAGGCCAAAAATCTCTATTAGTCTGACCCCTCCCTGCGGAAAATTTTGCTGGAGTACCTTCTCCTGTAACAGGACACTTACTTAACTCATTTACTTTGAAAGACTTATTTTTAAAATTTTCAGTGCTCATAGTTGTCTCCTTGTTATAAATAAAGTGATTTTTAGTTTATAATGATTCTAAAAAAGTGTCAATTCATTAAACTTGTGATAAAAAATTTTTAAATCAATCTTCGAGCTTTACTAGAACTTCAACGGATTTTATTTTTTTCCCATTAATTTTTTTTTTAATATTAATTGGTCCAACATCACAATCATCTAAATCTATTAATTTTTCCTCCTTTAAATCAAAAAAGTGATGATGGTCAGTTATATTTGTATCAAAATATGTTTGATTTGTATTAATAGGAATTTGTTTCAGATAGCCTTTTTTTTCAAAGGCGTGTACAGTGTTATAGATGGTAGCTAATGAAATATCAAAGTTCGTTTGTTTTTGAATTTTTTTAGCTAAGTCATAAATTGTAAAATGAAACGTTTTTTTAGTTTCAAACAAAACATCACATATCTGTAGTCTTTGTTTGGTTGGTCTTAATCCTGAATTTCTTAATTTTTCAATGTATTTCACATTCATTGTGCATTATAAGTTATAATTGCTCTAAACAACTGTAAAAAGTATATTATAAACAAATAAAATCAAGTATTAAAGATATTCTATTTTATGAAAAAAAATTCATACACTTACGATGAACTCATAAATTGTGGGAACGGTAAATTATTTGGTCCCGGAAATGCTAAATTACCCTTACCCCCTATGCTTATGTTTGATAGAATTACAGAAATTAATGATAATAAAGGTGCGTTTAAAAAGGGATCTTTGAAAGCTGAATTGGATATAAGTAATAACTTGTGGTTTTTTGATTGTCATTTTAAAGAAGATCCTGTTATGCCTGGTTGTTTGGGGCTTGATGCAATGTGGCAACTGGTTGGTTTTTATTTGGGGTGGATTGGAAACCCTGGAAAAGGAAGGGCTTTAGGGGTTGGTACTGTAAAATTTACTGGAGAAGTTTTGCAAAATGTAAAATTAGTTAAATATGAGATTGATATGAAGAAAATAATGTCCCCAGGTGGGACCACTGTTGGCCTTGCAAATGGGGTTGTGTTAGCTGATGGAAAAAAAATTTATACCGCGGATAGTTTAAAAGTAGGATTATTTAAATAATGCGAAGAGTTGTCATTACAGGTTTGGGAATTGTTTCTTGTCTAGGTAATAATCAAGACGAAGTATATCGTTCATTAATAAATTCAAATTCAGGAATCTCATTTTCTGAAGAATACAAGGAACATAATCTTAAGAGCCAAGTCCATGGTAAACCAAATATTAATCTTAACGATCATATTGATAGAAAAACAATAAGATTTATGGGATCTGGTTCAGCTTACAACTATATTGCTATGAACGAAGCTATAAAAGATTCTGGTTTAGAAGAAAAAGATATTAGTAATCACAAAACTGGTATTGTTATGGGATCGGGTGGACCGTCAATTGAAAATGTTATTTTAGCTGCGGACAAAACAAGAGCCAAGACTCCAAAACTAATGGGGCCATTTATTGTACCAAGGACTATGGCAAGCACTGCATCGGCAACCCTAGCTGTACCATTCAAAATAAAAGGTACAAATTATACTATGAGTTCTGCATGTGCTACTAGTGGCCACTGTATTGGAAATTCTATGGAACTTATTCAAATGGGAAAACAAGATATTGTTTTTGCAGGTGGGAGTGAAGAGCTGCATTGGGCTATGACGGCAATGTTTGATGCAATGACTGCTTTGTCATCAAAATATAATGACACTCCTAAAACGGCTTCGAGAGCTTACGATAAATCAAGAGATGGTTTTGTAATAGCTGGTGGTGGTGGAGTATTAGTTCTTGAAGAATATAAACATGCTAAGGCTCGAGGAGCTAAAATATATGCTGAATTAACTGGTTATGGAGCAACCTCTGACGGCTACGATATGGTAGCACCCTCAGGTGAAGGTGCTGTTAGATGTATGAAAATGGCGATGGCAACAGCCAAAAATAAAATTGATTATATTAACACCCATGGTACTTCAACACCTGTTGGAGATATAACTGAATTAAAAGCTGTAAAAGATACTTTTGGAGAAAATATACCTAAAATTAGTTCAACAAAATCTCTATCAGGTCATCCTCTGGGTGCTGCTTCTGTGCATGAGGCTATTTATTGTTTAATAATGATGAAAAATAATTTTATTGCTGGATCAGCTAATATTAATGATATGGACGAAGAGGCTAAAAAATTTCCAATAGTAGCTAAAACCGAAAATGAAGCGTCTTTGAATGCTGTCATGTCGAATAGTTTTGGATTTGGAGGGACTAATGCCGCTTTAATTTTTGAAAAGGTATAATTTATGAGTTTAATGAAAGGTAAAAAAGGATTAATTATGGGTGTTGCCAATGAAAGATCTATTGCCTGGGGAATTTCTCAAAAACTTGCAGAGGAAGGAGCTGAGCTTGCATTTACTTATTTTGGAGATGCTTTAAAAAAAAGAGTAGTTCCTTTAGCAGAAAAACTAAAATCAAAAGTAACTTTTAGTTGTGATGTAGAAAATAAAGGAGATGTGGTAAAGTTATTTCAAAATATTAAATCTCATTGGAGTGAAATAGATTTTGTTGTTCATGCGATAGCATTTTCTGACAAATCTGAGTTATCTGGTGAATATTTAAACACAAGTAGAGAAAATTTTTTAAAAAGTATGCTTATTTCATGCTTCTCATTTACTGAAATTGCTAGAGAAGCATCCAAAATAATGAAAAAAAACGGAAGTATGATCACTTTGACTTATGAGTCTAACAAGGCCATTCCAAATTACAATGTTATGGGAGTTTGCAAGTCAGCTCTTGAGTCTAGTGTAAAATACCTTGCTAGAGACCTCGGTGCTCAGGGAATTAGAGTAAATGCAATCAGCGCAGGTCCAATAAAAACTTTAGCTGCATCTGCGATTGGAGACGCTAAATTCCTTTATAAATGGAATGAGGATCATTCTTTTTTAAAAAGAAATGTAGATATTAATGATGTTGGAAATTCTGCATTATACCTCCTAAGTGACTTGGCTAATGGAGTAACTGGTGAAATTCACTATGTTGATGCAGGATATAATAAAGTTGGAATGCCAAACCCAAAAAATATAAGATAAATTTTAATGGAATTATCAATTATTTTAATTCTAGTAATACTAATTTTTTACTTCTTATTCAGACCAACTTCAAAAAAAGAAGAGGATCATTTCAATGATAAAAATAACTGGAGAGGTGGATTTTAAGAAATTTTATTTCTTCTTGCATGAATAAATGATCTTATGCATTGGATAGTAAAAAATAATCCAGTAATAAGAAGAACAGCTTTTGAAATATCAGCCCAAATATTATCGAAAACTATTCCAGAAAAAATTCCTCGTATTAAATCTAGTCCTCCCAAAAAAGCTACTAGTCCGAAAAGTACTACTATATGCATAAAAAGTTTTCTTTTATCTACGAATCTAATTGATAAATAAGAAAAAATTAATATTGGAGTTCCAATTATTGAAGGGATGTAGGAGGTAAATGAATTACTCCCACTTACAAAACTAATTATTATTCCAAATAATATTAACGAAATACCATATATAACTGATAGTATTTCGATTTTTAAACCTAACACTTTAAATTCATCTTTAGTTTGATTTTCAATGTTGTCCATTTTTTATATCTCAATAAAAGTTTATAAAACTAAGGCCTGCAAACAAAAAAATTCCAAGCCAAATAAGTCCTTTAATTAAAAAAAAAGCAAAACTTCCCATTACCAAGTATTTGCCTACTTTATTCTTAAATAGAAAATTTTTTGTTTTTTTTAATTTATCCATAAAAGTGCAATTCTATCAAGCATTTGCTTGTTTAATTGAAAGTTTTACTTTTCCTCTGTCAAACCCAATTACTTTTACTTTTACTTCATCACCTTCTTTTACAACATCAGTGACCTTCGCGACCCTCTTATCTGCTAATTCTGATATATGAACTAGACCATCTTGCTTTCCAAGAAAATTGACGAAAGCACCGAACTCCATAATCTTCATCACTTTACCCGAGTAAATTTTATTTAACTCAGCTTTAGCTGTTATATCTTTAATCATTTGCAAAGCAGTATTTCTAGATTCATCATCTGGTGCTGAAACTGTTACAACTCCTTCATCGTTAACATCAACTT
>CEVE01049875.1_pt1 | contig 17879 bp, 26 predicted proteins | sample 356431 | NCBI WGS metagenome assembly CEVE01 (sample SAMEA2622764, study PRJEB7988) | marine metagenome | isolation source: saline water (ENVO:00002010), including
GCACTAGCACTTGCATCATGTACAAGTATTGTATCGTTAGATGTATCTAGTGATGTTTCAGCAGTCTGTCCTGTAATAACATTTGCATTTAACATAGCAGTTTCTACTGCATCATTAGCTATTGTTACTGCACCATTAGATGCTATAGTAACATCACCTGATACTGCTACAGGATTAAAGTTAGTTCCATCTGCAACCATGATATGACCACTAGTATTAGTACCCATAGTTAGGTCATCACCTGTTACAGTTAAGTCACCTGTAACAACTACATCACCACTGAAAGTAGCTTTACCATTTAGAGCCATATCAATGTCAAGAGCAGTTATTGCACTAGAACCATCTGTTCCTTTTATTGCAAAGTTTTTATCTGCAGTGCTTACAGTTAACTCTACATCTGTTGAGTTGTTTGCTATATCAAGTATTGATGTGCCACCATCCTTGAATATTACATTACCACCATCTGCATCTAAAACAATGTCTGTGGTAGCATCTAGTGTTATAGTAGAGCCTGAATCTATTTCTGCAATTATAGGAGTTGTTAAAGTTTTGTTCGTAAGTGTCTTTGATGTAGCAGAAAAGTATGTGTCTAAGTCTGTAACAGCAACTTGCTTCATAGTTCCTGCATCGTTATAAACAACTCTGTCTGCATCTGCTACTGTGGTTGATGTAGCACTAGTGTCACCATCTACAATGTTAAGTTCACCTACTACAGAAGTTATACCATCAAGGACATTAAGTTCATCTGTAGTAACTGTAGCACCATCTAGTATCTCTAGTTCTGCTTCAGATATACCCGCAGAACCTATTGTTACTGTACCTGCAAAAGTTACGTTAGCACCATCAAATGTCATAGCAGTTGTACTGCCTGACTTAATTATTAAGTTACCACTAGTATTTGTAAGAGAAGCAAATTGTGTTCCACCATCTTTAAGTACAACATCTCCACCATCTGCATCTAAAGTTATATCACCTGCAGTATCTACAAGAACTGCACCATCTGCTACTAAATCTAATTGTCCATCTGTGCTTGAACTGATGTGTATAGCTGTATCTCTGAACTGTAGCTTCTCTGTAGAAGCGATAAGTATGTCATCACTAAATTCAAAATAATCCTCGTCTTCTTTCCATGTCAAAACACCATCATTTGATTCACCATCAAATGTGACTGCTATATCTGTACCTGCAGTGCCATCACCTATTGTGATTGCAGTTCCAAGTAATTTAGTTATAGGACCACCTTCTGCAGTCGTACCATCATGAGTGTGTCCTGTACTCGCTGCGAAGGCTGCTAATAACTGATTAAACTCATCATTACTATGAGCAGCAGTTATTATGTCTCCATCAGTAAATGTGGATTGTCTAGTGTATGTAGCTCCCATTTATCTTCTTGCTCCTACTTGATATTCTAATCCAAAACCTCTTAACGCATATGGTGCAGAAGTTCCGTTGTCGTTAACTCTAAGTGCAACAGTAAATCCTGAACCCTCTACAGACTGTCTTAACAATGGCTCTGTCTGTCCACCATACGTTGCAGTTCCATATGTAGCACTTCCATAAACTGCCACAATATCTGCTGCAGATAAAGAGTACGCTGCAGGTCTTGGTGTATCAGGGTCTTCATAATCGTATCTTAAAAATAAATCTGCGTTTACTGAAGACTCAGGTTTATAACTTACAAGAACACGTTGCATATGTTTTCGTATTCCTGCATCACCAAAACTTAAATCAGGACTTCTATATTTACCATCTATAGCAGTTCCATCAAAATCGTTACCACTTTCTTGTTGATATACAAACCCATCAAATCCACCATGTATAACAGTTGTACCACTTGTGTCTGTAAAGGTAGATGTAGATGAAGGCTTAATACCTTTTAACTTTGCAAACTCAAATGTTTGTCCTCGTAAAGAACATATAGCTCCCTCTGTTAAACTTTCTAATATACTAGTCTTAGAAAAGAAAACTCTATACTGAGTTTTGTTAGGTATAACAACAGAAGTAAAACTTGTTGCAGTGGCTATGTTAGTGTTAAATAGAGGTTGCACGTTTGCACTTATAGTTCCTAATTCAACGTCACCAATTCTTGCAGTACCTGCTATAGTACGTAATCCATCAGGTGCTAAGAATATTAGGTCACCTGCAAATTCTTGTATTGTTTGTCCATTTACACAACCTATGTTTCGTGTAACAGGTGTCACTGCAAAGTTAGAACTTGACGTTCCTGACAGTTTAAATATTCTATTTTCACAAAATATAAATAAGTCTTCACGGAAAACTTTAAGTCCAACTATAGTGTCATCTACTTTTATACTACCTGCACCACTGCCTGTTGCAAAGTTATCTTCATCAAAAGGTATGCTAAATACAACCTCTTGTTTATTACTTGACATTCCTGCATAAAACATATGGTCTTTGAATGCCTTAACAAACTTTGCACCTGTTACTGCAGTGCTTACTTCACCACTTCCTGCAGAGGATACATCTGTTGCACTAAATGATGTATTAAAAACTGTTGGTGCATTATTACCATCTGCTACTATAAACTTATCATTGCCATCAAAGTTAAATATTTCAAAGTCGTATACACCTGCACTTGTTCTTCCTGTATCTATCTCTGTCCAAGAATTATTACCTGCAGTGGCAGTAAATATTTTTTGTCCTCTAGCAGCTACAATCTTGTCATTAAACTTTATTGATAATAACACTGCCTCTGTTGATGCACTTGTTTGTGGAACTATATTAGTAACAAGTTTAGCAAATCCGTTTATTCTTCTGTAACCACCCTCTATGTCAGGTTCAAAGTTTTGTAACTCTAGTGCCTCGCCGGGTTGCATAGCAAAAGTTGACTTGTTTAAAACTAAGCCACCCTGTAGAGGGAAATTTACAGGTTGTACTTGAGAAGCGTCAGGCATTTAGTTCACCCTTACACTTAAATCTGCTGTGCTAGTATATCCTACTTTTGGTATAAATGTTGATCTTATATATTCAAATCTGTTTACCAACAGTGTCTGCATATTCTTTATGCCTTGCTCAAACCTTTGAAAGTTTAATTGATACTGTTGAGTTTCACCTCTGTACTGATAAACAAAAGCTGTTGCACCATCTATTATGACTGCAGCAAATCTATCAGGTATAGTTGTTGTATCTGTTGATGCAGACATATCTGTTGGAAAAGAAAAAAAGTCATACTTTAAAGTAAAAGATTTAGTTGGAAAAGGATACAATAAAAAGTTATTATCAGGTGTTCTTGCTACGTACTGTGGTACACCACCTTGTTCAAACTGTGCTACTTGTGTGGCACTATCGTGTGCAGAAGCAGTAGTGTCATTAGCTCCTCTTGTTGCACCTGTAAATGTTGTGCTTGTTGTTCCTGTATATGTTATCTGTTCATTTTCTATAAATATAGTTCCTGAAGAATCAAAACCTGTTGTACTTGCTACTGTTACAGTTGTAGCTGAATCTGTTAATGCTCCATCAAGCGTAGTAGTTGTTATCTCATCTTCTTGCGTAATATAGCTATTTATGTAATCATTGTATTGTATTATATATAATCTACCACCACTTGATCCTAAGTCTGAATCTTTAACTAATCTAAATGTATTATAGTCTACTGTCTTTGCAGTTGTTGGTATTGTATATCTTACTGTTCCTGGAACAAGTGTTTCTGTTTTTGTTGAATGATTAAAAGGATATTGAAATTCTTTTTGATTAATATATCTAACAGATTCATTAACTGCGTTTTGTGCTTGAACCTGTATTCCTCTGGCAGTTGCAAAAGATGTAGAAGTTAATTGTACTTCATTTAATCTTGCCAATACTTTATTTGTTAAAGTTAAAAAAGTTTCTGCCATTGTAATCCCTAAGTGTGAAGAGGAGCAAGTTGCCCTGCTCCCCTAAAAAATTATGCTAATTGGTCTCTATCAACCTCGTCAGCCTTATCATCTAGTCCATGTCCTGATAAATCAATGACAGTGGCATACATTCTAAGTCTGCCTGTAGCTGGAGCAGCGCCTGCAATCTTAGCATCAATAGTATCTGTAGTAGTTACAAATTGAGTGTAAGTTGAGGCTGCACTTCCTACAACAGTATTGGTCTGACCATTAGTTCCTGCTGCACAAAAACCTGTAGAGGTTATATCTGCACCATCAATAATGTCATCACCTGCGGCGAAGTCCATATCTAATGTACAACTAGAAGTGAATGCTTTCATAACTTCAGCACCTGCATTTAATACAAGTGTATTAGCAGGAATCTCAAGCACCTGAAAGATATCACCATCGGAAAAACTATTTCCCTTTGCCACTAAAGCATCTATATCTAAATATGCTTCAATGTTTCTCATAACATTAGAGTGTCCTTTTATTGAAGGTAAAACTGCAATAGAGTTACTTTCAACACCAGTGGTGTCTTTAGAAGTTAAATCAAAAGTTGCCATTCAAACCTCCCTTATGCTACGTTGTACTTAGCAGTCACGATTGCTTCAGGGCGAAGAATCTTTCTGCCATACATATGCATACCACGAACAATATCAGCAAAAGAGTCAGGGTCTCTGTATGTCTCTGTCTTGTTGATCTGCTCTGCAGTAGCTACTGCTGAACTATGTCCTGCGACAATAACACCAAAGTTTGAGTTTTGGTTAGCAGAACCTGATGTTCCCGGACCTGTTCCAACTGCAGGTAAGTTATTTGACATATAAACGTCAAAGCCATGAATCTTTCCTACAGATAGACCTGTTCTTAATCCACCTGATTCACCAAAGTCACCATTTAGAAGACGTGAATCTTCATCTTTTAAGACTTCAATAAATGTTGGATGTAAGACTAACCATCTTCCATCAGTGTCTACAAACTGTGTATCAAGCAGTCTGCCCATTCTTGCAATAATTTGCAATGGTGTAGCAGTGGCTGTTGCTTGAGAAGTTGCACCACCCATTCTTGGAGCTATTGGGATAGAGTGGTCACCTGCACTTGAAGTAGTGATGTTACCGAAACTATCTTTTCTTAGCTTCATGCTTGTCAACAATTCGTCTGAACCTGCAGTTGATACTGCTTTAGTTCCGTTAACTGTTGAGTTAGCTGAACTTGCTACAGCATTGTTAGATGCTTGTGCAAATCCTGACAAATAACCAAGTACGTCTTGGTCGTAGTTATCTTTCAGTCTGTATCCTGCTCTGTCACTTGCTAGTTGAGAGAAGTTTACATGACTGTGAGCCTCTTCAATATCATCTATCTTGAAAGCAAAGTAGTTTGCTTTGTCAATAGTCAATGTGAAGTCCTCATCATCAAGGTCTTGAGGCTGTACGTTTGCACCTCTAGCATATTCCTTGACAGTGATCTCTGGCTCTTTAATTATTTTTACGGAGTCACCCATGTTGGCAATCTCACCAAAGTAGTCTGAATTGGTGATATTTTCAACAACGGAGTTCTTCCTGAAGGCTAACTGAACCTGCTTAGAGTAAATAACTGGGGAGAAATTACCATTAGGCAGATTACCATAACCTGCTGCAGTTTTAAATGCCATTTTTATCTCCATTGAAATAAACGAATGTATGTATGAAACATACTACAGATTTCTTGTTATCGGCTAATAGTATATTGAGGTTGTGCGTCTAGTAGCTATTTAAACGCAGGCTCATACCATCAGGTAGGCTTCCAAGGTTTTTAAGGTGAGTGTGAGTGTCCTAGAACTAGGGGTCACACGTCTAGTTACATATAGTTATACTTATAAATAACTATTTGTCAACACTTTTATCTAGCAGAACCTGATACATCATATACGAAGTTTCCTGCACGGATTGACTCCATGATTATATCTGAGTTTTTCTCATATTCTTCTGCACTCATGTTCTGCACGTCAGATTCTCTTATCATGTTAGTTTTAGTGTTCGCAGTTGGAGCGTTCTTTTCAGACTTCGGATTAACTGCCATAGCAGCACTTTCAGTGTTCTTGACCTTATCTTTCTTGCCAATACCTCTGTCTGCCTTGTACAAGTCAATAGCTCTAGCGGCTGATCTTGCGTCTTCACTATTTTCGTATAGGGCATCTTGTACCCACTTTGGTTGCTCTTCTGCCCAATCATGAAAATCGTCACTCTCTCTTATGTCTGCAAAGTCTGGATGAATCTTTAGCAATTCTACTTCTGCTCTTTCTTTAGTAGCTTTTGCATTTAGTTCATCTATCTCTATTATTCTTTTTTCTAATATGTCAGATTGTTCTTTAGCTTTCTTAATAGCTATTGTTTCTACAATCTTAGCCACATCTGGGTATTCTTTTGCCCATTCTTCTATTTCTTTTTCTGTCTTTGGAAGCTTTATCTCTTTCTTAGTTGCTTTTTCTAGTTGAGATTTTAAGTCATCCAACTGCTTTTGAAACTCTCTTTCTTTTTCTTGGGAGTGTCTACGTAAGTCTCCATATCTTTTCTTGAAAGTTTTTTCTTCAGCACTCTTTGGTTCTTCTTCTTTTTCTTCTACCACTTCTTCTTTAGTTTCTTGGGTAGCTTCTTCAGTTTCACCAAGTGCTTGTTTTTTTAGTAGCTCTAACTCTTCTTCATCTTTTTTTATTCTATCTTCATGAGTAGAAGGTTTAGCCATAAATGCTGCTTTTTTTGGTGTAGCATCTACCACCATTTCTTGTGCTTGTTCAGCCATTTTACTCTCCTAGGGTTATCGTAGCCATTATTGGGGGATAAGTAGCTAGTATGTGGATTATTAACGTGAAGCTAATCCACCTCGCTTCATATACTTAGGTTTAACTTTGCCTGACGCTTTACGTCTAGTTATAAGTGATCCTTTTGCCACATCTTCTCCTCCTAATCCTGCTGAATCATCATCTGAAGGACCTGCATCATCTGACACGTCACTAAAACCACCACCATCATCATCAGGTGCATCATCATCAGGAGTATCGTCTGCTAGGTCTTTACCAATTTGACTTATATCAGTAGGTGTAGCAACTGTAGTTGTTCTGTCTTTTGTTTCTTCTTGTTCTTGCTGTTCAGTTACATAGTCACTATAGGCTGCTTTTTCTGAATCTGACAACTCATTGTATGCATCTGTTGCAGACGTGCTAACGTCAAAGCCTAAGAATGATTTATCTCTAGTTTTCTTCTCTAGTCTATCAGCTATGTCTTCACCTAACTTAGTTACTGTGTCGTAATCAACTTCTTCATTAGTAGTTTTGTCAACATATGTATTTTTGACATTATCAAAGGCTATTGTGTTTTTGTTTAATTTATCTAAATTATTTATATTTTCAACGAAATCTTTAGCAAACTGCCCTGTTACATCATTTTTTATTTTCATAAAATCTTCAAAGGAAACAGTTTTAGTTATATTGCCTTTTGACATATCTACAGTAGTGCCTTTTGGAGCTTTACCACCTATGATGCCCGGCAATGAGGCTATTCCTAATATGCCAGGAAGTTGTCCAGGAACATTATACTTTAGGTCAAATGTAGTTGCACCTGTTTGTAATCCAGGTCTGTTAGGGTCTTTGTCTCCACCTATTGATAAAGTAGCTGACGATACTTTCGCACTGCCACTATCATCTCCACTAGTATCTACAGGTTTTACTTTAGTAGTTTCTGTTTTTGTCTCTGGCTTTTTTTCTTCTGTGGGTGTCTCCTCTAAGACAAATCCTTCAGGCACGGGATATAATGGATTGTTTGTTCCCTCAACATGAGGTATCATTCTCACTTGTCCAGTCGCTTTATTTACGTATCGTTTATTTGTAGTTTTTACTTGACCTGTAGAGGACTGTGGTAACAGTGACTTAAATGTAGCTGGAGCATATGGAGTTACACCACCCGGTGTATACGTCTGACCCATAGTAGGATTATACACATTAGGATTATTCATAGTTGTAACTTGATTAGGCATAGCTGTTGGGTTACCCATAGGGTTAGGCACTACACCACCAACTTGCATTTCTAATGGGTCATCTTCCATGTCTAGATCGTCTATAGTAAATGGTATGTCATCAGGAAGTGTTGCTTCATCAGAATTACCCATCTGACCCATCTCTTCCATCTTTTGTAGTCCTGCCTTTGCTCTTTGTCTTAACTTCATCAAAAAGTCCAGACCTAGGTATCTTACAACATCTGCAGGAAAAACAAACTCACCTTCACTAAGTCTAGCTGGTATATCATCTCTTACTTCTTCTTTTGTAGATCCCGGTGGAACTTCATTACCTGATTCTTCATCTACTTCGCCACCTTCGTCCTTTAGTCCACCGTCTTCAAACATCTCCATTTGTTTTGGTATGCCACCTTTGCTTTTTTCATTTAAAGTCGCTAATGCTTCTATTTCAGGACCTGTAAGTTTATCTTTATTAAGTATATCTTCAGGAGTATATCCTCTTTTGTATAACTCATTCATGAGTTCTGTTTGTGACAAATTAGTCAGTTGTGTGTCAGCAACTTCACCTTTTGGCATTTCTGCTTGTTGGATATCTGCGTCCTTAGTTTTTTTCTCTGCCATTTACTTCATCCCTTAATAGTTTTAGTCTACGCAACATGGCTATTGAGCCTTGACAAGCGTATATGATGTGCATATCTTTTGCCTGTTCCATTGTCTTATGCTGTTGTTCTATCAGCACATCAATGTATTTATTCAGATGGTGTTGGTGACTGACCAGCGGCTTGAGATTGCTGAGTATCTGTTTGTCCACCTTGTGCTACTCCCGAAAATCCTTGTTCTCCAGGTCTAGGAGCTTGTCCTGTACCTATCGTTCCCCCACCTACACCTGTTGGGTCATTTGGATTAAGACCTGCAGGTGGTTGTTGTTGTGGCATATCCCCTCTAAATTCTTTTAGTAACTCTGCTTGTCTTGCTGCTTCATCCATGTTGTTAGTAACTTTGTCAGGGTCTAAGTCCATAGCTTTTGCTATTTCACGAATGATAAAGTTAAACTTAGCAAATGGAGCAAGTGCAGGGTTAGACGCAGTTTGTAAGAACTGCATAAGTCTTTGTGACCTAACTTCGTTAGCCATGAGACTTTCTGTTCCTCTTGCCTTGACTTCTAGATCACCTCTTATTTCAGGGTCAAAGTCAAATTGCATATTAAATCTAAATAAACCTTCGCCTAAAGGTTTTAATAAATAGTCATCTATATTTTTTATTACAGTCTTTATACTACCACTTGCAGCATTCATCAACATAGATATACCTGATGCAGTTCTACCCACACCTGTTACACCAGTTTGACCATGAGCAAATGATGGAAAGCCAGTACTCTCGTCTGCTAATACTCTTGCTTTATCAAACAACTGCATATTCTCATTTGATACGTTAGGGAACTTAGTTCCAAATATAGCTTGACCCGGAGCACCACCTTGTCTTCTGAATATCTTTCCCGGATACACAGATAGATCTTGTCCTGGCACTAGGTTTGTTTCATCTACTTCTATGAGTAAGTTGCCTGATAATACTGCGTTGTCAACAGCCATTCTCATAAAACCATTCATTAGAGTTTGTGTGTCATCCATATTCTCTGCTAGACCAACACCAAAGAATGAGTACGGATTTAATTCATATGGTGCAGCCATATAAGGTATCTTTGCTGGTTTAAATGGATTTAGCACTGCTCTTAATACTTTTCCACCACAAACCCAAATGTTAGCTTGTAATTCATCAAAGTCTTGTAGTTCTTTTGGTATATCAACATCTTGCTCTTGTAGCATAGCAGTGTCCATCATACCCCAATATTCAAAGACTTCAAATCTTTCTACATAGTTTTCTTGATTGTAGTCTGTTAGATCATCTTCCCAATACTTCTTTACGTAGTTTTCTCCATCCATGATAACGCTTTCAATAACGTTTTCTCTGAAGAATGGTCTACGTTTTAAAGAACGTAACTCTGTTCTTGACATCTTATGTCTTTCAATAACGTATTGTGCTTGATCTATATTTGTAGAGTCAGGGTCTGGATAGAAGTTCCAAACAGACACATGACTTATTTGTGGTGTTGTTTTAAATGTAGGATCATACTTTCCTTCTGCATCCCAATTAGGATACTCTTTATCTAAAGCAAAAGGTCCTTTCATAACTCCAGTTCCAAATAGAGACATCTCAAATGCAGTGCTTCTTAAATGTTTGTTAGCTCCTGATTCCTCTAGTTGGTCTGTTATTTTCTTTTCCATACTTTTTGCCGCAACCATCGCAGGACTGAACGTGATCGCTGTAGGAGTTTTACCCACACCTTCTTCAAGGCTTTTAATTTCTGACAAGTCATCTTGCAAAGGTCCAAGCCTATCAAGTAAACTCTTTTCAGTAGAACCTTTAGGGAGTTCCATGCCATCACCACTGAAACCATAAGGTGAAGTGATTGGAGAATCTCCACTAAGTTCTTGAGGTTTTTTCGGATCAAAGTTAACATCTTTTGCTACTCCTTCAGGTAATGTTGTAGGTTCTATGCTAATTGGAAACTTATTTCCTGCAAACAAAACATCAACTATTTGACCATAAGCAGCCAATGTTTTTGTTTTAGTTATCTTTATGAATACTCTAGATTTTTCTGCTTCAGTAAACTGAACATCAGGACCATAGATTCCTCTGTAGTTTCTGTAAGCTCTTGTCCATCTAAGTTCATCTTCATATCTATAGTCTTCAGATTTTTTAAACTTAGCCATTACATAGTCTGCTAATTGAGAAGCCGAAGAATCATCTTCTGTATCGCTTTCCTTTATATCATTTAAAGCTATTGCTTCTTCTTCTTCTAGTAAAATATCTTCTTCTGCCATATTAATATCCAAATGTTGCGTCTGCTACAGGCATACTACTTTTTGGTCTGCCTATAGGGTCATAGTCAAATATACTAAATCTAGGTCTTGACATAATGCCATATCTTAGTGCGTCATAAATATGGTCTTCTGCTCTAGTATCCACATCTTCAGGATTCTTTTTGTCTAGAGGTATAGCTGGTAGCTGTGCTATGCTATTCATACACGTATTAAAAAACACCATTCTAGGTTGTTCTGTAAACTCATCTATCTGTAGTCTTCTATGTATCTCGTTTTTACCTGATACTCTACTACCTTTACTTCTATCAGATGGTCTAAACCTACAACCTCTTTGTATCATTTGTTCTGCAAGAGATGGACCAGTATCGCCACGTTTATGCCAAAGGCTACTATCCAACACACCATACTTAATATTTCCATCTTCAGACTCTAAATCTAGTATCATATCTGCCAAATCTGTGGCAAGGACTTTGCTAACATACAACTCTCTATATACAATAAGTTGCTCGTCTGGAGAAACAGCAAACCACAGCACAGCACTATAAGAACCATAACCATAGTCACAAGCACGAAATTTAACCCAATTTCTTGGAATGTCAAAAGGCTCAATAACGTGAGTATCCCTACTAAACTCAGTGAAAGCAGCACCTTCTTTAATATCCCAATCACCCTCAAGCAACTGTTTACGTTGGTGTTCAGGGAGGGATAGAAGCATCGCTTCGTAGTCTCCTTGATTTGAGAGATATGGGTTGTCAGATAATCTAGCAGGTATGAATCTTCTTTTGAAAAGTGCTTCGCCTGCTTTACTATGCCCATTAGGATATTTAAGAACTTGTCCTGTCTCAATGTTTGTGGCATCAAATGCTCTTCCATAAGGTGCTGGGTCAATGAACATCTTCTTAACCCATTGATGACCCGGACCTCCTGGGTTAGTTGTCGCTCTCATGTACACTGGTAAATCAGCGGCAGTAGAACGTAATCTTGACCTCATGTAGTTCCAAGCAAATGGTGTTGCCCACTGTGTTAATTCGTCAAAGCCTATCCAACTAAAAGCTAAACCTTGATATCTTAATACATCATCATCTCGGTCTAGGTAGGACATCCACAGTCTTGCACCTGATGGAGCTACCCATTGCATCTTTCTCTCTGACCACTTTATACCCTTGTATATTTGAGGATATAATTCTCTTGACTTCCAAACTAATTCTCTTAGTTCTTCTGTCGTGTGTCTTAGTAACAATCCACTAAACTGTGGATGATTCATATAACGTAGTGGATCGGCTAACATGGCATATGATTTACCACCACCTGCTGAACCACCATATAGAACTTCTCTTTCGGGTGATGCCAAGAACTCTGTTTGAGGACCTTCGTTAGGTCTAAAAACTATATTGTGTTCTTCTTGTGGTACAGCCTCTATATCTTCAACGATACTAGGCTTTTGCACCCGTTCTTTCTTCTTCGTAGGCTTTCGCTTTTTGTATTGCCTTTTCTGCCCATTCAGTCCATGACTTGAGAGTTCTAGCTTTGTTCTTACGTTGTCGCTCATTTATTAATCTTTTTCTTAATCCTACATGAGATATATCTCTACCTGTTTTTGTTGTCAACCAATTTGCAACTTGTCTGTACGAATATTGCTTTACATATTGTCTAGCAACTTCTATGGCTTCTAACTCAAAAGGTATAGGGTCAAGTAAATTAGAATCTTCTTCGTTAACCTTATAACCAAAAGGCACTATCCTTGCTATACGTGGTATCTGTATCCACTCTTTATCTTCTTTTAAATCTGTTGGTTGTGGTAGCTTCCACTTACCTAAACTTCTGTTCATTTTTTCTTTTTTAAATTATCCACGAAAGTAACAGGATTTGCATATTTTTTTGTGGATAAACCTCCCACGGACATACCTACTTTAGCAAGTGGACTTTTATTTTCTTCCTTAATCTTTTGTTTAATTATTTTTATTTCTTCGTTTTTTCTTTTCTCACGTTCTTTTATTCTTTCAATTTGATTTTTAGCCACTCTGTCAATTGTAGCTTGTTTTCTTTTTTCACGTTCAGCTTTCTCTTGCATCTCTAACTCTGCTAATTGCATTTTTAGTGCCATTATATCCATACTATCCCCCTTGCTTTGGTGGCAATATCATCACACCACCCGACGCTTCTACTTGTACCTTTTCAGTTTTAATTAAACCTACTCTGTCAAGTAATTCTTTTGCTGCACCGAGTTTATCTCTAATACCTAACTGTGTTGGGTCATCCATGCCACTCACCATAGCAACTGCGGCCTTGGGTGCATTTCTACTCATGTATAGCTGTGTAGCTTCCATGATCTCGTCTTTCATAGATGCAACAACTGCTGATGTGGATGAGTTCTCAGAATATCCTGCTAACAACTTAGCTTGTACAGGGTCTCCGTTAGCTTTGTCAAACAAAACTTCTAGAAACAACTTCTGTCTATCTGTTAGTTCTCTACTCAATGTGGTATACCTTGTGTTAAAACTCTGTCTATTAAACGTTGTGCTCTGTTGGGTGTCTGTCTGTACCAACGTGAGTCTTCCATCTGATTTGCCATTTCTTGATAGTCATTATTGTTGACTGCAGCAATCATGTTCTTAAATTTACTTAGAGTTGGTCTTCCTAATTGAAAAGACATATTTGCTAATACTCTTTGTATCTCTTCGGGTAGACTATCAAAATCATCAAATAGTTCTTTACAGTCACTTATGGAAACTTGTATATCTCTTTCAAACCAATCATTTACTTGTTCGTGTGGCACTTTAGTTCCTACGGGTTGCCCATAAAACTCTTCATCCCACTCTGTGATCAAATGTCCTATCCCCCCGGTCAAATGCCCTTCTGAACATCTATATAACTCATATTTTATTCCCTCGTCATTAGCTATCTCGTCTTGTAGCTTAATTAAATTCATCTTCTAAGTCCTAATTTCATTTGTTGTTTACGTATTTCTTTTACGTGTAAATGCCAAAAATAGTTTCCCACTTTACTAATTATAGCAGAAATCTTTAAAAATGTCAAGGCTTTTAAACTCATGCTCTTTTTGTTATCCTTTGTTCTAAATGACTAATGAGTATTTCTCTCATGTGAACTGCTCTTGCTCTATCTGTAAAGGAGTATTCTCGTATATCATCTGTCTCAACTCTAAGTGAAAATGTATAGAATGCTCCCTGTTTTACAATAGGTGAGGCACTACCTCTAGCTATTCTTTGTGGATTAACCAATGTTCCAAAATTTGTTTCAATAATTTTAGCCATTACTTTTTGCCTTTCAACATCTTAGCTGCTTGTCCTACACCTTTGATACCAAATGACGCAGATATTGCTATGTACAATAAATACTGATACCAATCAGGTAGTGTTGCTAATATCTCAAAACCCTCTTTCACATATTCTCTCATACCCGGAATAAATACTAATATAGCAGGAGCTAGTAGTACAACTAAAGCGAACTCGTCTTTCCAACTATCCACTGTAGCATCTGCCATCTTGCCTTCCCACTCAACCTGACCTGTTGCAACCTTTTCTGCAACAGTAGCACGAGCTTTAGCCTCTGCGACTTTAGCTTGTCCATCTGCCTTTGTTTTTTCTATCTTGTTTTGAAACCACGTTCCTGCGAGGTTTGCGATTGGTCCTATTAGTGCTTGTATCATTTGCTATTTTCTCTTTTATTCTTTCTTGTTTTAATTTTTCTTTTAACTTAGCTGAATCTACGAAAGCTTGATGTTTTCTTTGCAATCTTGCGGGGTTGTTTAGAAAATTGTTTACCTCTTCTAGTCGCTTTGCGTTTAGCAGCCGAAGAGGCGGCGTATTCACTGGAACTAAGAGCCTTAATTGCTTTCTCAGGTAGATAACGTTCGCCAGTTGCCTTTGATCCTTGTGTACTAGGTTTACCAGACTTTGTTCGCCATTTTTGTTTTGTCCACGCAACTAACGACCTTTGTGATTTTTTAAGTGCCATACTCTACCCTACATACACAAATCTTCATACTTAGTAGTATGAAGTCTATGTCTTGACAATTCTCTAGCAGCAGTAATTCCTACTCTACTATTATGTTTTAGTATTTTTATTAACCAACTTATCATATGCTTGTTTAATCTCTTCTATTGTTCTTTTACAACCTATGCATATATTATCTTTGAGTTTACATATCCCTATGCAAGATGTTATAGTTTTCCCATCCATTTTGCTAGTAGCCATGCTAATATTCCTGCAAAGAATAATATAAATATAAATGCTATCCCATACCCTGCATATTCTATTAACTCTTGTTTACGCTTCTCTGCCATCTTTTCTTGATAGCGTCTTGACTTTCTAGCCTCTGCTTGGAATGCCTGCCAATCTTGCCAAAGTCCAGGTCTTCCTAAGTAGATCATTATTTTTTTGAGTTCTTCTTCTTTTTCTTTTATTTGCTCAAGAGCCATGAACTCTTCTAGATCACCACCCCCAACACCTTTAGATTTTTTCTTTTTTAGATTCTTTTCTATTTGTTCTTTTGCAAACACAAAATCGGAAATCTGTTTTACACACCCTCCAAGTTCTTTTCCGTTTGATACGAAATTTTTTATTATTCCGAAAGCAGCGTTAGCTGCGGCTAGTTCTGCTAACATTTTATTTCCTTATGGGTTTACAATATGCAGTTATTCGCTGATTTCCATCCTCTGTTGGTATAGCTGGTTGCTTACGTAGACGTTCTGCAAAGTACAGACATCTATCAATATCATCAAAAGTTTGTATTTGATTTATTACTCTTGTGTCAATCATAAACACAAGAAGAAACTCTATCATACAGGTGCTCCTTGCACCTCGTCATCTTCTTCGTGGCAGTCGCAGTTGCACTCTTCACAATCACAATCGTAACACTCACAAGTGTCACACCTTTTTTTTCTTTTTTCGTTCATGTGCTTTCTTTAAACTTTCTTTTGCTTTTTTAAATATTGCGACAACTTCAGTCTTGCCCATCACTTTAGCTCTTTGCTCACCGACTGTAAGTATCTGTATCTTTCTCGCATATGGCTTATTGATTTTTTTAACTTTTGCAACGGTTGCTCTTGCATCGGCTGGGGTGGCAAATTTGATGCTAACTGTGTCTTTAGGATTTTCATCCGTGTATAGTCTTCTGTCGCTACCTTTTGGTTTTTTTCCTGTACCAACTTTAGGATCTCTTTTTTTTCTTGACAACTTTTTTGTATCCCTTCTTTTGGTCTCTATTAATTTTAGATAAAGTTTTAGCTTGACTTGCATGAAGCTTGGATGCCTTCTTCAATCCTTTAATTACTTTTGTTAATTTTTTAGTGTAATGTGGCATTAGTTTCTGTATCCTCCACCTGCTTTTTTGTAAGCTGCAGCTAACATTTGAGCTTTTCTAGCTGACCATTGTCCAGGAGCACCACCTTTGCCTCCTGCTTTAATTCTATTAAATATTCTTTTTCTCATTTCAGGCTTTGTATAGTTACCTGCTTTGTTTACTGTGCTTTTACTTTTTTTCTTTTTAGTTTTCTTTTTTGCAGAACCACCTTTTCGTAATTCTATAGCTGATAGAGCTTTTGCTTGACCTGCATGAGCTTGACTAGCTTTTTTTAGTTTTGACGCTACTTTTTTTATTGTCGTTTTTGCTTTTTTTACTTCCACTTCTCTCTCCTAAAGCTACTTTGTATTTTTGTACTCTTTGTCTAGCTAGACGCTCTTTGGTTTTGTCTTTTTGTTTCAAAGCTTCACCGACATCACGTCTAGCTTTCATTAGTAATTTAACTAGTCTTTCTTTTTTAGGTCCTTCTTTCAGATTAGATTGTTTGTAACCTGCAGTAGAAAGTGCAATAGCTATAGCTTGTTTGTGAGGTTTACCCTCTTTTTTTAGCTTTCTTATGTTTTGACTTACTACCTTTTGACTTCTTCCTTTTTTTAGCGGCACTTGGTAATAATCCTTTGCTAACTGCTCTTGCCCTTTCAGAGAAACCAAGCTTCTTTTTACTTTTTATTTTTTTTCTTATTGTTTCTAGCTTGGCTACCATCGGAGTACAAATTGTTAAATGTTACTGAAGGGTCTAAGTAAGACTCATGAGATTCTGCAGAGTGTATCCATTGTGATGGTGTAAAATCAGGAGCACCATCTCCAGTTCTCCACAAAGCAGGACTTGTCGCTCTCACTCTGTTATTTGGAAGTGCAACTATGTTGCCAGTCCATTTCCCTGCATCTAACAAGTACAGTACGTGTGACTGCTTATGTTGTGCAGGATCATCTGCTATATCGCTATCTGTGTAGTCTACAGTAAATAAATATTTTCCTGTATAGAAATCATTATCAATCTTACATAGCCACGGAGAGGAACTTACTCTGTCCATAACTATAACTGAATGATGCCTTGACTCACAATCCCAAGGTTGACATAAGTGGTCTTCCATTGGTTCTGCCCAATCATCTACGGGTATGTCTGCGACTAAAGCTTGAATAGGCATTCTTGCCCACATTGCACCACCATGCACGTTTTCTTCAGGTCCTCCTTCCATGTCAATCTCACATCCAGTGAAAACGACTTGGAAGCTTAAAGACCTGTCGGGTATGGTGTTTACTGCAAATGCCATTGCGTGAAGGAACTCACCGTGATAGTCTTGATGATTACAAGTGAACTCTCTTCGTACCCAACACTTAAAGTGTGGTACGTTGCTTATTAGATAAGACATTATCTACGTTTAGCAGCTCCACCCCTTGAGTACATTTTTGTTTTCTTTTTCATGCCTGCACCACCTCGTGCATACATTTTTGTCTTTTTCTTCATTCCAGCACCACCTCTGGCATACATTTTAGTTTTCTTTTTCATTGCCATTTTGTTTCTCCCACTATGACTTTTTATTTTTCTTACGAGCAGTTTTTGTTCTTGCGTAAGACCTATTTTTAGAACGAGGAACTGCTTTCAACTTACTCTTTTTGTTTGAAGCATCTCCACCCACATGGTGAACATCTTTTTTGTCACCCTTTTTAACTAGACCTTTACGTTTCATAATACGTCTAGCTAAATTCCTATTTACACGTTTCTTTTTACGTGCCTTTGATTCGTTAGCATATTCTTTCTTGTAATCACGTTTAGACATCAAACCCCATATTTCTTACAGCACCTCTGCCTTT
>CEVE01007048.1_pt1 | contig 17349 bp, 13 predicted proteins | sample 356431 | NCBI WGS metagenome assembly CEVE01 (sample SAMEA2622764, study PRJEB7988) | marine metagenome | isolation source: saline water (ENVO:00002010), including
CACCACCTTCTGTCATTGCGACAAATTTAAAACTTTGTTCTTCGAGTTCTTTCAGACCATCATTCTCCCCAAGAGAAAGAGCCATTCGTGCTAAAGATCCTGCTTGAGTGCAATTTAGTGAAGCAACTGTTACCGCTCTAAGGCCTGAACATAGCCACCCAGTCTTGGCATTAACAAGGGAATTGTATTTTTGGTTATCAATATTGATGCAGTTTGAGAAATTGCCACAGCTCGCAATCCCTCCTTCCAAGAGGTCAATTTTAGCTAATAATGAATTCGCATTCTCTGGATTTGCAACCCCAATAGGCCAAGGCTTTTGGTCGGGTTGTGGGCCTATAACAGTAAAGTCGCCACCCAAATTAATAAGGCCATGCTGAACACCAAGCTTTCTCGCTAGTGCGGCGACAGCATCTGCCGCGTACTCTTTTATGATGGGTCCAAAATCGATTTCCATGTTTTCGGGTAAATAGAGTCGTTTACCTTTAAAGTCTAACTTCTCAAACCCAACTAATGGGAGTATCTTGGTCAGCCCAGCATTGTCCAAAGGCGACTGTGTCTTATCTTTCCAGGCTTTGTTTAACTTCGTTGCTGTTATATCCCAAGTTCCTGAACTCAATGCAAATGAGTGTTCTGCGATATTGAACAAGTTGCGAGTTTCAGTATCAAGTTTTATGCCGAGTCTACTACCTGCTGAATGATTAATTTCGAGTACAAAGCTATTTTTAGTTGCGGGGAAATATTTTTGTTCGATTCGTAGGATTTCAGTAGCGAGTCGCTGAGTCGTTTTTTTGGCATCAATTCTAGACTCATCATAAATTTGAATTTCGCAATGATTTGCCATTGCGCGGAATGAAAAACGTCTAAGACTCAAAGACATAACATGTTTCGTTTTTATAAATTGAGGGACTCAATCGATGAAAAATAACTATCCTACGAATGAGTGATTCAAATCTTGGAAATCAATACAAATTAATTTTCTCGAACTATTGAACTCTATTCACAAGGAAAATTTATTTTGTTAGTTTGCGGCCAGAACTTTTTTTATTTCTTCCTCGATGATATCTATATCTCCATTTCGAAATCCCATGTGAACTAGTTCCACATTACCCTCTGGTGAAATTAAGTAAGATGAGGGCATGCCGATTACTCCAAACAACTCGGCGGCGTCTCCTTCAGGATCTTGAGGAATCAAAAAGTCTAAGGGAGTATCTATTAAAAAATCAAGACCATCCTCTATTGGGTTGTCGACATTAATTGCTATGATTTCAAGTCCATCTTGTTTATATTTTTTGTACAAATCATTGTATTGCGGGAGAGAGGTGATACATGGCGCGCACCAAGATGCCCAAAAGTCAATATAGAGTGTCTTTCCCTCCAAGTTTGATAGCGCGATGTTTGGCTGGCCCTCATATATTGAAGCTAAATCGAAATCTGGAATCTTATCGCCTTCTTCGAGTGCAAATAGGGGGCCGCAGAATAGGTTAAGGGTGACTATACAAGTAATTTTTAAGTAATGAAAATTCATACAGGTTCCTTAATAAGAGCTGGCTTTTAGTAATTGAGCACTATGTTAGGGATCTGAAGAGTGCTTCTAGCACAAATTGCTCCACTCATAGCACTTTTATTTTTAATTTAGCATAAATTGACTCATCTGGCGCTCTTTTAATGTTTTCTTGAGCGATAAATTACGATTAATGAGCTACATAAACAGGATGCCCGAGATTTTCTATCATTTGTGCCCAGCGACGTCTATGGTCTCTGAGTTTTACTTTTAGCTCCCTGCTTTTTTTGCGAAACTCGAGTTTTTCTAGTTTTCCAAGAGTTGCTAACTTTTTACTCTCAAAAAACACCTTATGGTGTTCCGACCAAGTTTTCAGTGTATTTGCGAATTGATGATATTCCTCCTCAAGGCATATCTGCCAATTTTCAGAAATTTTCAACAATTTACACTTGTCTGTTGCGTCTAAATATTGCTTCTGTAATTTAGCAGTTTCGACTATTGCTGGACTGCAAGTTTTCAATCCTTTTGTTATGCCTGCGATAGACAAAAATCTGATCAGCCATTTGGTAGGGTCATAGTGCCACCACCTATTACCGTTTCTGTAATCCCATTGGAATGTGTGATGATAGTTATGATATCCCTCGCCATAAGTTAGCAGCGCAAGAAAAGTGTTATCTCGAGCAGTGCTAGAGTTGCTGTAAGGTTGGCGTCCCCAAATGTGGGCGGCAGAATTTATCAAATAAGTGCTATGCTGACTGAGAACTAGTCTGAGTACTCCTCCTAACAGTAAACTTCCCGCTACGTCACCATGAATTAAGCCCAAAATGGTTGGTAGTCCGATGTTTGTCAGTAGCACGAGTTTCAAATAATGCTGGTGCTGGAACCTAACAATGGGATCACTAGTTAAATCTTTAACATTCGATAAGTCTTCTTTACCACTTCTATAGTTTCGGAGTATCCAGCCTATGTGAGAAAACCAAAATCCACGTTTGGCTGAGTAAGGGTCCTTTTCGTTATTATCGACAAATTGATGGTGACGACGATGATCTGAAGCCCAATGTAAAATATCATTCTGAAGAGCACACGCTCCACCGAGTGCGAAGATAAACCTAAGAATTGGGTGTGCGTGATAAGTTTTGTGAGACCAAAGACGGTGGTATCCGGCGGTTATAGACATTCCGCAGAATACCAGCAGGATAAAAAAAACAAACCATTCAAAGGTATCGTAACCATGGTTATATCCGTACACGGGGACAACGGAAACTGCCAAGAGTGGAGTGGTAGTGAAGAGCACCATATTTATCCAATTAATGTCTGCTTTTTCTTTAATCTGACTCTGGCTCATCTTTAGTTAGAAATCCTAGTTTTAAGAACTATAGTTTACACCATGTCGTTGAAGCATGAACAGGAAACCAGGTCTTTAAATTTTTCTATAAGCTAGAGTAGTATCAATTTTAAATATAGTCGCGTTATAGCAATTACATGTTTTTCGGAGAAAGTTATGTCACAGGTGCAAATCGAGGAATTACAAATAAAGTACAGCTTCCAAGAAGATACTTTAAAGCAACTTAATGAGGTGGTGGCTGACCAACAAAAAGAACTTCTAATTCTTAAGTCGGAGATTCGTAATATGAAATCGGAATTACAAAATATGCAGGAGACATGGCAACCTTCGGAAAACATGTCGAATGAACAAGAATTACCTCCGCATTATTAATTCCACATTTCCATCTCATGTAATTATTCTTTACAGTAGTCCAGATATTCTAAAGGAGAAGTCCGCCTGCGACAGCCAGGATGGTCATAGCAAATAAGAACCACTTTATTTGATCTTGAGACGCTTTGACCGCAATTTTCACAGCTAGGTGTGCTCCTAACATTGATCCACATGCCAATATTATACCTGGCAGCCACCAAACTTGGTCGAATGCAACAAAAATAGCGAGCGCAATAACTGTGAATGCTAAAGCGCAGAGTGTTTTCAGAGCGTTGGCCCTGAGTAAATTATATCGGAGTCCGCCAGCAAGAGCAGCGAGTAATATAAAACCAACACCGGCTTGAACAAAGCCGCCGTAAATTCCAGCCGCGAACAGGCTCCACCAAGCTTTTTTATTCTGATTGGGGGATAACTCAGTGGTTCCAGGTATGGGCGCTATTGTCTCTGGCCTGATAAGAATAACAACGGACATGCAAAGGATTGTCAGGAGTAACACCGGTTTTAAAAAGAGATTAGGGAGTATTGCAGCCAGAAGTGCCCCAAAAGCTCCTCCTAGAATACACGGAATGAGAATTGGAATTGCCGCCGGTCGATCGAGCATTTTGTGCTTATTATAACCGGCAACCCCGACAATACATTGCATCAAGACTGATAATCTATTAGTACCATTTGCTATATCAGCAGGCAATCCGAACATCATAAGCGCCGGTAGGGTGAGGTTTGAGCCCCCTCCGGCAACGGTATTTATTCCTCCCGCAATGAAGCCAGTCAGCCCAAGCAATAAAATAGAGAATAAGTCCAATTGCATTTTTATCCTTTACAACTTTTGTCTCGAATTCTAATGATAATACTGTCGCTCCCTCAAAATTAGGACACTTCGAAATGGGTTTTAGTTAACGGTTATCGTACAATGTGCTCGGAAGATGCATGATAGCAATCTCGAGAATTTTATGACACAGACACTTAAGATAGTTATGGGCCAACTGAATTTTTTGGTTGGTGACATTGACGGTAATACGGAAATCGTAATTCAGAGTTCGAGTGATGCAATCAACGAGCATGCGGCGGATATGATTGTCTTCCCAGAGCTAACTTTGACCGGATACCCTATGGAAGATTTGCTTCTTAGGCCAAGTTTGGAAAATAGGATAGACAAGGCAATTGATAAAATATTAAAAGCTAATTTAGGCATTACAATCGTCCTGGGGTACCCAAGGGTTTTCGATTCAAAGTTATATAATGCTTTGGGGGTAATTCATCGAGGGGAATTACTGGGTGAGTACCACAAACAGTGCTTGCCTAACTATCAAGTATTTGATGAAAGGCGATATTTTGAACCCGGACAAGAAGCCTGCGTTATCAAAATTAAGAATATTCTTTGTGCTTTCACGGTTTGTGAGGATTTATGGCAAGAAGGGCCAGTGAGGGATTCAAAATTACTTGGTGCCAAGATGCTGATAAATATCAACGCATCACCGTTCCATATAAATAAACCAAAGGAAAGGCAGGACTTAATTGTAAGGAGATGTCTCGAGGGAAATCTTCCTATTGTCTATGTGAATTTAGTGGGTGGTCAGGATGAATTAGTTTTTGATGGTGGTTCGATGGTGGTTGATGCAAAAGGGCAGAAATTTTATCAAGCGCCAAGTTTTAAGGAAGGTCTCTATCCGTTTACGTTAGGCATTACCTCTGAGGGAATGGTTGAATTATGCAGTCAACTTATTGCTTCAAAAGTAAGTGTTGAAGAAAGTGTCTATCAGAGCTTAATGCTTGGGGTTAGAGACTATGTGCGGAAGAACAAATTTGCTGGGGTAGTACTTGGACTTTCCGGCGGAATAGATTCTGCCCTTACTCTGGCAATCGCTGTCGACGCGCTAGGAGCAGAAAATGTTCAAGCTGTGATGATGCCCTTCGAATATACTTCAAAGTTAAGTTTAGATGCCGCTGCTAAACAGGCAAGGCGTCTGAATGTTAAATACAAGGTAATACCTATTAATAAAATCTATAGAGCTTTTGAATCGGCACTAAAAGAAGAATTTGAAGACACTGTCCCGGATGTCAGTGAACAGAACCTCCAAGCTCGATCGCGAGGAGTAATACTTATGGGAATTTCAAATAAAAAAGGGTTTTTAGTTCTCACGACAGGAAATAAAAGTGAGATTGCCGTAGGTTATTCAACGCTTTATGGGGATATGGCTGGGGGCTTCAATGTGCTCAAGGACGTTTCTAAAACTTTGGTGTATGAATTAGCCAGGTATAGAAATGCTCTTGAAGCGAGCAAAGTTGAAGATGTAATACCCCAAGAAGTTATAGATCGAGCTCCATCAGCGGAACTTCTTCCCGGTCAGAGCGATGAGGATAGCTTGCCCCCATATGCGATATTAGATGAAATTTTGGAACTTTATGTGGAGAAAGACCTTAGCGCGGACGCAATTATTCTTCAAGGCTTTGATAAAAAAGTTGTTCAGCATGTAGTTAAATTAGTTGATCGAAACGAGTACAAGCGAAGACAAAGCCCTGTCGGAATCAGGTTAACGGAACGAGGTTTTGGGCGAGATCGGCGGTATCCAATAACTAATGCTTGGAAAATTGGGGACTAGAAGTGCAGTTCTCGGATTATTTTCAACCTCAATTGAAAATACCCAAGGTAATGATGTCGAAGAAAGATCTTCTCTCTCCTTCGACTTCGATATCTTGTTGGGCATCAATAATTTGCTGACTTCCCGATGTCAGTGGACGTTGAGTCGGTGCTAGAGGGGGATCAACTGCGTTGTCTCCAACGAGGCCAAATGTAACGGTATAGAGTAGAGACGGGTTTGTTATTTCTGTTCTGATAATAAAATCACCGTCAGAATCTATCGAAGCATGTTGGGGGTAGTTCTCCTTTAAAAGCGCCAAGGAAGTATCCGCCAGTTCATTTAATCCAAGCCTGAGATAGCATTCGACCATTATGGCCATACCATCTGCTACCGCTGGGGTGCCCTGAAAATTCTCGACTACGTATTGAGCTCGCCTGAGGGCCGCGATGTATGCTCGACGCTCAGTATAGTATTCAGCTACGTGTATTTCATATCGCGCCAGATTATTTCGCAAATAGATCATTCTTGCTCTTGCATCGCCCGCATATGCGCTGTCAGGATAAAGTGCCAATAGTTGAGCGAAGTCAGTAAAAGATTCTTGAGCGCTACCGGGGTCTCTTTTGGTATGATCGATTGGTAAGAATCGATTGAAAATGCCGCCTCCATCAGTGAAAGACGATAAGCCTTTCATGTAGTATGCGTAGTCAATATTTTCGCTGTCAGGGTGAAGTCTTATGAACCGATCAGCAGCAGCTCTTGCAGCCTCCATGTCATCATTTCTATAGTAAGCGTACACAATTTCTATTTGTGCTTGTTCGGCGTATCTACCGAAAGGAAATCGAGACTCTAATGCTTGATAGGTTGATATCGCGGCCCGAAAGTTTTGTCCATTCAGCTGGTCCAGTGCACGCTCATAGAACTGAGCTTCCGTTGAAAGGCCTGCAAACTCGTTGTCATCCTCATCGCCACCAAAGAGACCACATCCACTTAAAAAAACGCTAAGTAGGAGTGTTATATGTACCTTTATGCGAATAGACATGGAATTTTATTGGATTTCTATAAATTTACAGTCTGATATATTCTTGTAGTATACCATCTCCTCGTAACCGATGAAGCAGAAGTTGAATTTGTTGCATTACCGACTATAGTGCTCCAAGTGTTCTTAATTAGTTGTGATTAGCGCCCATGAATGAATTGTTGTCAGCTGAGGTACCCGAGAATTTGGCGGGCAATCGACTGGACCAAATAGCGGTTAATCTGTTTCCTCGATACTCTAGGGCAAGGCTTCAGTCTTTGATAAAAGAGGGAAAATTACTTGTAAACGGTAAAGAATCTCGCGCCAAAGATAGGTTGCAAATGGGTGACAGAATTGCAGTAACTATCGAGCTACAAACGACTTTAGAGTATCAGGCTGAGCAGATCCCTCTACAGATTATTTATGAAGACAAATCATTAATGATTCTAAATAAAGATGCTGGGATCGTTGTTCACCCGGCCGCCGGAAATTGGTCTGGCACGTTACTTAATGGTTTGCTCAACTGGGAACCTAAATTAAGAGCAATTCCAAGAGCCGGAATTGTCCATCGTTTGGATAAGGATACTTCGGGGATTATGGTTGTTGCTAAGACTATCGAAGCTCATACAAGTCTGATTAATCAGCTTCAACAGCGATCCGTAAAAAGGGAATATGAGGCTGTAGTGGTCGGAGTCATGACAGGAGGTGGGATCGTAGATGCGCCTCTGGGGCGTCATCCCGTGCACCGGAAGAAACAAGCTGTAAATGAGGCCGGCAAAGAGGCAATAACGCATTACAAGGTTATTAATCGCTATCGATCGCACACCCATGTTCAACTTAATCTTGAAACTGGGAGGACACACCAAATCCGAGTCCACATGGCGCATATAAAACATCGCTTGGTTGGAGATCAACTCTATGGCGGTCGTTTGCAAATGCCAGCTGCGAGTAGTCCAGAATTAAGAGGCACACTGCAAAGTTTTAAAAGGCAAGCACTTCATGCAAAAAAGATTTCGCTTACTCACCCTGAGAAGGGACAAAAGATGGAGTGGGAGGTAGAACGAGCAGAAGATATGCAAAAGTTATTAACTTCATTAAAGAGTGACTATGAAATGGTAGATTAAAACTATGACGTCGATCTTAAAAAACTTTCCCAATTGGCCAGCAGCTGATCGAGTTCATGCCTTCGTTACTGAGCGAACAGGCGGCTTTTCCACTGGTAAGTTTTCGAGTTTGAATCTTGCTCATCATGTAAATGATGACTTTAGTACAGTTGAGAGGAATAGAGATCTATTACAATTATCGGTTCCAGAAAATTTGAGTTTTCAATGGTTGAATCAAATTCATAGTAATATTGTGAATGTTGTGAGTGTTCCTTCGCCTCCGATCAAAGGCGATAGTTTAATCTGCAGAGTGCCCGGCATAGCCTGCTGCGTCTTGACCGCTGATTGTTTACCCGTCTTTTTGACAAATCTAAAAGGAACAGAGATCGCGATCATTCACGCGGGTTGGCGAGGTATTTGTAGGGGAATCTTGAGTAAGACTGTAAATAAAATGTGTTCTGACCCATATGACTTGATAGCATGGTTAGGTCCGGCGATTGGCCCTTGCCACTATGAGGTAGGGGGTGATGTAAAAGATGCATTAAAAAAATCCATCAGTTCAAAGGAGTTGTGGTCGAGGATAGAAACATGTTTTAGAGAGAGCTCTACTGAAGGCAAATTTTTTCTTGATTTATATAAAACAGCGGGAGCTATGTTGAAGTATCTTGGCGTTAATAAAATTTATGGAGATGATCATTGTACTTTTCGCGACAGAGAAAAATATTTTTCTTATAGGCGTGATGGGGAAACCGGTAGAATGGTAAGTACAATTTTTATTGATCCAAAAGTCTAATTTTTATTTAAACTGTGGTTACTTCTGCGAACTAATTTAACTCTACTTTTTGATGTTGGTTAATCGTGAAAAGAAATTTGAACACTATTTAATCTTATGATTGAAGAAAAAATAAATAGAGAACCAAGTGTTGACATTGAAAGTGGCAATGTGGACTGGTTTGTCTTTGGGAGCGCGGCTCTGATTCTTTTTTCCGTAATTATCTTGCTTGCTAGTTATCCCGAGCGAAGTTCGGTAACCATTAATGAACTATACCTTTTTGTGACTTCGCGAGTGGGTGTAGTTTACATTTTAGCCGGCACGTTGGTATTGGGTTTTTTACTTTGGCTCTCTTTAAGTAAGTACGGTTCTGTGGTATTTGGTGACGTGTCTGAACCGGAGTACTCAGAGTTTTCTTGGATTTCAATGCTCTTCTGTGCGGGAATTGGAGCCTCTCTACTCTATTGGAGCGCTACGGAATGGGTCTTTTATTACACTTCACCACCTTTTGGGTTGACTAGTCGTTCCGACGATGCTCTTTTTTGGTCTCTCGGTTACGGAATTTTTCATTGGGGGCCAGTGGGTTGGGCATTTTATTGCTTACCAGCGATTTCCTTGGGATGTTCATTTCACATAAATAAAAATCCAGTTCTTCGTTTGAGTGCGGCCTGTGAGCCAGTTCTTAATTCAAGGATGACTATGTGGCCTGGTCGAGTTGTTGATCTATTGTTTTTGCTTGGTGTAATTGCCACATCAGCAACAGGTTTAGGGTTCGGCACCGCTATAGTGTCTTCATCAATTTCTGAGTTAACCAGCATGCAGGAGGGTTTGGGGCTACAAATTGCCATAATTGCCGTGGTAACTTTTCTCATATGTACAAGCGTGTATAGAGGGCTAGATAAAGGTATTTTAATTTTTAGCAACATTAACGCGGGACTAGCGCTCTTATTTATTACATTCGTATTATTTGTTGGTCCCACGGTGTTCATTCTCGAAATGGGGATTACAACTCTCGGCAGTGTTCTGCGTGAATTTATAACTATGTTGTTATGGACAGACCCTCTACAAAAATCTGATTTTGTAGAATCGTGGACAGTCTTTTATTGGGCTTGGTGGCTGGCTATGGGCCCTTTCGTAGGGATGTTTATATGCAAAATATCTAAAGGACGGAGTGTGAGGCAGGTAGTTTTTGGCATGCTTTTATATGGTAGCGCCGGTTGCTGCATGTTCTTTATTATTCTTGGAGGCTATGCATTGCATGCTGAGTTATTTGGTTTGTATCCGGTAGTAGAGAATGCTTTGGATACAAGTCCTTCTGCGGCAATTGCGGGGCTTGTTAAGTTACTCCCTGCAGGCAGTTTTTGGTTATGTTACCTCGCACTGATGGGTCTTATCTTTATGACCACGACCTATGATTCTGCTTCTTATGTTCTCGCTGCTGGCGCATCTCGGCAATTAAAGGAGCATGAACATCCTCCTCGCAGGCATCGAATGTTTTGGGCAGCAGCTTTGGGTTTATTACCTGTTGTGCTTTTATTTGTTGGAGGTTTGAGAGAATTGCAAACGGCTTCTTTAGTTGCGTCTTTGCCGTTGATTTTTGTTTATATTCTGCTCGCTGTATCTACAATAAGGACTTTGCGTAAAGCGTCAAAGTAGTTGTTAACTCCTTTACACAATTGAAATTAATGCATCTAGTACCTCATTGGGTTTTTCGGAGAGCATTGAGTGACCACAGTTTTTAATTCGGTAAATCCTGCTTCTTGAGATATTTTGAGCAACTTTCGTAGCGTTAGATGGACTGGCCATCTTGTCTTCATCTCCTACGATCACTAGGGTTTCTGATGTGACTGATTGGGCAATAGATTCACCATTTTTAAACTCATTACATGCTCTTAGATCTGTAAAAAAAGTGTTATCTGGCGCTCTCTCTAATAAACGTTGACCGCTCATATTCATGCAGATACCAGGAACCTCGTTGCCGCCTAATTTTCCAAAACTGCTGTGGCTCCAGCTATTCGCCATATCTATGGCTGCATGATCGTTTTTGTCCGCTGCCGAAAGTAGGGATTCAGAAACAGGCATGGGGGTGGAGGTGCCGAGAAGTGAAAGAGATCGAGTCTTTTTTGGATATCTGGCTGCAAAGCACAAAGCGATAAGAGATCCCATACTGTGGCCCACTATAGATGCCTCTGAGATGTTAAGTTCTACCATTGCTGATTCGAGCCATGTGGCAAAGCTATCTATGTCTTCACATATTTTACCTTCTGATCGTCCATGACCGGGTAGATCAAATGAATAAACATTAAAATTATGTCGAGCAAAGTAACGAGAGGGCATGACGAACACAGTGTGGTCCATGCCGGCGCCATGCAAGAAAACCACACTCTTTTGAGAAGCTTTTAACTGACCATTTCCTGTACTGAAGAACGTTTTTTCGCCTAAAATATTTACAAACATACTAACTAATCCTTTTGAGAAGCTCTCAGTCCTCGTCTCAAGTCGTCTATTAAGTCTGAGGAATCTTCAAGTCCAATAGACAAGCGGATTAATCCTTCTGAAATTCCGGCAGCTTCCAAGGATTTTCGATCCATCCTGTGATGTGTGGTACTAGCGGGATGAATCACTAAGGATTTTGCATCACCGACATTGGCTAGATGTGAAAATAGGTTAAGGTTTTCGATAAACTTAATACCAGCTTTTCTGCCTCCTTTAATTCCAAAGCTAAATACCGCCCCACACCCTTTCGGAAGAATTGTTTTGGCCAACTCATGGTCGGGGTGCGAGGAAAGCATTGGATGATTAAGCCATTCAACATTTTCATCTCCCTCAAGAAAATCAACAATGGCAGATGTATTTTCAACATGTTTTTGCATCCTCAACGGCAATGTTTCAATACCCTGAAGAATTTGAAAAGCAGTTGCTGGACTCATGCAGGCTCCGAAGTCGCGCAATCCCTCCCGTCTAGCTCTTGTTATGAAAGCGGCAGGTCCAAACTCTTCCGAGAAATTTAACTCATGAAATCCCTCATACGGTTCGGCTAGGGTTGGAAATTTCGTGGATTTTTCCCAGTTAAATGTTCCACCATCTACCACGACTCCTCCAATTACTACACCATGACCGGATAAGAACTTTGTAGCTGAATGCACCACGATATCTGCCCCAAAATCGATTGGCCTGCACAGGTAGGGGGTTACAAATGTTGCATCCACCATCAGAGGTATTTCGGATTTATGAGCGATCTCTGACAAAGCCGGTAAATCTAATATCTCTAATCCAGGATTTCCTAGAACCTCACCAAATATTACTTTCGTATTAGGCTTTATTGATGCTTCGAAACTTTTTAAGTCTCTAGGGTCAACAAAACTTGTTTCAATGCCAAATCTTCTCAACGTGTAATCTAATAAGTTGTGTGTTCCTCCATATAGGCTCCTGGAAGCAACTATATGATCACCTGCACTAACAATTGTTGCCAAAGCTAAATGAAGTGCAGCCTGCCCACTTGCCACAGCCACAGCCCCAATGCCGTGATCTAACGCAGCTATTCGCTCTTCGAGAACTGCATTGGTTGGGTTGGAAAGGCGAGAATACACGTGACCCGCTCGTTCTATATTGAATAAGCCAACCGCAAAGTCTGTGTCTTTAAACACAAAACTAGCCGATTGGTAAATCGGTGTAGCCCTCGCGCCAGTTGTCGGATCTGGTTGTTGACCAGCATGAAGGCTTAATGTGTCAAACTTTAGCCCGGGTGGTTTTGGCATTATATTCACCGTGTTTTGAGAACTTAGAATCGTTTATTTTCTTGCATACTGTAATCTTATCAAAAATAATGCAGCCGAAGGGAGCGTTATGACTTCTCTTATTTGATTAACGTTCTTTTTGTGGAATTTCTAACCGGTTTTGTACATAGAGAAGATAGATGCTAAAAAGCACGATAACTATTCTTGATGCTGGTATGGGTAAGACTCTTTCGCTGAGAGGCGTGGAGATTCCCCCAACGATATGGTCTGCCAATGCGCTCATCGCAGCACCAGAAGTGGTTTTGGAAATACATCGCGAAAATATATCCGCTGGGGCTCGGATGATTACTACGAATAGCTATGGAATCATTCCAGCTGATTTGAAGAAGGAAGGTTTGCTTGAAAGATATGAAGAGTTAAATCATTTAGCAGGCGACTTGGCACGAAAAGCAGCCAGTGAGTCCCAAGAGACAATTAAAGTAGCGGGAAGTCTACCTCCTTTAAATGGGAGTTATAGGCCTGACAGAGTGTTAAATAAAGAAGTAATTGAACCAATTTACCGACAACAGTGTGAAGCACTATGCCCTTACGTCGATGTCTTTTTGGCTGAGACTATGTCTACAATTCAAGAGGCCGTATCTGCCGCTTCAGTAGCCTCTGAGTTTGGAAAACCAGTACTAGTCGGATTGACGTTGCATGATGAGCAGAGAGGAAACCTACGTAGTGGTGAACCTCTATCAGATGCGATCTGCGAGCTTAAAAAGCTGAATCTTGAGGGGCTTTTAGCCAATTGTAGTTTGCCTGAACGTATAACTGATGCGATGCCAACGATAGCAGGTAGTGGATTTACTTATAGCGGCGGCTATGCAAACGCTTTTTGCAATGTTCCCAAGGATTGGTTGCTCGATGGAGATAAAGATACCGATGGTAAGTTGGAAGTCAGAAAGGATTTAACACCTAACAGATATTGCCAGTTTGTAATTGAATGGGTCGAAAGTGGTGCTAACCTTGTTGGTGGTTGTTGCGGCACAACAGCTGAACATATTAAATCTATAACGGAATGGCTAGAAAAAAAAGAATAACAACTCCTTTTCTGAAAAACTATTCAAGATAAAAATTCCAATCAATCCTATTGAAATTTTTCCCAATGGACCTCACATAGGTTACTAGACCTTGATACTTTATCGATCTCGGAATGGAGAGGGGGTGCGTATGCGAATGGATAAAATGACAAATAAGCTACAGTCTGCGTTTTCGGATGCGCAATCTTTGGCGTTAAAAAAAGAAAATAGTCAAATTGACCCCCTCCATCTTTTATTGTCATTAATTGAGCAAAAAGGAGGGACTATCAGACCCCTTTTGGCGCAAATAGGATTCAATATAAGTGAGTTAGAAAACCAGCTAATTAACGCTGTCGAATTATTACCGACGGTAACCGATAACCAAGGAGAGGTCTCTGTCTCTCAGGAATTAGTTAAGCTTTTGAACAAGGCTGAAAAATTTTCGCATCAGCAAGGTGATGCCTTTGTTTCAAGTGAAGCTATCCTTCTTGTAGCAATGGATGACAAGGGGAAATTAGGTCAAATCTTAAATAACTTCGGTGTTTCCCGTCTTGCGTTAGAAAATGCAATTCTTAATTTACGAGGAGGGGAGAGTGTCTCAAATCCCGAATATGAAGAGAGCAGACAGGCTCTGCAAAGATTTTGTATTGATCTAACCGAGTTAGCTGAGAATAGTCAACTTGATCCTGTGATTGGACGCGACGCTGAAATTAGACGAACAATTCAAGTCTTACAGAGAAGAACAAAAAATAATCCCGTTTTAATTGGAGAGCCTGGAGTTGGAAAGACAGCTATTGTTGAGGGTCTTGCACAAAGGATTGTTAATGGTGAAGTGCCTGAAGGCTTAAAAGATAAAAAGGTAATGTCATTAGATATGGGGGCCCTGATCGCCGGTGCGAAGTTTCGGGGTGAATTTGAGGATAGACTTAAGTCAGTTCTCAATGAAATTTCAAAACAAGAGGGGTCAGTGATTCTTTTTGTTGATGAAATGCACACAGTGGTAGGGGCCGGAAAGTCAGAAGGTGCCATGGATGCCGGTAATATGTTAAAACCCGCTTTAGCGAGAGGCGAATTACACTGTGTAGGAGCGACCACACTTGATGAATATCGACAACACGTGGAAAAAGACGCAGCGCTAGAGAGACGTTTTCAGAAAGTGTTAGTCGAGGAACCTTCAGAAGAGGACACAGTTGCGATTCTAAGAGGGCTCAAAGAAAGGTATGAAATACACCATGGAGTTGATATTTCTGATTCGGCCATTATTGCTTCAGCTAATTTATCTCAGAGATACATATCAGACCGTCAATTGCCCGACAAAGCGATCGATCTGATTGATGAGGCGGCGAGTCTAATTCGTATGGAAATTGACTCGAAACCGGAAGAGATGGACAAGCTGGAGAGGAAATTAATTCAACTTAAGATAGAGCGGGAAGCACTTAAAAAAGATAATGATCAGTCATCTAAAAATCATAAGGAAAAATTAGAGTGTGATATTGCTGATTTGCAAAAAGAATTTATTGATCTTGAGGAAATATGGAAAAGGGAAAAGGCAATTGTGCAAGGAGCTCAATCGCTTAAAAGTTCTATCGAGAATGCTAAAACTGATATGGAAGCAGCGCGTAGAGCAGGCGATCTCGCGAGGGTTTCAGAAATTCAGTATGGCTTGATACCGCAACTCGAACAAAGAGCAGAAGCCGCTTCTGCGGCAGAGGCCGCTGAAAAGAAACTACTGCGAAATCGAGTTACTGAGGAAGAAATTGCAGATATTGTTTCTCGGTCGACAGGAATACCGGTAAGCAAAATGCTCCAAGGCGATAAGGAAAGATTGTTGAAAATGGAAGCTGCTCTTCATGAGCGAGTAGTTGGGCAAGACGAGGCGGTTTCCGCCGTTGCAAATGCGATTCGGCGCTCCCGCTCGGGTCTTTCAGATCCCAATAGACCAAACGGTTCGTTTCTTTTTCTTGGTCCCACTGGTGTGGGTAAAACTGAGCTGTGCAAGTCGCTGGCTTCCTTTCTTTTTGATACAGAGAGCGCAATGATCAGAGTGGATATGTCAGAGTTTATGGAACAGCATTCAGTTGCACGCCTAATTGGCGCGCCTCCTGGATACGTTGGATATGAAGAAGGTGGTTATCTTACAGAAGCTGTCAGGCGAAAACCCTATTCTGTGTTGCTCTTAGATGAAGTAGAAAAGGCCCATTCAGATGTTTTCAATATTCTATTGCAAGTAATGGACGATGGCCGATTGACTGATGGACAAGGCAGAACTGTCGATTTTCGTAATACCGTTATTGTCATGACGTCCAATCTGGGCTCTGATCGTATTCATGAATTAATTAGTGAAGAAACCTCAGAATTTCATTCAAGCACACAGCTCAAAAATACTCTTTCAGAAATTGTGAAAAGACATTTTTCTCCTGAGTTCGTTAACCGCATAGATGAAACTGTAATATTCCATCCTTTAGGTCGCCAACATATCGGTAAAATAGCGCAGATTCAGATAAAACGCTTAAACACGAGGTTGACAGAAAATGGCATGAGTATCGAAATAAGTCCTGAAGCCGTTGATAGGATTGCCGCAAACGGTTTTGATCCGGTTTTTGGTGCAAGGCCTTTGAAGAGGGCTATTCAGAATATCCTAGAAAACCCTTTGGCTGAGGGCATACTTGATGGTACTTACGCCGTTAACGATAAGATAATTGTCCGCATGGATTCTGAAGGGAAATTGGTTTTTAACAAAAGTGACTAATTAATATTTAGTATTTGCTCATCTGTAAATTTAGCAGCATTTTGTTATAAGTGCTTGACTTTCGTCTAATAACTGGGAGAATGCCCGCGATTGTGAGCTGGTGAACCCGAAATATACCTAAGGACGTCAGCCTGCATTGAATTGCCGTAACCCGGCTCTCAAAGCGTATTCCGTAGGGTAAAGAACAACATCTACCCCAGGCTTCCTTCACGTTATCGCGTGTGAAGCCGACATCCTGCAATAACAGCATCTTGTGAGGTGCTTGTGAAAGTATTGTGAGATGTTACTTATTTCAAAGTAGAGAATAATAATTTAATCAGCAGGGAGATTGGATACTGCTGCTGTTATCTGTGGTTCCGTAAAGATTTGAATTTATTGTAAGAGGCGAAAAAAGTGGATCAATTATCTGGTGGTGACATGCTGATTCGTGCTTTGCACGATGAAGGAGTTGAAATCATATTTGGTTATCCTGGAGGGGCAGTTCTTCATATTTATGATGCGATATTTCGCCAGGATAAAGTAGAGCATATCCTTGTTCGTCATGAGCAAGCGGCGACGCATGCGGCTGATGGTTATGCTAGAGCGACTGGCAAACCAGGTGTGGTACTTGTTACTTCAGGGCCTGGTGCGACAAATGCTATCACCGGCCTGGCTACGGCATATATGGATTCGATTCCGATGATTGTTATATCCGGACAGGTTGAGAGCAGAATGATTGGAACCGATGGTTTTCAAGAAACAGACATGGTCGGAATCTCACGTCCTATCGTGAAGCACAGTTTCATGGTTCAAAAAGCCGAAGATATCCCTTTAGTTATCAAGAAAGCTTTTCATATATCGACAACAGGACGGCCTGGCCCTGTAGTAATTGATATACCTAAAGATGCAACAGATCCAAAAGCTACATTTGCGTATGACTATCCAAAGGAAGTCAAGATGCGCTCCTACTCAGTTCCTGGTAAAGGGCATTCGGGTCAAATTAAGAAAGCAATCGAATTGCTTTTGGATGCGAAGCGCCCCATGATTTATACAGGAGGTGGTGTTATACAAGGGGAGGGATCTGAACTTCTTACAAAGCTCACTAGAAAACTTGGTTTCCCGATAACTAACACACT